>Ga0214917_10001946_pt1 | contig 25871 bp, 23 predicted proteins | sample LL_1208_BB_MetaG_FD_177983 | JGI IMG/M metagenome (GOLD analysis project Ga0214917, IMG submission 177983) | Freshwater microbial communities from Lake Lanier, Atlanta, Georgia, United States - LL_1208_BB | ecosystem: Environmental > Aquatic > Freshwater > Lake | place: USA: Georgia | collected...
AATCGGCCACGGCGCGCCAGCGCTACAAAGGCCTGGGTGAGATGAACCCCCAGCAATTGTGGGAAACCACCATGGACCCCGATGTGCGCCGTCTGCTGCGCGTGCAAATTGACGACGCCATCGAAGCCGACCGCGTGTTCACCATGCTGATGGGCGATGAGGTGGAGCCGCGTCGGGTGTTCATCGAGACCAATGCGCTGCGGGCGGGGAACATTGACGTTTGATGGTCGGCAAATCAACATCAAGCGCCATGCCAATGCCTCAAGCCAACCGCCCCGCCCGGTAATCGTCCATCGCGGCGATGATTTGCTCTTTGGTGTTCATCACAAACGGGCCGTACTGAACAATGGGCTCGCGCAAGGGTTGGCCCGCCAGCAGCAGGGCGCGTGTGCCTTGGCCTGCGCTCAGGCGCACGTGGTCGCCTTCGTTGCGCAAGATGGCCAGGTGGTGGGTGGGCACAGCGGCGGTGTCCTCGCCGCACACCACGTCCACGCTGCCTTGGTACACATAGGCCATGGCGTTGTGGGTGCTGGGCAGGGCTTGTTCAAACGTCACGTTCTCGCCCTCGGGGAAGTGCAGGTCCAGGTACAGCACTTGGGTGGCATCGCGCTGCACGCTGCCGTCGGTGCCGTGGCTGTGGCCTGCAATCACCCGCACCGTGACACCTTGCTCGGTGGTGAACTGCGGCACCTGGGCGCTGGGGATGTCGCGGTACCAGGGCGGGCACATTTTGTCTTTGGCGGGCAGGTTCAGCCACAGCTGAAAGCCCGACATGAGGCCCTCTTCTTGCTCGGGCATTTCGCTGTGGATGACGCCGCGCCCAGCGGTCATCCACTGCACGTCGCCGTTTTTCAGCAAGCCTTCGTTGCCCGCGCTGTCGCGGTGGCGCATGCGCCCGTGCAGCATGTAGGTGACGGTTTCAAAGCCCCGGTGCGGGTGGTCGGGAAAGCCTGCGATGTAGTCGCCCGCCTTGTCGCTGCCAAAGGCATCGAGCATCAAAAACGGGTCCAGCCGCTGCTGCAAATCGTTGGCCACCACGCGGGTGAGTTTGACGCCGGCGCCGTCGCTGGTGGCTTGGCCGCGCACCAAGCGCTCCAGCCGTCTTGAAGTGGTTTGTGTCATGGGGTCTTTCTGGGGTGGGATGCGAGGGATTTTGGCCCCAAGGGTATCAGCCGACCGCACCCTGCGGCCATTGTCCAGGCGGGCCATGGGGCTAACATCGACAGCTTGCAGGGCCTGTCCCTGATCAGTGGAAACAGTCATGCGCATTTGGAAAAAACCGATTTCGGTGGACATCCTCACCCAATCCCATCGCCACACCGCACCGGAGTTGTTGGGCATGGAGTTTGTGGAGGTGGGAGACGACTTCATCGTGGGCCGCATCCCGGTGGACGAGCGCACCCGCCAACCCTATGGCTTGTTGCACGGCGGGGTGAGTGTGGTGCTGGCCGAAACCCTGGGTTCTTGTGGTGCTTTCTATTCGTGCCCGCCCGATCACCGGGCGGTGGGCCTGGACATCAATGCCAACCACATCAAAGGGGCCACTTCGGGGTGGGTGCGCGGCGTCACCCGCGCGGTGCACATTGGGCGCAGCACCCAGGTGTGGCACATTGACATGCACAACGAGGCGGGCGACCTGACCTGTGTCTCGCGCATCACCATGGCCATTCTGGCGCCGCGCTGAGCACCGGTCGCGCTTTATTCAGTGCTTTTCAGGCGTTCGCTTTTCCAGTAGACATCGTCGCCGCCGTCCATGCGGTTGAGCACCCGTGCCAGCACGAACATCAGGTCGGACAAGCGGTTCAGGTAGTGGCGTGGTGTGTCGTTCAGGGCTTCTTGCGCCTCCAGGGCGACCACGGCGCGTTCGGCACGCCGCGCCACGGTGCGGCACACATGGGCCAGTGAAGCGGCCCGGCTGCCAGCGGGCAGGATGAACTCCAGCAGCTTGGGCAAGGCCGCATTGTGGTCGGTCAAGGCCTGATCCAGGGCTAACACCGCTTCGGGCTTGAGCAGCTCAAAGCCAGGAATGCTCAACTCGCCGCCGAGGTTGAACAATTGGTGCTGCACCTCGACCAACAGGTCGCGCACATCGGCAGGCATGCGCTCGCACAGCAGCACGCCGATGTGGCTGTTGAGCTCATCGACCTCGCCCATGGCATGCACGCGCAAGCTGTCTTTGCGCACGCGCCGGTTGTCACCCAGCCCTGTGGTTCCATCATCACCGGTGCGGGTGGCAATTTGACTGAGTCGGTTTCCCATGCGGTGTGTCCTGTGTGGCTTGGTTGTGGGGGCTGATTGTCCATCAAGCCCGTGGCGAGTGCGCGGCTTGGTGGGCTTGCCTAGAATGGTGGTTACAGGAGACTCACCGCATGAACGCACCCACCACGGCCCAGCACTTGATTCCACATGTCGAACCCCGGCCCGTGCCCGATGCGTTGGTGGCGCGGCTCAAGGCGCATTTCAGCGAGCGTTGCAGCACGGCCCTGGCGGTGCGCGAGCAACATGGCCGCGATGAGTCGTCCTACACCAGCGTGCCACCCCCTGCTGCCGTGGTGTTTGCCGAATCCACCGCTGACGTGGCCCAGGTGGTCACCTGGGCGCAAGAGGCGCGCGTGCCGGTGATCCCCTTTGGGGTGGGGTCCTCGCTGGAAGGCCATTTATTGGCGGTGCAAGGCGGTATCAGCATCGATGTGGGACGCATGAACCGGGTGCTGGCCGTCAATGCCGAGGATTTGACGGTCACCGTGCAGCCTGGCGTGACCCGCAAGCAACTCAATGAAGAGATTAAGAGCACGGGTTTGTTTTTCCCCATTGATCCCGGGGCAGACGCCAGCCTGGGCGGCATGGCCGCCACCCGCGCCAGCGGGACCAATGCCGTGCGTTACGGCACCATGCGCGAAAACGTGTTGGGCTTGGAGGTGGTCACCGCATCGGGTGAGGTGATACGCACGGGCACCCGCGCCAAAAAATCTTCCGCCGGCTATGACCTGACCCGCTTGATGGTGGGCAGCGAGGGCACGTTGGGCGTGATCACCGAAATCACGTTAAAGCTCTACCCTTTGCCCGAAGCGGTGTCGGCGGCGACCTGCTCCTTTCCCAGCATCGAAGCAGCGGTGCGAACCACCATCCAAGTGATTCAAATGGGTGTGCCGATTGCGCGGGTGGAATTGATCGATGTGAACACGGTGCGCATGGTCAACCACCACGCCAAGTTGACCTTGCGCGAAGAGCCGATGTTGTTGATGGAGTTCCATGGCACGCCGGCCAGCGTGAAAGAGCAGGCCGAGACGGTGCAAGCGATTGCCGATGAGTTTGGGGGGCAAGCCTTTGAGTGGGCCAGCACCCCCGAAGAGCGCACCCGCTTGTGGGCGGCGCGCCACAACGCTTACTTTGCGGCAGTGCAAAGCCGCCCGGGCTGCCGCGCCATCAGCACCGATACCTGTGTGCCCATCAGCCGATTGGCCGATTGTTTATTGACCTCGGTGGCCGAGGCCGATGCCTCTGGCATTCCTTATTTCCTGGTTGGCCATGTGGGCGATGGCAATTTCCACTTTGGTTATTTGATCAACCCCGAAGACCCGCAAGAGCGGGCCGCGGCCGAGGTCCTCAATCAGCAACTCGTGGCGCGTGCCTTGGGCATGGAGGGCACCTGCACCGGCGAGCACGGCATCGGTTTGCACAAGATGGACTTTTTGGTGACCGAGGCGGGCGCTGCAGCCGTGGCCATGATGCGCACCATCAAGCGCGCACTCGACCCGCACAACATCATGAACCCTGGCAAAATTTTCACCTGGTGAGGCGGCGCCGGCATCTTGGGGCCGGGGTCAGGCGTGCGCGGGTCGCCGCATCAGCGGCGCAGTTTGTCGATCAAACCATTGAGGGCATCGAGCGAGCCAAATTGGATGGCCAACTCACCCATTTCCTCCACTCGCCCTTGGCGTTTGACCCGTTTTTTGATCCGCACCTCCACCTCCGCAGTGAGCACATCGGATAACTCTTCCTCCACCCGGCGCAGGTCGCGCGACTTTTCCTTTTTGGGCTTTTGGGGAACCAAGTTGAACTCGGCGCCGACCTTTTTGACCAGGCCCTCGGCCTCGCGCACCGACAATTTTTTGGCCGTGATTTGATGGGCGGTGGTGATTTGGCTGGCCCGGTCGAGCGCCAGCAGTGCACGGGCATGGCCCATGTCCAGGTCACCGGCCAACAGCATTTGTTGAACCGGTTCGGCCAAGTTGAGCAAGCGCAGCAGGTTGCTGGCGGCACTGCGCGACCGGCCCACGGCCTGGGCCACCGCCTCGTGAGTTAGCCCAAACTCTTTGATAAGGCGTTGCAGCGCCTGGGCCTCCTCCAAAGGGTTGAGGTCTTCGCGCTGGATGTTTTCGATCAACGCCATGAGCGCGGCCGATTCGTTGGGGACATCGCGCACCAGCACCGGTACCCGCTCTAACCCGGCCAGGCGCGCCGCCCGAAAGCGGCGTTCACCGGCGATGATTTCATACAAAGCCTGGTCTGGCCCCTGGGGCGCGGGGTCTTGGCGGATGGCACCACTGTCGCGGCGTTGTTCGGCATCGGCCAGGCTCAAGCGGCGCACCAGGATCGGCTGCATGATGCCCTGGCTTTTGATGCTTTCAGCCAACTCATACAAGGCGCCTTCGTCCATGCGGGTGCGGGGCTGGTAAGTGCCTGCGACCAACTCGCTCAAAGCCAGTTCGTGCGGCACGCCGTCGGCGCCGGGCTCTGGGGTCTCGCTGACGGTTGGGCCGAGCAATGCTTCGAGGCCGCGGCCCAAGCCTTTGGGTTTTTTGCTTGCCATGGTGGGGTAGGGGGTTAGAGTTTGGGGGCGCGTTCAACGAGTTCGCGGGCGAACTCCACAAAGGCCTGGCTGCCTTTGGCGGCGGGGTCGAACACCACGCCGGGCATGCCGTAGCTGGGGGCCTCGGCCAAGCGCACATTGCGCGGTATCAAGGTGTTGAACACCTTGTCGCCGAAGTGGTCCTTGAGTTGCTCGCTCACCTGTTGCTGCAAGGTGATGCGGGGGTCGAACATCACCCGCAACAGGCCAATGATTTTCAGGTCGCGGTTGAGGTTGGCGTGCACTTGTTTGATGGTGTTGACCAGATCGGTCAGCCCCTCCAAGGCAAAGTACTCGCATTGCATGGGCACGATCACGCCATGGGCACAACACAGGCCGTTGAGGGTGAGCATGGACAATGAGGGCGGGCAGTCGATGAGCACGAAATCGTATGGCGCGTCGACCACGGCCAGGGCTTGTTTGAGGCGGCTTTCGCGCCGCTCCAAACCCACCAACTCGACCTCGGCACCGGCCAGCTCACGGCTGGCGCCCAACACGTCATAGGTGGACATTTTTTGCTGGGCCGGTTCGCCGCCCCAATGGCTGCGCACCCGGGCCTCGGTGATGCTGGCGGTTTCGAGCAACACGTCATACACGCTGAGCAAGAGTTTGCGCTTGTCCACGCCAGAACTCATGGTGGCGTTGCCCTGGGGGTCGAGGTCGATCATCAGCACGCGCTGTCCCACGGCGGCCAAACCAGCGGCGAGATTGACGGTGGTGGTGGTTTTGCCCACCCCCCCTTTTTGGTTGGCGACACAGAATATATGGGACATGAAATGCGCCTTGTGTGGTGCGGTGGATGTTTATTTGGTCAAGACCAGGCGCAGGCCAAAAGCAATCAGCAAACCACCAGCGGTTTTTTGCAGGGCTTGCGACAACCAGGGTCGGGCTTTGACGCGCTCGGCCAAATGCTGTGCCAGTAGCGACAGACCCAGTCCATACAGGGCGGCCAGGGCGGCGGCGGTCAAGGCCATGGCCGCAAACGTGACCAGGCTGGGCGGCACGGCGGGGTCCAGAAACAGGGGAAAAAACGCCATGTAAAACACAATCGATTTGGGGTTGAGCAAGGTGATGAAAAAAGACTGCCGAAAATAAGCGCCCACAGGGATGTCCACCACAGCACCTGCGCCTGGCTTGGCCAGCACCATTTTCAGGCCCAGCCAGGCCAGATAGGCCGCACCCAGCCACTGGATGGTCACAAACAACGCAGGCGTGGTGAGCAAGATGGTTGCCACGCCGGCTACGGCCAGCCAAATCAGCACCTGGTCGCCCACGATGATGCCGCCGGTTGAAGACAGGCCACCACGGACTCCGCCCTTGGCCGTGGAGCTCAAGATGGCCAAATTACCCGGTCCGGGGATGAACAAAAACACCAAAACGGCCGCCACATAGGCCCCGTAATCTGACACGCCAAACATGCACACCTCTGGTTGCTGGGGCAGTGAGTGTAAGCCCTGGCGTGGCACAAAAGCCTGCCGCATCGGCTGCGGCCGGATCCTTTGGCGCTTCAGGGGGCAGCGCGCATCCACACCAGGCAGCGCTGGGCATCGAGACCGGGCACTTGCAGTTGTTCCACATGAAACACCTGCGCGCCTGGGCCCAGCTGCGCCATCTCTTCATCAGGCTTTTTTCCTTTGAGGGCCAGCCACGTGCCACCTGGCGCGAGGGCGGCGGCAGAGCCTTGAACAAAGTCGGCCAGGGCGGCAAAGGCGCGCGAGCACACCACATCGTGCGGTGTTTGGATGTGCTCGACCCGCTGGTGCAGGCCGCGCAAATGAATCAGCCCCAGGGTGGCGGCCACCTGTTGCACAAAGGCGGCCTTTTTGGCCACCGCGTCCACGCAAGTGACCTGGATGTGGGGGCAGGCAATGGCCATCACCACGCCGGGCAAGCCAGCGCCCGAGCCCACGTCCAGCAGCTGCAAGGGGGCGGCCTGGTGGGGCCGGTTGCGCAAATGGCGCTCAAGGGCGGGGACCACGGCCAGGCTGTCGAGCAGGTGCAACGTCACCATCTCCAGCGGGTCGCGCACTGCGGTCAGGTTGTAGACCTTGGACCATTGGTGCAGCAAGCCCAGGTAGTCAAGCAAGGCCTGGGTTTGGCTGGCAGACAAAGCCAGGCCGAGTTGCACCGCGCCAGCGCTCAGCAGGGAGCGCGCCTGTTCCTGGGTGGCGTTGTCCCACGGTCGGGGGTTGTCAAAGGGGGCGGATTTTGGGCTGCGCCCTGCCATCGGCTTGGCAGGCCGGCGCGGGTTCAAGGGGTGGCCTCGACCTGCTTGGGGACAAAGCCGTTGAAGCGCCCGCGGCGCAGGTGGATCAGCAACAAAGAGATTGCCGCCGGCGTGACGCCCGAAATGCGCGAGGCTTGGCCCAAGGTTTCGGGCCTGTGCCGGTTGAGCTTTTGCCGCACCTCCATGCTCAGTGCGCTGACCTGGGCATAGTCGAGGTCGGCGGGCAGGGGCATGTTTTCAAAGTGGGCGGCGCGTCCGACCTCGTCGCGCTGGCGGTCGATGTACCCCGCATACTTGGCGGCAATCTCAACCTGCTCAACCACAGCCAGGGCTGTTTCATGTGAAACACCGCCGCCGGCCAGTTCGGCCGACAGGCTGGGGTTTTGAAAGCGCCCGCCATCGAGGCCCATCAAATCTTGGTAGCCCACACCGGGGCGGCGCAACAAATCGGCCAGGCTGTGTTCGTGTTCGATGGGCTTGCCCAGCACCCGCACCGCTTCAGCCTCGCTGAGGTTGCGCGGGTGCACCCACAAGCTGCGCAAGCGGGCGCTCTCTTGGGCCACGGCCTCGCGCTTGGCCTCGAAGGCGCGCCAGCGTTCATCGTCGATCAAACCAAAACGGCGCGCGGTTTCGGTCAACCGCAAATCGGCATTGTCTTCGCGCAATTGCAAGCGAAATTCGGCGCGACTGGTGAACATGCGGTAAGGCTCGGTCACGCCTTTGGTGACCAGGTCATCGGCCAGCACGCCCAGATAGGCTTGGTCGCGCGCTGGCACCCAAGGCGACTCGCCCCGGCATTGCAAGGCGGCATTGATGCCCGCGAACAAACCCTGGGCGGCGGCCTCTTCATAGCCGGTGGTGCCATTGATCTGGCCCGCAAAAAACAAACCCTGGATGGCGCGGGTTTCAAAATGACGTTGCAGGCCACGGGGGTCGAAATAATCGTATTCGATCGCATAGCCTGGGCGCAGGATGTGCGCGTTTTCCAGCCCGGGGATAGAGCGCACCAAGGCATGCTGGATGTCGAACGGCAAGCTGGTGCTGATGCCGTTGGGGTACACCTCGTGGGTGTTCAAACCCTCGGGCTCCAAAAATACCTGGTGGCTGTTTTTGTCGGCAAAGCGGTGGACCTTGTCCTCCACACTGGGGCAGTAGCGCGGCCCCACGCCCTCGATTTGCCCGGTGAACATGGGGCTGCGGTCAAGCCCGCTGCGGATGATGGCGTGGGTTGCCTCGGTGGTGTGGGTGATCCAGCACGGCACTTGTGGCGGGTGCATGTCGGCGCCCCCCATGAAGCTGAACACCGGCACCGCTCCCGCGGTCACCCCTTTGTCGGCCGCCTGATCGGGGCCGACCATGCCGTCTCCGGGCTGCTCCTGGCAGCGGCTGTGGTCGATGCTGCGACCATCCAGGCGCGGCGGCGTGCCGGTTTTGAGCCGACCTTGCGGCAGTTGGAGCTCTTTCAGCCGGGCCGATAAACTCAGCGCGGGCGGGTCGCCGGCGCGTCCGCCCGCGTGGTGGTTCATGCCCACATGGATCTTTCCATCCAAAAAAGTCCCGGCGGTCAACACCACGGTGCGCGAACGAAAGCGAATACCAACTTGCGTGACAGCGCCCGCAACGCGGTCGCCTTCGACCATCAAATCGTCCACAGCTTGCTGGAAAAGCCATAAATTGGCCTGGTTTTCCAAGCGTCTTCGGATCGCCGCTTTGTACAACACCCGATCGGCCTGTGCGCGGGTGGCGCGCACGGCCGGGCCTTTGGAGCGGTTGAGGATGCGAAATTGAATGCCCGCCTCATCGGTGGCCAAGGCCATGGCCCCGCCCATGGCATCGATCTCCTTGACCAGGTGGCCCTTGCCAATGCCGCCGATCGAGGGGTTGCAACTCATCTGGCCCAGGGTTTCGATGTTGTGCGACAGCAGCAAGGTCTTGCAACCCATGCGGGCTGCGGCCAAAGCGGCCTCGGTCCCGGCGTGACCGCCGCCGACCACGATCACGTCGAAGGTTTGTGGATAAAGCATATGGCAGGGTGGACCCGCACAGGGCTGCGTGGGGTGGGGCAAAAGAGGGCATGGGCCGAGGGCCTTAATTTTAAACAGTCGAGCGCGCTTTGGCACATTTAGGGTAGATTGCGGGTTGAACCGGAAACCCGGTTGTCTGGAGGAACTGCGGGTGTATGCATTCAATTACCAACGCGCCGAATCGGTGGGCAGCGCAGCGGCGGCCTTGAGCGCCGATGCGTCGGCCAAGGTGTTATCGGGCGGCATGACCTTGTTGCCGTCGATGAAGCACCGCTTGATCGCGCCCAGCGCATTGATCGATTTGGCCCGCCTGCCCGAGTTGATCGGTGTGCGAGAAGAAGGCCCCCACTGGTGGGTGGGCGCAGCAACCCGCCACCAAGAGGTGGCCGCCCATGCGGGTTTGCAACAGGCCATTCCCGGGTTGGCCGATTTGGCGGGCCTGATCGGTGATCCGCAGGTGCGCGCGCGCGGCACCTTGGGCGGCTCATTGGCCAACAACGACCCCAGCGCTGACTACCCTGCAGCGGCCCTGGCCTTGCGAGCGCGCATCCTCACCGAGCGGCGTGACATCGCAGCCGATGATTTTTTCTTGGGCATGTTTGCCACGGCATTGCAGCCCGATGAAATCATCACCGGTGTGCGCTTTTGCACCCCTGTGCGCTGTGCCTATGCCAAGTTCAAACACCCGGCATCGGGCTATGCCATGGCCGGTGTGTTTGTCGCCCAATACCCGGCGGCGGGTGCCGAACATGGCGGCTGGCGGGTGGCGGTCACTGGCGTGGCCAATGGTGTGTTTCTCTGGCACGAGGCCGCGCAAGCCCTGGCGCAGCAAAGCCCCACGCCGCCCTTGTTGCGCGACGATGCGATCGATGATGTGCACGCCCCGGCAGCCTACCGTTGCCACTTGGCCTTGCAAATGCTCAACCAAGCCTGCCAAGCCCTTTGACCGTTTACTTTGTGCTGCTCCCGCAGCGCCACTGCCCCGCATGAAACTCAACCTCACCCTCAATGGCACCGCGCGCAGCGCCGATGTGCCCGAGCGCACCTTGTTGGCCGACTTGTTGCGCGACACCTTTGGCATGACCGGCACCCATGTGGGTTGCGACACCAGCCAATGCGGTTGTTGCACCGTGCACGTGGACGGTATGGCGGTCAAATCCTGCACCATGCTGGCGGTCCAAGCCGATGGGTGCAGCGTCACCACCATCGAAGGCCTGGGGGCCGACGGGTTGCATCCGGTGCAAGTGGCGTTTTCGCAGTGCCATGGCCTGCAATGCGGCTTTTGCACACCAGGGATGGTGATGGCCTCGGTCGACTTGTTGCGGCGCAACCCCCAGCCCACCCCCGCTGAAATTGCCGAAGGCTTGGCGGGCAATCTGTGCCGTTGCACCGGCTATGTCAACATCATTCGCGCGGTGCAACAAGCCAGCGAAATCCTGCAAAAGGAGGCGTCATGAACGCGCCCACTGCGCAGGTCTTGCTGCGCAAGGAAGACCAGCGCCTGATCACCGGCACCGGTCAATTCAGTGCCGACGCGCAAGCTGCAGGCATGTGCCACGGCCATGTGATTCGCTCGCCCCATGCGCATGCGCGCATCACCCATTTGGATGTCAGCGCCGTGCGCGCTGCCCCTGGTGTGCGACAGGTGCTGACCGCCCAGGATGTGCAAGCCGCTGGCTTTGCCGACCTGCCCAATGCCGTGCAGGTGAAAAACGCCCAGGGCCAAGCCCAGGTGGTGTGCGCCATGCCGGTGTTGGCCCACGACCGGGTGTTGTTTGTCGGCCAGCCCTTGGTGTGGGTGGTGGCCGATACCGCCTTGCAAGCGCAAGACGCGGCCGAACTTGCAGACATCGGGTACGAAACCTTGGACGTGGTGGTGACCTTTGCCGATGCCACTGCCCCGGGTGCGGTGCAGCTGCACCCGCAAGCACCGGGCAACACATCGGTCAAGTTTGAAGCCGGTGACCGTGCGGCGGTGGATGCGGCGTTTGCCAAGGCCCACTTTGTCAGCGACATCGCGGTCGAGAGCCAGCGCCTGGTGGGCGCGCCCATGGAGCCGCGCGCGGTATGGGCTTGGCACGATGAAGCCCAAGGCCTGACCCATGTGCACACACCCAGCCAGGGGGTGGGTGGCATGGCAGCTTATTTGACCCACATCACCCGTTGGGATGCGGCCAGCATCGAGGTCCACACGCAGGATGTGGGCGGCTCTTTTGGCCTGCGCAGCAGCGCCTACAGCGAGCATGCCTTGGTCATGCTATCCGCGCGTTGGTTGAAGCGCCCGGTGCGTTGGGTGGGCTCGCGCTCAGAGTTGTTTGTCAGCGACTGGCATGGCCGCGCACTGCGCTTGCACGGCCACATCGCCTTGGATAAAGATGGGCGCATTTTGGCCATGCGGTTTGAAAACCAGGTCGATGCCGGCGCCTACAACGTTTACTTCAGCACCCACATTGGGGCGCGCAACCTGTCCATCACCATGGGTGGTGCTTACCAAGTGCCCGCCTTGCACATGTCGTCGCACATTTTCTTCACCAACACCGTGCCGGTGTCGGCCTACCGGGGTGCCGGACGGCCCGACATTGCCTATGTGATCGACCGCTTGATCGATCATGCCGCGCATCAACACGGGCTCGATGGCCTGGCGCTGCGGCGCAAAAACTTCATCCCGCCGCAGGCGTTTCCTTATACCACCGCCAACCAAACGGTCTACGACAGCGGCCACTTTGAGGCCGTGATGGACCATGCCTTGCGCATCAGCGATGCACCAGGCTTTGCCCAACGGCGCGCCGAGGCCTTGCAGCGCGGTTGTTTGCTCGGTCGCGGTTTGGCGTATTACCTGGAGGCCTCGGGCCCGGGCGGAGCAGCCAAAGACCAGGTGCGCGCCAATTTTGATGCCCACGGTGTGTTGTCGCTGCATGCCCTGACGGGTGCGTCCGGCCAAGGCCACGAAACCAGCTTTGCGCAAATTGTGGAAAACGAAATCGGTTTGCCCGCGAGCGCGGTGCGCTACTTTGCCGGTGAGCCCGAGCAGGACTTGGTGGGCAACAGCACCGGCGGCTCGCGCACCTTGTATGGCATGGGCAGCGCCATCAAAAACCTGTGCCAGCAGTTGATGCACCAGGCCAAACCCGCCATCGCCAAACTGTGGGGGTGCGCCGAAACCGACATCGGCCATGTGGGGGGCGAGTTCCAAGAGCAAAGCGGTAACCAGCGCCGACTGCGCTATGCCGACTGGATCGCCAGCCTGGGCGATCTGGCGGCCCAGGTGCATGCGGTGGGCGAGGCCAGCTCCGGCGCGACCTTTCCCAATGGTTGCCACATCGCCGAAGTGGAAATCCAATGCGCCACCGGTGTGGCTGCGGTGGCCCACTACTGGGCGGTGGACGATGTGGGCCAGGTCATCTCACCGGCCCAGGTGCTGGGCCAGGTGCAAGGCGGAGTGGTGCAGGGCTTGGGCCAAGCCTTTGGCGAACATGCCATCTACGACCGCGAGACCGGCCAACTGTTGACCGGCTCTTACATGGACTACCCCATGCCGCGCGCCGGCGGCTGGTTGCGTCACTTTCACCACGAAACCCATGCGGTGCCCACCTCGCTCAATTTGCTGGGCGCCAAAGGGGTGGGCGAGTCGGGTTGCTCAGGCTCTCTGCCTGCTTTGGCCAATGCAGTGACCGATGCCCTGCGCCAAGTGGACGCGCCGCCGATGGACATGCCCTTCACGCCAGCGCGCTTGTGGGCCGCCTTGCAGGCCGCGCCGCAAAAACCTTGACGCCCTACACCGAAAACTGAAAGTCTTCCAGGCCTTGGGGGGTCCAATGCACGCCATGGCGTTCATCGACCTTGAACCAATGCGAGGCATCGCCATCAGAGGGCTCGGATGCTATGGTGGTGATGGGATTGGTGGCCGGTGCAGATGCGCGGGTGTGGGGCGTGCCAAAGTACATGCTGGGGGACTGGTCATCGCTGGAATGTCGAAAAGCCCAGATGTCTTGGCCGTTGGTCAAGGCGCAGGAAATGCGCAAGGGCTCATCGGCATGGTGTTTGTCCATGATGCGCGAGACATCTGCCAAGGTTTGCGCCATCGCGTGAATGGGGTTGTGCATCAAGCCCTTGCTCAACGCCACCAAAAATAAAGCCTCGCTGTCGGTGGTTCCTTCACGGTGCGGGTAATGCACATGGTCAATCAGGTCCTCCACATCTTTGCGACAGTTCTGCCAGTTGCCCACTTTGCCGTTGTGCATGAATGTCCAGTTCTTCCAGGTGAAGGGGTGGCAATTGGTGCGTGACACGGCGGTGCCCGTGGTGGCCCGCACATGCGCAAAAAACAACTGGGTCTGGATGTGAGCGGCCAACGAGCGCAGGTTGTTGTCATTCCAGGCGGGGAGGATGTCTTTGAACAGTCCAGGGGTGGTGCGCCGGGTGTACCACGCCACACCGAATCCATCTCCGTTGGTCACCCAGGCCGACTGGTTGGCCGCCAGGCTTTGTTGGACGATCGAATGTTCTTGGTGAAAGATCAGATCTTCCAGGTAAATTTCTGGCCCTGCATAGGCCACCCATCTGCACATGGAAACCTCCTCAAAAAGTCGTTGAAACTGCCCTGGCGCAGACCACAGCCGCCGATGACTCCCTGCGGCGCAGGCTATCTGGCAAACAAGCGAGAGGGGTCGGCAAAGGCCTTGAACTCAACCGCATTGCCACAGGGGTCCAAAAAAAACATGGTGGCTTGCTCGCCCACCTGGCCTTTGAAGCGAATGTGCGGTTCGATGATGAAGTCGATCTGCGCGTCCTTGAGCTTGGCCGCCATGCGCTCCCATTCGGCCATGTCAAGCACCATGCCGAAATGGCGCACCGGTACGTTGTCGCCATCGACCGCGCTGGTGTGGTGGTGCCCGGCTTCGTTGGGGCTCAAATGCGCCACGATTTGGTGGCCATAAAAATTAAAGTCCACCCAGTCGTCCGAGGAGCGACCTTCCGGACAGCCCAACAGACCGCCATAAAAAGCCCGCGCCTTGGCCAAAGACGTGACGGGAAAGGCCAAATGGAAAGCTTGCATGATCGCATGTTAATGCAAGCCTGATCGCGCACTGGGGTTGTACCGGATGAACCCACAATAGCGCCCATAATTCGCTTCCAACCATCTCACGAGCTCCCATGAAAGCCGTCCTCACATTCCGACGCTCTATTCGCCGCTTTGTTGCCTGGGTGGCGCTGGCATGGGCCGCATGGCCAGTTCTGGCCCAAACCACCCTCAAGATTGGAGAGATCAACAGCTACAAAGCCCAGCCTGCATTCTTGGAGCCCTATAAAAAAGGCATGGAGCTGGCCATTGAAGAGATCAATGCCGCTGGCGGGTTGCTGGGCAAAAAAGTGGAACTGGTCACCCGCGATGACAATGCCAACCCGGGCGACGCGGTGCGGGTGGCCGAAGAACTGCTTTCGCGGGAAAAAATAGATGTGCTCACCGGAACTTTCTTGTCCAACACCGGTTTGGCGGTGGCCGATTTTGCCAAACAGCGCAAAGCTTTTTTCCTGGCCGGCGAGCCCTTGACCGACAAACTCACCTGGCAAGGCGGCAATGCCTACACCTTTCGCTTGCGCCCGGGCACTTACATGCAAGCCGCCATGCTGGTGCCCGAGGCGGTCAAGCTCAAGAAAAAGCGCTGGGCGCTGGTCTATCCCAACTATGAATATGGCCAATCGGCGGTGGCCGCTTTCAAGGCCCTGCTCAAGGCCGCCCAACCCGATGTGGAATTTGTGGCCGAGCAAGCCCCGCCTTTGGGCAAGCTCGATGCGGGCAGCGTGGTGCAGGCCCTGGCCGATGCCAAGCCCGATGCCATCTTCAATGTGTTGTTTGCGGCCGACCTGGCCCGGTTTGTGCGCGAGGGCAATACCCGTGGCCTGTTCCAGGGCCGCGAGGTGTTCAGCCTGTTGACCGGTGAGCCGGAATACCTTGACCCGCTCAAAGACGAAACCCCCAATGGCTGGTGGGTCACCGGCTACCCCTGGCATGCCATTCACACCAACGAGCACAAACCGTTTTTACAAGCCTATCAAGCCAGGTACAGAGACTATCCACGCTTGGGCTCGGTGGTGGGCTACGCCATGATCAAGTCGGTGGCGGCGGGCGTGGCCAAAGCCCAAAGCGCCGATTCAGAAAAACTGCGTGTGGCTTTTCGCGGCTTGCAGGTGGAGACGCCGTTTGGCAAGATCACCTACCGCAGCGAAGACCATCAGTCCACCATGGGTGCTTTTGTGGGCCGTACCAAAAACGACGCGGGCAAAGGGGTGATGATCGACGCGCGTTATTTCGATGGCGCGCAGTACCAGCCGCCCGCTGCCGAGGTGAAAAAATCGCGCGCCCCCGACTGAACCCGGCCGTGCGCCAGTTGAGCGACCTGATACCCCTATGAGCTTGTCCGGGTTTTGGGTTCAACTGCTCAACGGCTTGGCGGCGGCGTCCTCGCTGTTTTTGGTGGCCGCCGGTTTGTCGCTGATTTTTGGCGTCACCCGCATCGTGAACTTTGCCCACGGCTCGTTTTTCATGGCGGGCATTTACATGGCCTACAGCGCGGTCGATCGTTTCGCCAGCCAGCTGGGGTTTTGGCCCTGCTTGGCCCTGGCCGCGTTGGCCGTGGGCCTGCTGGGGGCTGTCATCGAAATGCTCTTGCTGCGCCGCATTTACCAAGCGCCCGAGTTGTTTCAGTTGCTGGCCACCTTTGCCGTGGTACTGGTCATCAAAGACGCGGTGTTGTGGCTGTGGGGTCCGGAGGAATTGCTGGGCCCGCGCGCGCCCGGCCTGTCGGGCGCGGTATCCATGGGGGGCCGCTTGTTTCCGATGTACGACTTGTTTTTGATCGCGGCCGGCCCGCTGGTGCTGGCCCTGCTGTGGTGGCTTTTGACCCGAACCCGCTTTGGCATTTTGGTGCGGGCCGCCACCCAAGACCGCGAAATGGTCAGCGCCCTGGGGGTCAACCAAGCCTGGTTGTTCACCGCGGTGTTTGCATTGGGCGCGATGCTGGCGGGTCTGGGCGGGGCTTTGCAGTTGCCGCGCGAACCCGCGCATTTGGAGATGGACTTGAACACCATCGGCGCGGCCTTTGTGGTGGTGGTGGTCGGTGGCATGGGCTCTATTCCCGGTGCGTATTTGGCGGCTTTGTTGATCGCCGAGGTCAAAGCCGTGTGCATTTGGCTGGGCTTGGTCGATGTGTTTGGGGTGGCGGTGTCGTTTTCCAAGCTCACCTTGGTGGTGGACTTTGTGGTCATGGCGGTGGTGTTAGCGTGGCGGCCTTGGGGGCTGCTGGGCAAGCCCCAGTCGGCCGGCCGTCACATGGGCTGGCGCGAGGCACCGCTGCGCGCGGCCGGCCAAGGCCAGAGGTGGGCCGCTGCAATGCTGGGCCTGGTGTTACTGGCCGTGCCATGGTTGAGCGCCGACGCGCCCTACACCACGGTGCTGCTGACGGATTTGTTGATCGCTGCATTGTTTGCCAGCAGCTTGCACTTCATCATGGGGCCAGCGGGCATGCACTCTTTTGGCCATGCGGCTTATTTTGGCTTGGGTGCGTATGCGGCTGCGCTGTTGGTGCGCAACCTGGGTTTGACCATGGAGGCGGCCTTGTGCATCGCTCCCTTGGTGGCGGCCTTGGGGGCTTGCGTGCTGGGCTGGTTTGCGGTGCGCTTGTCGGGGGTTTATTTGGCCATGCTCACTTTGGCTTTTGCCCAAATCATTTGGGCGGTGACTTTTCAATGGGACAGCTTCACGGGCGGCAGCAACGGTCTGACCGGCGTGTGGCCGTCGCCGGCTTTTGGCGACAAGCGCATGTATTACGGGCTCACCCTGGGCCTGGTGGTGGCCGGGGTGCTGTGCTTGCGCCGGGTGTTGTTTTCACCCTTTGGGTATGCGTTGCGTGCAGGGCGCGACTCGCCATTGCGGGCCGATGCGATTGGCATCGATGTGGCCCGCATGCAGTGGCAGGCCTTTGTGTGGGCCGGCGCCCTGGCCGGTTTGGCGGGGGCGTTGTATGCGTTTTCCAAGGGCAGCATATCGCCTGAATCCATGGCCGTGGGCAAGTCGGTGGACGCATTGGTCATGGTCTTGCTGGGCGGTGTGCAAACCCTGGCGGGCCCGGTGCTGGGCGCATTTGCTTTCACTTGGTTGCACGATGTGGTGGCGCGCAACACCGATTACTGGCGCGCCATGCTGGGCGCTGTGATTTTGGTCCTGGTGCTCTTGTTTCCGCAAGGCCTGGCAGGTACGGCGCAAATGTGGTGGGGGCGTTGGCGCGCCAAGGCGACCCCACCCCCTGGGGGTGCTGCTTGAACGCATTGCTGCAAGTCAGACACCTGGGCAAGTCTTTCGGTGGGGTCCAGGCGGTGGTCGACGTGGGCTTTGACCTGGCCCCGGGTGAGATGCTGGCCATGATTGGCCCCAACGGGGCAGGCAAGTCCACCACCTTCAACATGCTCAACGGACAGTTGCGACCCGATCAAGGCCACATCAGCTTGCAAGGCCAAGCGCTGATCGGGCGCAAGCCGCGCGACATCTGGCGCATGGGCGTGGGGCGCACCTTTCAAATAGCCGAAACCTTTGCCACCCTCACCGTGGTGGAAAACGTGCAAATGGCCTTGCTGTCACACGACCACCAGCTGGGTTCGATGTGGCGGCCAGCGGCAGCACACCGGCAAGGCGATGCATTGCGCCTGCTCGACCAGGTGGGCATGAAAAACCAGGCCGATCGGCCTTGCAGCGCGCTGGCCTATGGCGATGTCAAGCGGGTGGAGTTGGCCGTGGCCTTGGCCCACAACCCCAAGCTGCTGTTGATGGACGAGCCCACTGCGGGCATGGCCCCGTCTGAGCGCTCGGAACTGATGGCCTTGACCAAGGCGCTGGTGGCGCAGCGTGGCTTGGCAGTGCTGTTCACCGAGCACAGCATGGACGTGGTGTTTGCCCATGCCGACCGGGTGATCGTGCTGGCCCGTGGCCGACTGATCGCCCAAGGCAAGCCGCAAGACATCCGCGACGACCCGCAGGTGCAAGCGGTTTACTTTGGCAGCGGCAAAACCTTTGAAACACCCCGTGCCTGACCCCTGGCACACAACGCACCGCATGACCCCCCAGCGTTTGCTCCACGTCCAAGGCCTGTCGGCCTGGTATGGCGCGGCGCAAATTTTGTTTGATGTGGACTTGCAGGTGCACCGTGGTGAGGTGGTGGCCCTGATGGGGCGCAATGGCGCTGGCAAATCCACCACCCTCAAAGCCCTGATCGGTTTGGTGGCGCGCCGCCGTGGCCAAATCCAGTTCATGGGCCATGACCTCTCGCACAGCGAGCCACACCATGCGGCCCGCCTGGGCCTGGGCTTTGTGCCTGAGGAGCGGCGCATCTTCACCGACCTCTCGGTGCTGGAAAACCTGGCGGTCGGTCGGCAAAAGCAACGCCATTGGCCAGACGGCGCCCCCGCGCCGCATTGGACGCCGCAGCGTTTGTTTGAGCTCTTTCCCAACCTGGGCGAGATGCCGCATCGGCTGGGGGGCCGCATGAGCGGCGGCGAGCAGCAAATGCTCACCGTGGCCCGCACCCTGATGGGCAACCCCTGGTTGGTTATGCTGGACGAACCCTCAGAGGGGGTGGCGCCGCTGATTGCCGAGCACATGGTGCAGATGATCCTGGCCCTCAAAGCACAGGGGATCGGCATTTTGCTGTCCGAGCAAAACATGCACTTTGCCCAACTGGTGTGCGACCGCGCTTACGTGCTGGAAAAAGGGCAAATCCGCTACCAGGGCAGCATGCGCGAACTGGCCGCCAACACAGCGCTGCGGCGCTACCACCTGGGCATCTGAGGGCGGGCCGATGATGACCCCGCCCAATCCATGCCACCACTCGCAGAGGGTTCATTCATGGCGGGCGGGCCAGGGCTTATGATCTCGCACTTTTATCTGCCGAGCATTCACCAGGAGTTTTCATGGCCAAGGCCCCCTTTCATTGGGACGACCCCTTTCTATTGCAGCAACAACTGACCGATGACGAGCGCATGATCGAAGAGGCCGCGCGCGCCTACTGCCAAGACAAATTGCTGCCGCGCGTGACCGAAGCGTTTCGCCACGAAAAAACCGATGTGGCGATTTTTCGTGAAATGGGCGAACTCGGCCTGATCGGCCCCACCATCCCCACCGAATACGGCGGCCCAGGGCTGAGCCATGTGGCCTACGGTTTGATCGCCCGCGAAGTCGAGCGGGTGGACTCGGGTTACCGCTCCATGATGAGCGTGCAGTCGTCTTTGGTGATGTTGCCCATTTATGAATTTGGTACCGAAGCCCAGCGCCAAAAATACCTGCCCAAACTCGCCACCGGCGAGTGGATTGGCTGCTTTGGCCTGACCGAGCCCGACCACGGCTCTGACCCGGCCAGCATGGCCAGCCGGGCGCAAAAGGTCAAAGGCGGCTACCAGCTCAAGGGCAACAAAATGTGGATTTCCAATTCACCGATTGCCGATGTGTTTGTGGTGTGGGCCAAAGAGGTCAGCGAGTCTGGCGCGGTCGGCCCCATCCGTGGCTTTGTGCTGGAAAAAGGCATGAAGGGCTTGACCGCCCCGGCCATCCACAGCAAGGTGGGTTTGCGCGCCTCCATCACCGGCGAGATCGTGATGGACGGCGTGTTTGTGCCCGAAGAAAACGCCTTCCCCGAGGTGCAAGGCTTGAAAGGCCCGTTCACCTGCTTGAACAGCGCCCGTTACGGCATCGCTTGGGGCGCTTTGGGCGCGGCCGAAGACTGCTTTCACCGCGCTCGCCAATACACCCTGGACCGCCAGCAGTTTGGCCGCCCATTGGCTGCCAACCAGCTCATCCAGAAAAAACTGGCCGACATGCAAACCGAAATCTCACTCGGCCTGCAAGGCTGTTTGCGCCTGGGCCGCATGAAAGACGAAGGCTCGGCCAGCGTGGAAATCACCTCCATCTTGAAGCGCAACTCCTGCGGCAAGGCGCTCGACATCGCCCGCATGGCGCGCGACATGATGGGCGGCAACGGCATCAGCGACGAATTTGGCGTGGCCCGCCACCTGGTCAATTTGGAGGTGGTCAACACCTACGAAGGCACCCACGACATCCACGCCCTCATCTTGGGCCGCGCCATCACCGGCATTGCGGCGTTTGCCAACTGAGGTGAACCACACCCCGCACTGAGTGGATGAAATTCATCCACAGCAGACAGAAAAAAGGCCGCTTGTAGCGGCCTTTTCATTTGGTGCAAACAAGAAAAAACGGGAAGTTTGCCCTGGTCCTGTTTTGGGACTAAACTTCAGCGATGCACATCGTCGCCTTGCGAAATCTGGAAAGGTTTTGGCAAAAACCCAAAGGCAAAGCAGCGCAGGGCGCTTTGAAAGCGTGGTTTGCTGAAGCCAAGGTTGCGAAATGGTCTTCGCCGCAAGATGTGAAAAAACAGTATGCCAATGCCAGCTTCATTGTCAACAACCGGATTGTGTTCAACATCAAAGGCAACGACTACAGGCTGATCGTGGCCGTTGCATACAAGATGCAATATGTCTATGTGAAGTTCATTGGCAGCCATGCCGAGTACGACAAAGTCGATGCCGCCACGGTGGATCAGTTTTCAGGAGATTGAGGATGGAGATCAAAGCGATTCGCACCGAACAAGACTATCTCGCTGCACTGCGCGAGGTTTCAGCTTTGATTGATATCGACCCCTCGCCAGACACCCCAGAGGGTGAGCGACTCGATGTCTTGGGTACGCTGTTGCAGGCCTTTGAGGCCAAGCATTACCCCATTGACCTCCCCGACCCGATCGATGCGATCAAATTTCGGATGGAACAAAAAAACCTGAGCGTGAAAGACCTGGTGCCCTATATCGGTCCAACCCATCGCGTTTATGAGGTTTTGAATTACAAACGCAGCTTGTCATTGAACATGATCCGACGGCTCAGCGTGGCCCTCAACATTCCAGCTGATGTGCTGATCCGCGCGTCAGACCGAATCGCCGCTTGAAGGCACAACCGCAGGTCGGTTGACCAGCACGATGCCGATGGCCACGCCCAGCAGGGCCACCACCACGCTGAGCGACCAGGGTTCGCCCAGCCACAGGTGGGCCACCACCAGGGCAAACAGGGGCGAGAAAAACGAGAACGCGCTGACCCGGGTGGCTGGGTAGCGGCCGAGCAGCCACATCCAGATCAGGATGGTCACAAAGGCACCCAGCACGCTTTGGATGGCCAGCGAGCCCCAGGCCCAGGTGGGCATGGCCCAGTTCCACGGCTCGCCCATGGCCAGCGAGATGAAGGGCAAGATCAAGGCGCTGCCGCCAATTTGGTAGAGCAGCATTTTTTCGGCCCCCACTTGGCCCAGCCGGGTCGAGCGGATGACCACCGTGGTCAAGCCCCACAGGGCACCGGCCATCAGGCCGAGCAGGTCACCGCGCCACTGCATGGGGTGGTCGGCGCGGCTGCTCCAGCCGTCTTGCAGGGCAAAACCGACCGAACCAAAAGCCAGCAACAAGCCCAGCCATTGCACCGGGCGCAATTGCTCGGCGGCCACCCGCAAGGGCACGCAGGCGGCCACCCAAAACGGCGCGGTGTACAAAAAAATCGTCAGGCGTGACGCACTGGTGTCGCGCAGGCCCAGGTAAATGCAGGCGAACTCAAAGGCGAACAGCAAGGCGGCGAGCAAGCCGCTGGGGCCGCTGCCGTCGCGCTGCCACAGCGCAATGCCGCGCCAGCGGCACCACAGCAACAGGCAAATGGTGGCGCCCATCAATCTCAGCGCGGCCTGGAACACGGGCGCCACCTCGGGCAGGGTTTGCTTGATCAACACCTGTTGAAAGCCCCATATGAAGCAGCAGCCCAATAGCAAGCCGATGGCCAATGGGTCAAGAGCGGAGCGGCGAGTGGACATGGTGTTTGGCGGGTTGGGACACCGTTGCGCAAGCCAGGCTCAAGGGGGGCGGCCGGGCCGGGCTGCGGTGGGTGCGCTCATTGTGCCTGGCGGCATTCCCGCTGCGGCGGCGATCCAGTCGCCGCACTACACTTATAGGCCACAGCGACCCACAAAGGCCAGAAGTGAATACAGAAACCATGCGATTTGGAAGCGGTCAGGCGGTCAAGCGCCTGGAAGATGATTTATTGCTCAAAGGCCAAGGCCTGTACACCGATGATGCCCAAATCGTGGGCGTGCAGCACATCTGTTTTGTGCGCTCGGTGTATCCGCATGCCTTGTTGCGCAGTGTGGATGTGTCGCAAGCGCGTGGCATGGCCGGTGTGTCGCTGGTGGTCACTGGGGCAGATTTGGCGCGAGCAGGCATCAAGCCTTTGCCCAAGGCGGCCGGTTTCAAGCGGGCCGACGGCTCGCCACCGGCCAGCCCATCGCGCCATTTGATGGCCCATGAGCGGGTGCGCTTTGTGGGTGAAGTGGTGGCCGCCGTGGTGGCCGACACGCCTGAGCATGCGCGCAATGCGGCCGAAGCCGTCGTGGTCGATTACCAAGAGTTGCCCCATGCCACCAGCCTGCCCGCTGCCTTGGCCAAAGATGCGCCGCGCTTGTGTGAGGAAATACCCGACAACATCTTGGCCGAAACCCGTTACGGGGATGCCCAGGCCGCGCAACAAGCCTTTGACCAAGCCGCCCATGTGGTGAAGCTGGACATCCACAACCAGCGCTTGGCGGCGCTCACCATTGAGCCGCGCAGTGTCTTGGCCTATATCGACCAAGGCCGCTTGACCCTGCGCATGAGCAGCCAAATGCCCAGCGGTGTGCGCACCCTGGTCAGCGAATTGCTGGGCCTGCCAAAAGAAAAGGTGCGGGTCTTGGTGGGTGATGTGGGCGGCGGTTTTGGCATGAAAACCGGCATGTACCCCGAAGACGGCATGGTCGCTTATTGCTGTCATGTGTTGCAGCAACCGGTGAAATGGGTGGCCGAGCGGGGCGAGGACTTTTTGAGCTCCACCCACGGGCGCGACATTGCCTGCCACGCCGAGATGGCGCTGGCCGCCGACGGCCAAATTTTGGCCTTGCGCATCGACACCTTGGCCAATGTGGGCGCTTATCCGGCCCCCACCGGTGTGGCCATTCAGGTGATGATTGGCCCCTGGGTGCAAACCAGCGTGTATGACATCCAAACCATTGATTTTCATTTCACCGCGGTGATGACCCATACCGCCACCATGGGCGCTTACCGGGGCGCGGGCCGTCCCGAGGCCATCTTCAACATGGAGCGATTGATGGACGAAGCGGCACGCCAAACCGGTATGGACCGAGTGGCCTTGCGCCGGCGCAACATGATCGCACCCAGCCAAATGCCCTACAAAAACGCCATGGGCCAAATCTATGATGTGGGCGCGTTTGAGCAGGTCATGGACAAAGGCCTGGCCTTGGCGCAGTGGGATGGTTTTGCAAAGCGTGAAGCCGCGTCAAAAGCGCGTGGCAAATGGCGCGGCCTGGGGCTGGCCACTTTTCTGGAATGGACCGGCGGCAACGCCTTGGAGGAAAACGTCACGGTCACCATCGCGGCCGATGGCGTGATCGAGGTGTTCAGCGCGGTCGCCCCCATGGGCCAGGGCATAGCCACTTCACTGGCGCAATTGGTGGTCGACGTGTTTGGTGTGCCCCTGTCGCAAGTGCGCATCGTGCTGGGAGATACCGATCGCGGTGATGGATTTGGCAGTGCGGGCTCGCGCTCGCTGTTCACCGGCGGCTCGGCGGTGGCCGAGGGCTCGCAGCGCAGCTTGGACAAGGCGCGCGAACTTGCCGCCCAATCGCTGGAGGTTTCGGGGGCCGATTTGCTGTACCAAGCCGGTCGCTTTCAAGTCAAGGGCACCGATCTGGGTTTGAGTTTGGGCGAATTGGCCCAGCGCCAACCCGACGGCCGCATCCATTTGGCCTCGACCACCAAGGTCAGCGGCCCCACCTGGCCCAATGGGTGCCATGTGTGCGAGGTGGAGGTCGACCCCCACACCGGCAGCGTGGACCTGGTGGCCTACAGCTCGGTCAACGATGTGGGCCGTGTGGTCAACCCCACCATTGTGCGCGGCCAACTCGACGGTGGCGCCGTGCAAGGCATTGGCCAAGCCCTTTGCGAACAAATGACCTATGACCATGAAACCGGGCAGTTGCTCACCGGCAGTTTGATGGACTATGCCGTGCCCCATGCCGACATCATGCGGGTGGATTTTGTGACCCAAATGGACGAATCGGTACCTTGCAAAAACAACCCCATGGGCGTCAAAGGCGTGGGCGAGTTGGGCACGATTGGGGCCACCCCCGCAGTGGTCAATGCGGTGGCCGATGCCTTGGCCCGCAACGGCCACGCGGCCAAGGCCGTGCATTTGCAAATGCCGCTGACACCATCCCGCTTGTGGACCTTGCTCAACGCCTGAGCCCGCCACCACAGAGCTGATGCCCGCACCGATGCGCCGGCGCGAATTTCACCGCTGGGCCCAGGCCCAAGCTTTGGCCATGGCCCTGGCACCCTGGCAACAGCTGTTGGGGCAAACCAGTGGGCCAGAACGGCGCTGGCGCGACGATCCTTTTGTGTTGGGAGTGGCCAGCGGCCAGCCGCGTGCCGACTCGGTGGTGTTGTGGACGCGTTTGCTCATTGGCCCGCAAGACCGCTTGGTCACGGGTTTGGACCCGGCGCAGGTCACGTGTGAAGTGTTTGCCGATGAGGCATTGCGCCAACGTGTGTGGCACAGCGAAATCACCACCGATGAACAGCGCGGGCACAGCGTGCATGCCATCGCACAGGGTTTGGCCGCAGACCGCCCTTATTGGTACCGGTTTCGCTGCGGCGATGCCACCAGCCCCACCGGGCGCACCCGCACCGCCCCGCACGCGCAGGCCGACGTGCGTCGTTTGCGCCTGGCTTTGGCCTCTTGTCAGCACTATGAACAAGGTGAGTTTGTGGCCCATGCCGACATCGCCCGCCAAGCGCTGGATTTGGTGGTGTTTGTCGGTGACTACATCTACGAAAGCAGCAACCCGCGCACCGCCGTGCGCAAACACACTGGGGCAGAACCCAAAACCCTGGACGAGTACCGCCAGCGCTATGCCTTGTACAAGTCGGACCCGCATTTGCAAGCCGCGCATGCCGCCCACCCCTGGTTGTTGATGTGGGACGACCACGAGGTGGTCAACGACTACGCCAACGACCGCGATCCGCGCAACACACCCTTGGCCGTATTCATGCAACGCCGCGCCGCCGCCTACCAGGCTTATTTTGAGCACCAGCCCCTGGCCATCGGCCCGGACCTTGCCAGCCCGTGGGGGGCCAGCATGCGCTTGCACGACAAATGGTCATGGGGTTGCTTGGCCGATATATGGACCTTGGACTGCCGCCAGTACCGCAGCCCCCAGGCCTGCCCCGACCCCAACCGTGGCGGTGGCCGCGTGGTCACGCAATGCGCTGAACTTGAGGAGACCAATCGCACCATGCTGGGCAGTGCCCAGGAGGCCTGGTTGTATGAGGGCTTGCGCCAGTCCACCGCCACCTGGAAGGTGTTGGCCCAGAGCACCCTAATGTGTCCGACATCGGTGAACACGCTGTTGGGCCGGGCCACCTACACCGATGCCTGGGACGGCTACCCGCAGGCGCGCCGGCGTTTGTTGCAAACCCTGGCCGATGGCGGCATCAGCGATGTGTTGACCTTGGGCGGCGATGTGCACATGAACGTGGCCGCGCGGTTGCGCTTGCAAGCCAATGACGAGGGCTCGCCCGTGTTGGCCAGCGAGTTTGTCACCACTTCCATCACCTCCAGGGGTTTAAGCGAA
>Ga0214917_10001947_pt1 | contig 25861 bp, 28 predicted proteins | sample LL_1208_BB_MetaG_FD_177983 | JGI IMG/M metagenome (GOLD analysis project Ga0214917, IMG submission 177983) | Freshwater microbial communities from Lake Lanier, Atlanta, Georgia, United States - LL_1208_BB | ecosystem: Environmental > Aquatic > Freshwater > Lake | place: USA: Georgia | collected...
TTTGCCCGTGCCGGGCGCCTGATGGACCTCTTGGAGCAGCGAGGCATTGTGGGCCCAAGCGAAGGCTCGAAGCCCCGCGAAGTGCTGATGACGCTCGAAGAATGGGAAAAGATCCAGGGCGGCTGAGCCACTACTCGTAGATGCAGATTTCGTTTTATGGCGTTGCGATGGTTCTGACACACTGTTGTCCCAAACCATCAATGCCTAATGCAATCTCTTGTCCTGGTCGTAGAAACCGTGGTGGCTTGTAGCCACTGCCAACTCCTGCAGGGGTGCCAGTGTTAATCAAGTCGCCAGGTTCGAGCACCATGAATTGGCTGACATACCAAACAATATGTGCCACACTAAAAATCATGTCAGAAGTGCTGCCCGATTGCTGCCGAACACCATCGACATCTAGCCACATATTCAGGTTTTGGACATCCGAAATCTCGTCGCGCGTAACTATGAATGGCCCGAAGGGGTTGAATGTGTCGCACGATTTTCCTTTATCCCACTGACCACCGCGTTCTAATTGAAACTCTCGCTCGGAAACGTCATTAGAGACTGCGTATCCCGCTACGTAACGCAATGCGTCACATTCCGACTCGATGTAGCTCGCTCGGGAACCAATAACGACGCAAAGCTCGACTTCCCAGTCGGTCTTCTGAGATTGTCGGGGAATTCTCACATCATCGTTCGGGCCGATGACGGTGTTGGGTGCCTTCATAAAAATTATTGGCTCAGACGGAATCTCCATTCCTGATTCCTTGGCGTGATTGCGATAGTTCAAACCAATGCAGATGATTTTTCCAGGTCGCGTCATTGGGGGTCCAGTGCGTTGTCCCTCAGTTGCGATTGCTGGTAGTGAGCCCAACCTGCAGGACAGTTCATGAAGGAACTCGGGAGAGAGATTCATCGGACCGAAGTCTTCGCAGATGCTGCTAGCGTCCCGAATGACTCCATCGCTACCAATGACGCAGGGACGTTCCTGGCCAGAATTGCCAACTCGTAGAAGCTTCACGACGCAGCCAGCTTGAAGAGCTCTGCACTTTCAAGAATTGCCCTCGATAGTTCAGTGGGCTGCGCAACGTCAGGGAGGCTCATCCAGTCGCTCCCGCTTGCCCCCGCAACCACTGGTAGCTGATTGTCGCCACACGTGATTTCTGAAAAACCGGTGGCAAGTTTTATCGCTTCAACAAATTCCCTTACTTCAATCGCCGCTCCCGCCAGGTCGAACACCGGCGCATTATCGAGTGTCAAATTGGAAGCGTCGATAAACGACTTTGCAACATCTGAGGCATATTGAAAGTCAAGTCGCCCACCGTAGGTGATGTGATACGACTCGTGAGCAATTGCTTTTTCGATTGCGATACTTGGCAGCGAGGTCATGCCCTGATCTCGCCCGGGTCCAAACACTGTGTGTGGACGCAAACAGACGCTGCGAATGTTGTGTTCAGCCCAGTACACCTTGGCGAGATCCTCACAGGTAACTTTGTAAATGCCGTACAGCGTTGTGGGCTTCCGTTTTGAACCAGTAGGCAGAATCACACTGTCGTAGTCGGTTGCTGCGCCATACACGGCAATGCTGCTCGCCTGGGCAACTTGCAAAACTCCGAGCTCCTTTGCAGCTTCAAAGATGTGGACGGTACCCAAGACGTTCACCGCAGCCCCAGCAGCGGGATTTGCTCGACAGAACGGGATCTGGAGTGCCGCCAAGTGAATAATTCGGGTAGCTCCGGTTGCCGCTTTGCGGACATCCTCGGCATTCGTGAGGTCGCCCCATCGCCACTCGACCTCGGGCAGTTTGCCACGATTAACCAGTCGATGTCGATGCTCGTCAGGCTGCAAATCGAATGCAATGACGTCAGCTCCGGCGCGTGTGAGGTGGTGCAGTACCCATGCACCGATACAACCGTTGGCTCCAGTTACGAGAAATCGGTCGGCCATATCAGTAGGTTGCCCGGCCACCAGAAATGTCGTAGCAAGCCCCAGTCGAGAAACTGCATTCATCACTCGCAAGCCAACCGATGAGTGCCGCCACTTCTTCAGCCGTTCCGGTGCGGCCCATCGGAATTTTGGCAAGCATGTATTTCAGTACTTCTGGAGACGTGTCGTCATTCATCGGAGTGGCAATAACTGCTGGCGCTATCGCGTTGACGAGTACCCCGGAAGTTGCTAACTCTTTACCGAGTGATTTGGTCAGCCCGATGACTGCCGCTTTAGAAGCCGAATACGCAGCCAGATTTGGGTTGCCCTCCTTGCCCGCAATGCTGGCCACGTTGACGATTCGACCCCAGCCAGCGGACTTCATTGCTGGTATGAATGCGCGCGATAGATAAAAAATTCCGTCAAGGTTAATGGACATCGTTTGACGCCATTCGGGATCAGAGACTTCCCATGTTGGCTTGTTTGGGCCCACAATTCCTGCCGAGTTCACGAGAATCGAGATGTCACCAACCTCGTTTCTCAATGAGGCGACAGCCGCAGGGTCACTGATATCGCAGATGTGATAGTTGGACTGGAGTGATGAGTCGACGGAGTTTCGCGGTTGGATGTCGACCCCGATAACATCATGTCCTCGCTCGTGAAATTGTCGGGCAACTGCGAGTCCGATTCCACTGGCTGCTCCGGTTACAAGAGCTTTCCGTGCCATGAAGAAAGATTATATAACTATTCACCCAACATACTGAAATGGCGAGTTACGTCAGTGCGAGACGTCTTTCGACATCGCGCGGTGTCACACTTAGGGCATCAATACGGCACGGCCCCGTATGCGACCATTTGCCAAGTCATTTATGGCGCGGTTGGCATCTTCGAGGTCATACTTTTGTACTTTCGGTCGAACCTTTCCGTTGAGTGCCAGATTGGTCACGTTACACAAATCCTCGTAGGTGCCAACGAATATGCCTTCGAATCGCAATTCGCGTTCGACCAGTTCCGTGAGCGGCACCTCAATTTGTCCGCCGATCGCAACTCCGATGTAGCTCCCGCCGAACGCGAGCAATCGGCGACTAAGTTGCACCGTGGCATCGGATCCTACGAAGTCGATTACTACTCGGGCACTGTTCACGTAAGTGTCAAGATCATCGGGGTGTCGCGACGCGGCGGCTCCAAGCTGCTCGGCGAGTATTCGAGTTTCCCCGCTGATATCGACGGCGACAATCGTTGCCGCAGAGCAAGCTCGCAGAATCTGCAATGCGAGGTGGCCGAGTCCACCAATTCCGAGGAGAACCACTATGTCTGTCGGCATAAGTTGGGCTGACGCCCTCATGCAGGCGCGCTGAGCAGCCAGACCGGCGTCGGTGAGCGATGACAGAGCGGGGAGGTCTACTGTCTCGGGCACTCGGAGCACAGATCGCTCAGTTGTCAGCAGAAATTCGCAAAAGCCGCCGTCAGTAGTTATCCCCGGAGTACGCCGAGCGTTTGCGCCAGCATGGCCGCCAGCTCGTTCGGATCGATCTAAACCGCTCGTTATGAATGGGTAGCAAAGCACTGGATCGCCCACAGCAACTGCAGTTACGGAACCGCCGATGGCGTGCACATAGCCAGAGTTTTCGTGTCCGAGGATTAGTGGTGTCGGAGCGTGCATAACCCCCGTTAAAAGATGGATGTCAGTCCGACAAACACCGGCACCAGCAATCCGTACAACAACATCGGTAGGGGTAGAGATTGTCGGAGTCGGGCGATCTTCGAGAGTGAGGGGGGAATTCGACAAGGCGGCGCTGGTCGAGCGCATCACCATCGCGCGCATAGCCGTCATTCTAAACGTCCGGCACGAATGATATAAAGTGTGACGCGTGTGCACAACTGGAGTTCTCAGATTTCTTGACGGCTCTCATGTACTTATGAAAAACAAGGATTTCGGGCGCACCCATCTTGATGACCAAATTGTTCTTGACGCGACGGTGTTCGGAATCCGAGGGATGACCACGTGGGCGGGTACCGATCCGGCGTTGGACGAGTTCTCTGGGTTCTCTATTGGAGCAAATCGCCACGGTCTACTTTGCTGCGACTCCAACGTCGTCACGCTTGAAGGTTTAGAGAACTATGACGTGATGACCGAAGTGGCGCTCAGACGAGGACATGATGTGCCAAGCGCCGTTGAGGCCGTCGTTTTGACTTGTGGGCAGCGCGAAACGTCGTGGGGGAATTTGGTCCTGATCGATGCGACACGCGCCGTGTCACTAGAGATTCGTGGTCGCGCGGTTCAAGTTGTTGAATTGTCTAAAGCAACAGCGAGGACCAACCATCATGTTGTGCTTGGATTCGATCCGTCACAAGAAGATCAAGTTACATCTGAGTTGCGGTTGGAGTCCGCGCAATTGCGACTCGATTCAGCCTCGACTCTGGATGACATCTTTGCATTGCAAAAGTCACACGACCACGGCGAAACAGGAGTGTGCAACCACGCCCTGCACACCACGGTGTACGCGTATGTGCTCATCAGCAACGGCAACGAAGTGGTGCTCCACGTGAAGCAAGGTCAGCCGTGTCAGTCAGACGTCTATCACTCGATTCCAGTACCGCTTGGCGATCGCTTCAGCGAGTCGGCGACGAGCGAGTTTCTCAAAAGGTACCCAACTGCCAACAAGACAAACTTTGCGACCCCGGCTGGACATTCTGCGGAAATCAGCCCGTCGGGTAGCGGATCGGCGTCGGCAACGTGAGTATTGCCGAGGTACTGCGCGCAATCGGGGTCCGTCAAGCTCTTGGAGTTTTACGAAAGTGCCCGCGCGAGCACTCCCTTGTCATTGCGGCGGCGGCGGTAGATGCCGGCTTAGATGTCCTAGAGATCACTCTTGACTCAGAAGATGCCATCGGACAGATACATAATCTTGTAGTTGCGAGGCCTCGCGCGGTCGTGGGTGCCGGAACCGTCCACAGCGTTGCCGAAGTTGAGCAAGCCGCAAACGCAGGGGTGCAATTTATAGTTTCGCCAATATTGTCGGAGGCGGTCATAGCTCGAGCGTTAGCGCTGGGAGTTGTGCCATTGCCGGGCGTCGCAACGCCTACCGAAATGGCTCGCGCCATTGAGTGTGGGGCTCCAGCAGTGAAATTCTTTCCGGCTGCTCAACTTGGGGGGCCTGCTTTTGTGGCCGCCGTCGTTGCGCCAATGCGCGGCATCAAGATCATTCCGACTGGGGGCGTTGATCTATCCAACGCGCGGCAATACCTCGATGCCGGGTCGTATGCCATTGGTATTGGCGGCAGCTTGTTCACGGCTGCTGCTTTGAAGGCTGGCGATACGTCACACATCGAACGCAGTGTCAGAGAGCTTCTCCAGGTCATTGCGCGATGACGAGGTCGGTAGTCACCCTCGGTGAAGCACTCATCCGTCTGTCGGTCTCTGACGGGCGAACCCTCGCCAGCGCTCGCTCTCTTGAATTGTTGGTGGGTGGAGCAGAGGCCAATGTCGCTGTCGCACTGGCTCGTTTGGGCAAGCCAGCAACATGGATTTCCCGAGTTTCCCGCGATCCGTTGGGTCAGCGAGTGGTCGCAGAACTCCGCTCGCATGGTGTGAACTGCGATCACGTGTCATGGGCTGAGCAATCGCGCACGGGCGTGTATTTCACCGAAATCGCTCCAGCTCCTCGGGGTATCTCGGTTATCTATGATCGTCGTGGCTCGGCTGCAACCGGCATCTCCATCGACAGTGTCGACTTGTCACCCGCCGATAACGCCGCGGTCGTGCAGGTGTCAGGGATTACCGCGGCCCTTGGCGATTCTTGTGCTGCGACGGCTTTAGCGCTTCTTGCACGTGGTCGGGCTGGCGGTGCGAAGTGCGTCGTGGACGTGAATTATCGTGCCAAACTATGGTCGGCCGAGATTGCGGCATCCACCCTGCAGCCCATGTGTGCTGCCGCCGATGTCGTTGTTTGTACAACGGAAGATGCCGCAGACGTGTTCGGAGTGCACTCTCCGTCGCCAGAAGCTGTCGGGCAACTTGGAAAAGTGCTCAGCGCTCCAACAATCGTGCTCACCGACGGAGCCAACGGAGTTTGGTTGGGGCACGAGGGGAGCGTGGATCACTTGACAGCCATTCCCACCACTACCATCGATCGGATTGGGGCTGGGGACGCCTTTTGCGCAGGCTTGATAGCTGGAATCTTGGAGAACGACTTGCGGTTGGGGGTCCGACTAGGCCAGGCGATGGCCTCGTTGAAGCACACCATGCACGGTGATCATTTCTTAGGCACCATGGCCGATGTCGAGCGAATCCTGGGGGCGAAAGGTCGCGATGTGCGTCGGTAACGAGGCGAGATTTCAGTGCACATTCCGACGCTATAACAAGTGCCGTTTTGGCTTGCATCCGGCTGTCACGGTTGTTATAGTCTTTGGTGCGGGGTGACTTTCATCACAAGAAGTCTCACTGTGAGCGAATTGTAAAAATATCAAAACCAACAACTACAGCAGGGGGAATTCACAATGATTGTCAACATGACACGGGATCAATACGGAGACGAAGCTGGCGAACTGGTAAACAAATACATGAGCGGTGGAATCTCGCGCCGACAGTTCGCAAAAGGCCTCTTCGGTCTCGGTATCGGATTAGGTGCTGCTTCGGCAATTCTGGCCGCATGTGGAGGCTCCGAGGATGCGAGTTCAGAGGCTGCCACCGATACTACTGCTGCCGATTCCACATCGTCGCCCAAAGTGGGAGGACAGCTCCGTGAGGGCTATAACCGCGACGTCTCAAAGCATGACCCCATCACCACGAACTGGTACGACCCGGCATTCAGTTGTATCTACGAAACCGTCGTAACGTTCGACCTCGATGGGGCGGTGGTTCCACAGTTCGCATCGGGCTACAACGTGTCTGATGATGGCCTTACCTACACGTTTGATATTCCAGAGGGTCGGGTGAGCCACAGTGGCGGTGCCGTGGGTGCCAAGCAAGTCGCAGAGTTGCTCCAAGTGATCAAGGACACCAGCTTCATTGGCGGTGTTTCAACGGTTCCGATGGAGGGCTACAGCGCTGAAGGTAACCAGGTGGTCATGAAGATGAAGAATGCATGGCTCGGCGCATTAAGCCCTCATACAACGGGTTACTGGGCGCTTGCCAACATCGACACTTGGAAAGCAGCAGGCGGGAGCGACCCATCGTCAACATATGGCACAGAAACAGCAGATGGCACGGGGCCATTTACTCACACTGAGTGGGTGCCTGGTAGCCACAGCTTGGTGACTCGTTGGGACGAATACCCAGGCAACAATACCCCATTCATCGCCAACAAAGGCGTGGCTTACCTTGACTCCATTCGTTGGAGCGTCATTACGGAAGCAGGCCAGCGTGCGACACAACTCGAAAGCGGCGATCTGGATACGTTGATCGGACCAAGTTACGCAGACCTCGACCGACTGCGTGGCAACTCTGACCTAACGGTGATCCAACATCCGGAATGGTCCGGTTATCACTTGGTGATGAACCGTGACTACCCAGAATTCTTCGGCGACATGCTTACCCGTCAGGGTCTTTCGCATGCTCTGAACCGTCAGGCCATGGTTGATGCAATTCTGTTTGGAAATGGTGACCCAACTTACGGCCCGTTCCCCAAGACTGATCGTCAGTACGAGCCGAAGGTAGAGGAGTACAACCAGTACGACGTCGAGCTTGCGAAGTCAAAACTCGCCGAGGCCGGTTGGACACCGGGCAGCGACGGCGTCCTCGAGCGTGACGGAACGCGTTTTGAGTTCCGTTATGTCGTGGAAGACACCACCGAACAGAAGCAAGTTGCCGAGGCAGTGGCAGCGCAGTTCAAGGAAGTTGGTGTTATCGCAACACTTGACGTGGTGGACCGCGCGGTGTGGTTCGAACAAGCATCAGGTGAAGGCCGCAAGGCAGCCCCGATGTCACTGTTCTTCTGGCTGTGGCCGGTGCCTTTGGACATCTTGGTAATTTTCGGTTCGTCCGAGACCATTCCGGTGCCCAACTTCTCGCACGCTGTGGAGCCGACTATTGACGCAGCGATCTCAGAATGGCGTCAGGCGGGAACCCCGGAAACGGCACAAATTGCGTCATCGAAGTTCCAGCTGGAATGGGCGGAGAAGCTGCCGTACCTTCCATTGATGAATCAGTACGCCACGTTCGTTCACCACAATTACGTGAAGAACTGGCAGCCATTCGTCTGGAACCTCTATCCCGTCTACAACGACGTCTGGATGGACAGATAACCAACCGAAACAGCAGCCGTAATTTGGCTGTTGACGTAACGATTCGAGGGTCAGGTGCAGAAGTGTGCCTGACCCTCATTTCGTGAATACTGAAAGACGTACATGACTCTTCTTCGGCGTGCACGACGCAACAAGCAACTCGTGGCGGGAACCATCCTTGCGGCCATGGTGATCGTGCTTGGAATTGTCGGCCCATGGATCTTTGGTGCATACGACAAGCAGAACTTGCTGGCTGGGCACAAACCACTTGGTACGCCAGGTAACTTTTTTGGTACCGATGCGCTAGGTCGCGACTTAGCGGCGCGTGCGACCTATGGAATTCGAATCAGCTTGTTCGTCGCAATTTCAGTCACGGCACTCGCTGTTGTTCTCGGGATGGGTATCGGGCTCGTGGCGGGCTATGTCAAGGGCAGGGTCGATAGCGCGATCAGTTTGGTTGTCGACTTTGTTTGGGGATTTCCGTTGATTCTCGTGGCGGTTCTTGCTGCTGCCTCGATTGGTTCGGGGCTTCTCCCAGTCATTCTCGCAGTTGGACTCGTGAACACGGTTGCAATCGCTCGCGTTGTCAGAGGTGAGGTACTTGGACTTTCGGAGAAAGACTTCGTTGTTGCAGCCCACGCCGGTGGTTACTCGACTTCTCACATTCTTTTCAGACACATCATCCCCAACGTGATGCCCGTAGCTTTTGTTCTATCGTCCTACTACGTCGCCGTGGCAATTATCGCCGAAGCCTCTCTTTCCTTTGTGGGCCTTGGGGCCCAGCCGCCAACACCGAGTTTGGGTCAGATGGTTTCAGACGGGCGCAACTTTCTACGTCTCAACCATTGGGAGTCCACGATCCCGGGCATTTTGATTTTTGCCATGGTGCTCTCAGTAAGTCTGATCGGGGATGGGCTTCGAGATTTGCTTGATCCTCGACTACGCACTGCAGTTGAACGGGCGAGTGCGAAATGAAGGCCGTACTGCGTCGCACGCTCACCATGCTGCTGCTTTTGATGGTGTCATCGTTTGCGGTCTTTGCCGCAATTCGACTTTCGGGAGGCGACGTCACCGCGGCGCGATTGCCGGCTTCGGCGAGTGCGGAGGACCGCGCACTTTTTCGTCAGCAGGTAGGCCTCGATAAGCCGATTATCAACCAGTACTTCACATACCTAGGCAAACTGGCAACCGGCGATCTTGGAAATTCACTTACGAACAATGCCAGGTTGAGCACCTTGGCTACCGAAAAGATTCGGAATAGTTTGATTTTGGGTGGCAGCTCGATGGTGGTGATTTTTGCACTTGGAATTCCACTCGGGATGATTGCTGCTATGCGCCGCAATAGCTGGTTAGACACAGGCATTACGTCGGTTTCGGTGGCTGGAATGGCAATTCCTAATTTCTGGCTGGCACTCATCTCAATTTATGTCTTTTCCACCCTGTTGGGGTGGCTGCCTTCCGCCGGTCAGGGCGGCATCCGATACTTGATCCTGCCCACGCTCGTGCTCAGTGCTGAGGGCATCGCGCTTACTGTTCGCATGACGCGTTCGGCGATGTTAGAGAATCTTGGGCAGGACTTCGTTCGAACGCTGAGGGCTGCCGGTGTCAGTGAGCGTCGCATTCACTTGAAACATGTGCTTCGAAGCTCTCTGATGCCGCTCATTTCCCTAGCCGGTTTGCGTGTTGGCCAAATCGCTGGCTATGCGTTGGTGGTCGAGACTATTTTCGGTTGGGCTGGCGTGGGACAAGCACTGGTAAATGCTGTGCTTCGCCGTGACTACCCCGTGGTCCAGCTCTTTTCCCTGCTGCTGGTAGCACTGGTTACGTTGGGCAATCTGATGGCGACGGTGGGGTACACCCTTGCCAATCCGCGGCTACGGAAGTACTCGTAATGACTGGCGTCTTGCTGGGCGTAGGGGATCTCAGCGTCGGTGTCCATTCCAGCGGCCTGTCATATGACATTGTTCGAGATGTTTCGTTCGACCTATACCAGAACGAGATTTTGGCAGTGGTCGGCGAGAGCGGATGCGGAAAGTCTCTGACGGCACTGTCAATCCTTTCGCTACAGTCATCTCCGCCGCTTCGGGTGACATCGGGTTCGATCATGTTTGGTGGAAGGGATTTGCTCAAGTTGCCGCCCACCGAGTTACGAAAGGTTCGCGGCAAGGAAATTTCAATGATCTTCCAAGATCCAATGACCGCGTTGGATCCGATGTTTACCGTCGGAACCCTCCTCACAACTGCGGTTCGTGCCCACCAAAAGGTGAGTAAGGCCCGCGCTGAGGAAATTTCTTTGGCGGCATTGGCAGACGCAGGAATTGAGGATCCTCGACGGCGGTTTGGCGAGTACGCATTTCAGCTTTCTGGTGGCATCTCCCAAAGAGTGATGATTGCCTTGGCTTTGGTGAACAGTCCAAAGGTGATTATTGCCGATGAACCTACGACCGCGCTGGATGTAACGGTGCAGGCCCAAATTCTCGAGCGACTCCTGATGTTGAAGAAAGATCGTGGCATGAGCATTATCCTCATCACTCACAACCTGGGAGTCGTAGCCTCCGTTGCTGATCGGGTGGTCGTCATGTATTCGGGTGAGATTGTTGAGACGGGCAGTGTTGCTGATGTATTCAAGAGTGCGCAGCACCCGTATACCCATGGGCTGCTGCGTGCGGTACCTCGCTTGGGGTCTGCCACGAAGCCTCTTACCGCAATACCTGGGCGTGTGCCTCAACCAGTTGAGATTCCTGCAGGTTGTGTCTTCGCGCCGCGCTGCGAGCGAGTCACGAATGTATGCCATGAGGTGCGGCCCGCTTTGTTGATTCGTGGGCCAAGTGCTGTGCGATGCCACAATCCCATTGACTGAGCGACAGAGGCTAGGACGCTTGTAACTGTGACATCAACGAAGCGGGTTGAACCGGTCGAGTTCTCAGTCGGCAAAGATGCCGTAGTGCGAGGCGTCGCGCGCTGGCAGGACAACGCTCTCGGCGTCTTGCTATGTGTCCATGACTTCGGTACCGACCTCGATTCCCTTGGGGCGCTGCCAGCTTTGCTATCGCATTCCTTGCTGTCTGTGGTTTCGATCGACCAACGTGGATGCGGATTATCAGATGGTGAGGAAGGCGAACCGCGAGAACTGCTCGGTGACCTTCGCCAGATTGTTGGTGCCCTAAGTGTGAAGGCCCCGCGGGTGGGGTTGCTCGCGGTTGGAAGGAGTGCGAGTGCGGCTGTGGCACTTGGCGAGAAGGATGGAGTGTCCGCGCAAGTACTGCTTATGCCCGAGCTCGAGCCGCTGTGCGAAGTTGGTGATGAGCGTCGCTATTGCATTCGACTGGTGCTGCATTCGGAAGGAAAGCGTTTGGCTGGCACTGCTATCCAGGCGTTCATGGCCCGGCTACTTGGAGAGCAGCTCATGGTTTCGAACACGAAGCTTGATGGCGGCGTGCAGGTTGTCGAGTCGGACCAGGCAATTCTTGCTCACGTGCGATTGTTTTTGGATCGTTATCTTTTGGGTACCGCAAAGCCATGACGCCCCTTGTTGATGCTCACTTGCACTTGTTTAAGCCCCATAGTCGGGAGTATCCCCGCCGCGTCTATGAGGTGATGGCGGAAGAGTCGCGCGAAGAGCTGGCGTCTGAGCTTCTTACTGCGATGGGGGCAAATGGCGTTTCGTATGCAGTCATTGTGCCGTTGGGTAATGGCGATGAATACTTACGTGAAGTAATTGCAACTCATCCAGGGCGCTTTGCTGGTGTCGGGCTTTACGACCATGAGTCACCTCAGGATTTGTCGGTGGTGCGTAATCGATGCGCCTTGGGACCGCTGCAGGGTCTGCGTTTTTATGGACTCAATGGCCGGATTGGCGATAGACCTACCGACTTGGCGTGTTGGCCAATTCTGGAGTTCATGGCAGCTGAGGAGCTTGTGCTCTGGTTTTATGGAGACTCCACTCAGATCACAATTCTTCGCGACGTGCTGCGTGCCCTCCCCGAACTTCGGGTGGTGCTTAATCACCTTGGCTTTCTCCCCGATATTCATGCTGAAATGCAGTTTGATTCGTTTCGTCGTCCCAGGTTTGTCGTCGAGTTACCCCCGAAGGGCTTGGTCATGGTGGAAGAGCTCGCAGCAGAGTTTCAGAACCTCCATGTTCACTTTTCGGGTCACTACGCGTTCTCTCAGGAGGACTACCCGTTCAAGGACTTGATTCCAGTGAGCCGACGTCTGCTCGACGCATTCGGACCCACCCGATTACTGATGGCTACTGATTGGCCATGGATTCGCGAAGCTCCCGGCTACGAAAAGCTGCTCACACTTATTGATCACCACCTGCCAGATCTTGCGCCAGGGGACCGCGCAAATGTTTGTGGTGGTAACGCCCTGCGACTTTTTGACTTCTCTTTAGTTTGACCAATCCGAGATAGCTGAGGCCAAGCGCTCTACACCATTCTGAAGGTCGCTTTCGCTGGAGGCCAGAGACACTCGAACAACGTTTCCCGATGCTGGGCCGAAAGCCGAGCCAGGCACAACAGCAACACGTCGCTCGGTGATCATTCGAGAAACAAAGTCGATGTCCGACATGCGGGCCCCAGATATATCGACCATGGTGTAGAACGCACCGGTGGGGCGTGCGTAGAGGACACCGTGGTCGTCGAGAATCTTGGTGACCAATTTGGCGCGTGAAGAATATGCCGAGCGCATCTCGGCAACGCACTGTTGACCTCCCAGGAGGGCTGCGACCGCACCACGCTGGGCAGGGCTGTTGACGCAAGATGTCGTTGGCTCCTGAGCGCGAAGCACATGCGACACGATTTCGGATGCTCCCGTGAGATATCCGACTCGCCAACCAGTCATCGCATACGTTTTAGAAAAGGAGAAAACACTCACAACACGCTCCTGGGCGTCTAGCGGTTGGAGCGAATGTGGGGGTGCATCAAACCAGATTTCGTCGTACACCTCGTCAGAAATCACCCATAAGTTGTGCCGATTGGCAAGCTCTAGAATCTCCCGCAGGCGCGGTAGGGGTGTGACGGCACCAGTTGGATTACCAGGGGAGTTCATGATGAGGACCTTGGTTTTTGGTGTAATGCATCGCTCAATGTCCTCAACCGTCGGTATCAGATTATTTTCCAGACGAAGGCGATAGTGCACCGCCTTTACGCCGAGAAGTACGGTCATCTGCACGTAATTTGGCCAGCTGGGATCAGCGAGGAGCACTTCATCTCCCGGGTTCACCATGGCAGCAAGAGCGGTAAAGCAGGCCGCCACGCCACCTGATGTAACGACAACGTCATTGCTGTCAACGGAAATGCCATTGCGAACACGCAGTTTGTCCACGATGGCTGAACGCAATTCAGGAATTCCTGCATTCGCCGTGTACTTGGTGAAATTCTCGGCGAGGGCCTCGACAGCAGCCTCTTTGATGTGTGCTGGTGTGCTGAAACTTGGTTCACCAACTTCAAGGCGTATGCAGTCTGGGTATTTTGCAGCCTCGTCAAAAACCCGACGAATGCCAGATCTTGGGACGTGTTGGATGACGTTTGACGGCATCGGCTTGGTCATGTTCTAGATTCCTGCGAAGTGACACGCTGCGAGATGGCCTGAGCCAATATTTCGCAGCTCTGGATGCGATTCAGTGCATTCTGAGCGACCGGCGCTGGTGTGACATCGGTTGGCAAATTGACAGCCCGAAGTGCCGCCGCCGCTTGAAGTATCGCCTCGCAAAATGATGCGAGTGCGCTTTCGCTCCATGTCAACGTCGGCAACTGGGCTTGCCGAAAGTAACGCTTGTGTGTATGGGTGACTCGGGTTCTGAAACAGCTGTTCGGTAGCTCCGTACTCGACAATCTCTCCCAGGTACATGACGGCGACCACATCTGCAACGTGCTCAATGACCGCTAGATCGTGTGAAACGAACAAGTACGTAAGTCCAAGTCGTTCCTGGAGGTCAACTATGAGATTGAGGATTTGAGCTTGCACCGAAACATCCAGTGCTGACACCGGTTCGTCAAGGATGAGAACTCGTGGTTCAAAGGCAAGCGCCCGCGCGATACCGATTCGCTGTCGTTGACCCCCAGAAAACTCGTGTGGATAGCGATCAGAAACCGTTGGGTCAAGACCCACGAGTTCCAGCAGCTCGCCGACGCGCGCACGACAGGCTTCCTTGGACAGTCCAAAGTGCTCTTGGAGCGGCTCGGAAACTGTTTGGCGCACCGACATTCTCGGGTTGAGAGAGCCATACGGATCTTGAAAAACCACCTGCAGGCGTTGGCGAACAAGTTTTAGCTCGCGTGGTGAGGCAGTGAGAACGTCAATTTCTCTATTGTCGTTGGTGTTGGCACGAAGCATCACTTCGCCAGCTGTTGGTTGGACCAGCCGCAGGATGGACTTGACGAGTGTCGATTTGCCGCATCCGGACTCGCCAACGAGGCCCAGCGTCTGACCTTCTGGCACGGCGAGCGAAATCCCCTTCAGCACTTCAGCAGCCGGAGTTTGGCGTTTGGTGCGGTTCGGACGCCCGTAAGAGTGACGAAGGCCCCGAATGGAGATCGCCGCCGGGCTGGTATCAGTTGCTAGAGGCACGCCACAGATGCTATAACAGAGGGCACAGACTTAACGATTGCAACACCAACGGTGTTGACGCGGGGTCGCAAGGGAGGCGCATCGTGAGCAAAGAAGAGTATCGCGGAGCAATGGGAGCTTTGGAAAATGCTGAGCGCGATACATTTTTGGCGGGTGATGCGCTCGCTCGTTTGGCTGTAGTTAGACCCGATGGCTGGCCCTATGTGGTGCCGGTCTGGTACCAATGGGATGGAACCAGTTTGTGGTTCGTTGGACGCGAGCGTGCTGAATGGTGCCGCTTCATTGATAACGATCCTCGAATTGCAGTGGTGATCGACAAAGAACACGGCAAGCCTGATTCAGCCAGCGGCGCAATGTCGCAGATCCCAAAGATTATGACGCAAGGTCGGGCAGAGATTGTCGAGCGACCCAATGTTGGTGGACAGTGGGTGGGGATTGCGACTCAAATGGCAATTCGCTACCTCGGTGAGAATGGTCCCTCGTACATGGAGTCCACGCTGAAGCAGCCGCGTTGGCTCATCAAGTTGACGCCAGATGACTTAAAGACGTGGAAGGGTGTCGGATGGGCGAAGCGCTACTGGGTGGACACCACCGGTGGGCCCAGTTTCGAAGAAGCGCACGGCATTAAGAATTAGCGATAAGCGGTCGCCTTATTGACGTGGGGTGATGTTTCGCATCCAATGCGTGGCACCTGAGGTAACAAACGAACGATCGGTTGTTGCAAAAAGAGTTGCACCACGTTGGTGATAACTTGCCGCCAGTGATGGGTCTGTGATGGGAAGCCCAACTGGCACCCCGTTGGCCTTCGCTGCTCGCAGAACGCGGTCAAGTGCCGCCTCCACTGCAACGTTGGTGTAGTCGCCGGGACAGCCAAGATCGACAGACAGGTCGGTCAGACCCACAAAGAGGCAATCGATCCCGGGTACTTTTGCAATCTCTTCGGCATTGTTAACAGCCGCCAGTGTCTCAATCTGAATAATGCACACCATGCTGCGATTTGCGGCAGGAATGTATTCAGCTAGGGACATTTTTAGGCCGTAGCCAAACGAGCTACTGCCGATGACTCCGCGAACTCCGTCCGGTGGGAAGAGGCAACTTGCAACGGCTTCGTGAGCGGCTCGAGCATCAGAGACTTGGGCGTACATGATCGCTCGAGCCCCACTGTCGAGAGCACGTGTAGCCACATCGCGCTGGGTGGCTCCGACTCTGATTATTGGGCAGGTCCCGGCGTGCAAGGCGGCAAGGTTGGTTGCGGCGATTTTCTCCCACCCGATTGGGGTGTGCTCTGTATCAACGATGACAAAGTCACAGCCTGACAAACCACAAATCTCGGCCACCTCGGGACCAGAGATTGTTAGAAAGGTTCCCGCGACTGTTTGACCACTTTGTAGTCGTGACTTCAGGGGGTTCACCGAGCGAACGTCTGGGAAAGTCATTGCCTTATGTTATAGAGTTGGCGCATGTTTGAGGGACTTGAAGGTCGTACACGCAATAGTGCTGAAGCGACGGTGGTGAAGTTCCTTCGGGAGCGAGCCGACGAAATTCTGGAATTTACCTGCGAGCTCATTCGCACACCGTCGGTGAATCCTCCGGGCGACGAGGTGCCAATCAGTAAAGTCATTTTGGAAAAACTTCGAGTGCTCGGTGTGACAGAGCGTCGGATTGTCGGGGCTCTAGATGAGCGCCCCAACGTGCTTGCTCATGTTCAAGGCACTGAGCCTGGGCGAACCATGATGCTTTCAGGCCATATCGACACCAAGCCACCCGGAAATCTTGATGAGTGGAAAACCAATCCCCATGAGCCAGTAGTCGTTGACGATCAGCTCATCGGCCTTGGTTCAGGCGACATGAAAGGGGCGATTGCTGGAATGGTTTATGCGGCAGCTGCTCTCGCCAATCTCGGTCATTTTTCGGGCAGGTTGGCTCTTGCATTGACGGCCGATGAAGAAAACGGTTCGGTGTATGGCTCGAAGTGGTTGGCATCAGAAGGGTTGATCGAAGCCGATGTATGCGTTATCGGCGAGCCTGGTGGAATTCAGCGGGAGTGGGAGTCACTACACCTGGTTTCGCGGGGTGTGGCCCTTTTCAGGATTGTGATCCTCGGAACCCAGATGCATTCGTCAATTTCTGATCAGTTGCCGGCAGTAAATGCCACACTCAAGATGGCAGCACTTGCGTTGAAGATGCAGAAAGAACTCCGCTCTTATCTCACTTTTGATGAGCATCCGTTTTGCAAACATGGCCCCACCATCAATGTGGGAGTGATGGCCAGTGCCGGCGTGACCTACGGAGTGTTTCCTGGACGAGCCGAGTTTGCTAGCGACATTCGTACATTGCCAGGAATGACCGAGGAGCAAATTCAGCGTGACATTCAGAGATTTCTCGATGATGCGATGGCGCAGGACCCCGAGTTGAGAGCAACTCTTGAATGGAATCGGATGATGGAGGCAACGGAAATTGATTCAAACAACGATGTAATCCAGGTATTGCAAGCCGCATCTGAGATGGTTCTTGGTCGGGCGCCAATGCTTGATGCATTTCCCGGCGCCACTGATGCCGCTTACATTCAGACTGCTGCCGGGGTGCCCTGCGTCGCCTCGTTCGGGCCAGGGTTCCTGCCGAGAGCACACAGCCCCAATGAGTCGATGCATAAGGACGGCCCCGCGCAGGCAGCCATGATCTATGCGCTGTCTGCACTTAGGTACCTCAACGGATGATTACTGGCACCGGGAGCAAGCAGCCAAAATCAATTCACGCAGATGGCTGACTACGTGTCAAACATATGAACGTGAGCACGGGTCTAGGCCCAGCCCAGCAGGAGGGCATCGATCGATTGCGAGAGGTGTTCGGCAAACAGTTGAGTTCTGCCACGGCAGTTCTTGAGCAGCATTCACACGACGAGAGCCATCATGAGCCAGCACCACCCGACGCGGTGCTTTTTGCAGAGTCGACTGAAGATGTCGTGAAGTGTGTACGAATTTGTCGTGATTACCAAATTCCGCTGGTTCCCTTTGGGGTGGGAACATCACTCGAAGGACACGTGCAAGCGCTGCGTGGCGGTGTCTCTCTTGATATGTCGCGGATGTCGCGAATTCTTCGGGTATCAGCAGAAGATATGGACTGCACCGTCGAGGCTGGAGTCACTCGCCGACAACTGGCCGATCATCTCAAGCCGCACGGTTTATTCTTTCCCGTCGACCCAGGAGCAGATGCAACGCTTGGCGGCATGGCTGCTACTGGGGCGTCGGGCACCACGACCGTTCGGTACGGAGCGATGCGAGAGGTGGTGCTCTCCCTCAAGGTCGTTCTACCCAATGGAGAGGTCATCGAAACAGCTCGTCGAGCCAGAAAGACATCGGCGGGCTACGACCTCACGAGGCTTTTCATCGGATCGGAGGGCACGCTCGGTGTTGTGACGGAGCTTTCGCTGCGACTGTTCGGAATTCCTGAATCAACTTTGGCCGCAATTGTGCAATTTGATGACCTACACGCCGCAGTCAGTGCTGTGAGCCAGATCATTCAACTCGGCGTTGGTGTTGCGCGTATAGAGCTCTTGGACAAAGCAGCTGTCGCGGCGGTAAACAAGCATTCTGGATTGTCATTAGCGCCGCATCATCTTCTGCTATTTGAGTTTCATGGCTCACCAGCATCGGTTGCACAAGACGCCGAAGCGACCATGGGTGTAGTGACTGAGTTTGGCGGCTCCAACTGGGGGGCCACCATCGATCAGGGCGAACGCACGCGGCTTTGGCGAGCGCGACATGATGCAGCGTGGGCAGTGCGTGCAGCTTGCCCGGGAGGACAGTTGTTCATCACGGACGTATGTGTACCCATTTCCGAATTAGCGAACACGATTGAGGCGACTCACCTCGACTTAGCTGAACATAATTTATTCGGTCCGATAATCGGCCATGTCGGTGATGGAAACTTTCATGTGGTGTGTGTAGTGCCTCCCAGCGACTCAGCCGAATTACACAAGATAGAGGCATTCAACGAACGGCTCATCACGCGCGCCCTGGGCGTAGGCGGCACTTGCACGGGTGAGCATGGCATTGGTCTCGGCAAAATCTCACATCTCCATCGTGAGCTCGGCGAGTCGGCAGTTAATGTCATGCGGGCAATCAAATTGGCGATAGATCCCCAGAACATTTTGAATCCAGGAAAGGTGACTGCCAATGACTGATAGCCAGAAGTTTTTGCACGATTTCGAAGAGTTTGGGTATTGCATTGTTCCAGCTGACGACCGCGCGGAGCTCGATCGGCTACGTAGCGACGTCCGCGATGTGCTTTATGATCAGCTCAAAGTCAAATCAGGAGATGTACAAAACGATCTTGACCATATTCATCGTCACTGTGGGGACTCAGCCGAGATCGACCGACTCCGCCTTGCGGTTACTCCGATCATCGCAGAGAAGTCGATGGCTAATCGTCGGATTTTTGCCGCATTTCATTCGAAACTCACATCGCTGGTTGGGCAAGATGTGTTGGCGCAAAGAGTTCCAAATGTCGTGTTGCAGCCACCGAATCATCCAACGCCTACGGAGTTACATCGAGATGCTCCAGCGAATTCACCCTATGAGATTGTTGTATGGCTGCCACTGGTCGATTGCCACCACTCCAAGAGCCTGTACATCCTTAATCGAGAGTCGACCCGTGCGGCGCTTGAGCTATATCGACTGAATCCCAATGACGCCGAGGCGTTCGAGGGGCTGCTGGATGCACGAGCAGAACTAGTGGACGTACCATACGGTTCTGCATTGTTGTTCTGGTCAGCACTTTTCCATGGATCACAGGTCAATACCGAATCTGAGACGCGGGTGTCACTCAATACGCGCTACAAACACTTATTCGCACCTCTGGGCATGAAGGATCCATTTCGGTACTTCGAGATTCTTCAGACCACTGAACTTATGCGGCTCGGTTTGGCATTTCAACGCAGTGAGGACATGTGAAGAGGTTTCTAGCCGTCTTGCTCGAGTACGAGAACAGGGTGAATCCGGAGCCCGGGGTGCCACGTGCACCAACATTCGGTGAGCAAGCGGCAGCGTTGGAGCGGATGGCGCAGCGCCTCGGTGGAATGTTGGTTCCGGTGCCCTATGTTGCTCGTCAAGGTCAGGGTGTGGGCGACGACGTTCACTCAACGCTCGAGGCCGAAAAATGTGATGGAATCTTGTTGTTTGCAATGGAAGCGATTCGTAAGGGTTCTCAACTGGATACCAAACGTGTAGCGCGGCTCCACCGCGACGGCTATGAGGTCGGACTCCTCATTGAAGACAAGTTGGTGAGCTCGTTATCTGAGTTAGAAGAGCTTCTTGATTTTCTCCATGTCATTAACGCAGTTAGAACTCGAGACGCATCGACTTCGTGGGCAGAAGTTGTTGCAATAGAGCATCGTCGGTGAAGAAGCGCACCAAACGGCTTCTTGCGCTGGTCGTTGTTGCCGTGCTGCTCGGTCTGCTGGTTCCAGCCGTGTATGTGCGCTTGGTGAATCCGCCGAGCACCCTGCGGGAGCAAGTTCTGCAATCCGGCAGCATTGCTGTAAGCGATCTAGAGGGCAGGTGGCGTGTTGCTGACGGCTCAATCGTTGGGTATCGCGTGCGTGAGCAGATTGGATTGAGCAAAACCGAAGGGGTTGGTCGGACAGAAGCGATAGAAGGGGCTTTTGAAATCTCTGGAGAAATCCTGGTTGAGGCTGCATTTACTGTGGATATGACGACGCTCCTCAGCGACCGCTCGCAGCGCGACGATCAGGTACGCAGCAGAATTTTGGAAACGGCGACATTTCCCACCGCAACTTTCGAGCTCACTGCGCCGGTTTCTCTGCTCGGGGCGTCAAGCGAGGGTGGTGCTAAGACACAAACAATCGCCGGAAATCTCACACTGCGTGGTGTCACGAAGTACGTGCAACTGCTCATTCGTGCAACGAGTGCTCTCGGACAATTGCGACTCACCGGTGACACCGAAGTGGTGTTCTCAGAGTGGGGGATTCCCAATCCCTCTCTTCCGGCAGCCTTGATATTCACCGCTGACCGAGGTTTGCTCGAATTCGATCTGCTGTTTGAACCCGACCTGTAATGCACGAACGGAGCACCTGAATGCCAAGTCTGCAGTTGCCGACCGGAATCGAGATGTACTACGAGGTTCAAGGTTCTGGTCCTCCCTTGCTATTGATCATGGGCACTGCAGCGGATCACGCCACTTGGGGCAAGCAAGTAGCGGCATATCGAGACGAGTACACAGTTATCACTTATGACGCCCGAGGCACAGGACAGTCAAGCCAGCCCGAGGACGTCGAGTCGTATTCGATGAAAGTTCTTGCCGATGATGCTGCTGCGTTGCTCGAAGTGCTCGGGCTGCAGGGAGTTCACGTGTCGGGTCTGTCACTTGGTTCGGCCACCGCCCAAGAACTTGCCATCAATTACCCACACCTTATTGAGAGTCTCCAGCTGCATTGCACTTGGGGATACTCAGACGAGTGGTTCTGTCGGATGATCGACTCCATGGAGGTGCCGGTTCGTAGTGGCGACCTAGCCATGTACATTCGTCTCGCATTGCTTTGGGTGAGTAGCCCCTCGTTCGTAAACGAAACTCCCGAGCGTGCACGCGACTTCGAGCGGGGGTTTTTGTTGGAGAATCCTCATCCCCCAAGTCAGCACGGAATTCTTGGTCACTTCCATGCTGATAAGACGCATGACACTCTGAGTCGGCTGAACGGGATTCAAGTTCCGACGCTTGTCACGTCAGGCGAGATGGATTGGCAAGTACCAGCGCGGTACGGGCGCGCCGTTTTCGAACGCATTGCAACCGCGCGGTGGCACTGCTTTGGTGGCCCATTTTCCAGTCACATCGCATTTCATGAGATGCCAGACGAGTGGAATAACTTTACTTTGAACTGGCTGCGAAGCGTTAGCTCTTAGTAAATCTCTGCTTGCCGGGGGCACTTAGTTGGATTGACTGCACGTCAGGAGTAGAAGAGAAGGCTGTTCGGATGAGATCAACTGTAGTTTCTAAGTGTCTTCGCATGGCTCGCGCAGCCCCACGCGAGTCGTCCTTCGCTAAAGCCGCGATGACGTCGCGATGTTCTTCGTCGGCCGCGTCATGCCGATAATTGAGAGAGAGGCGCTGGTATCGCTCGGCGTGCTGCCACATTTGCTGAATTAGTCGTAGGCGCCGTGGTGACTGAGTTTTTTCGTAGATGAAGAAGTGAAAATCACGGTTTAGTGCAAGGACGCGTTTACGGTCGCCGCGTGCCGACGCACGATCAGCCGAATCCAGGATATTGGTGAGTTGTTCAATGTCGGCTCTCGACATTGGGGACGCACGACGCACGGCCTCGGTTTCGAGCTCAATACGTATGGCGTAGAGATCCTCTAGATCTGCAATTGACAATGGGGTTACCCAAGCTCCGCGATTATGAAAAAAGGTAACGAATCCCTCAGATACAAGAACGCGCAATGCCTCGCGTACGGGAATGAAGCTCACTCCACACTCAGCAGCAATCTGGCGAGGGATGAGTTTTGTGTCTGGGGCAAAGCGCCCATCGACGATTGCCTGGCGCGTAAATTTAAGAACTGCCTCAACAGAACTGTCATGGTTTTCTGGCGCTTTTTTCGGCATATCGCTACTGTCCCTGAGATGGTTGCAACGTTTTCATCCTACTCAAATAGCGCTACTGTTTGCCCATGGACATCTTCGGCAAGGGTCTCACGTTTCCTGAAGGTCCTGTCGCCTGCGACGACGGCTCGGTGCTCGTCGTCGAGATGTTCGGCGAGCGCATCACGCGCATCAACCCTGACGGCTCGACGTCGGTAGTGGCTGAAGTGCCCGGCGGCCCGAACGGTCTCGCCGAGTGCGCCGATGGTTCGCTCATCGTGTGCAACAACGGTGGGTCGTTCACGGCAATCGATCTCGGCGGGTTGATTCTCCCTGGGCCATTCGACCCGGCGCGACACACCGGCGGTCGCATCGAGCGAGTTAACCCGAAGACTGGCCAGATCGCTCGCTTGTATGACTCGTGTGACGGGCATCCGCTACGCGGACCCAACGACCTCGTGCTTGACGGCAAGGGCGGGTTCTACTTCACTGATCACGGCATTCGTCACGAACGTAGTGGCGATCGCACATCGATCTACTACGCAAAACTTGACGGCTCGATGATCAAAGAAGTGGTGTTCCCAGTCGAAGCGCCGAATGGTATCGGGTTGTCGCCCGATGGCACCAAGTTGTATTACGCCGAGACGCACGCCGCGCGAGTGTGGGTGCGCGACATCGTGCAACCAGGCGAAGTGACGCCAGTGACGCCGTTCGATACGCACCATTTGCTGTGGGCGTCACCAACGCTCGTCTACCTTGACTCGCTTGCAGTCGACGGTGATGGCAACGTGTGCGTGGCGACCATTGCACCTGCGGGTGGTGGCGTAACGGTGATCAGCCCTGAGGGCAAGGTGGTGCGATTCGTAGCGTCGGGCGACGTGATGACGACCAACATCTGCTTCGGCGGCCCCGACCTGCGAACTGCCTACATCACTCGCTCGGGCGTTGGCGATGTGGCTGTCACGCAGTGGGCGAGCCCTGGGCTGGCGCTGCACCGCTAGTTCGCCACACCAGTTGCTCTGCGCCGCTTGCGTAGCACTGCTGCCGCAAGCGTGGCTCTCGTAGCCTTGACGCGTGGTATCGCGCTTCTATATCGAGACGCTTGGGTGCCCGAAAAACGAAGTTGACTCAGAAAAACTTGTCGGCACGCTGCTGGCGCAAGGTCTGACCGCCACCGAAGACGAGAGCGAAGCCGACGTCGTTGTGGTCAACACGTGCGCCTTCATCGAAGATGCTCGAAAGGAGAGCATCGACACGATTCTCGCCTTGAGCGACCGCCGCAAGAAGGGAGCACGACTCGTGGTGACCGGCTGCATGGCCGAGCGTTACGGCGACGAACTGCGCGCCAACCTGCCCGAAGCCGACCAGATTGCCGGCTTCGGCGTGGCAATCACGCTTGGCAAGAAGCCGTCGCTTGCCGTGGTGAGCGAGACGGTGCCGTCGTTTGATCTCTTGAATTTGCCGCGACCCAAGTCGCGCGAGCCGTGGGCCTACGTGAAGATTGCCGAAGGTTGCGATCGCAACTGTGGGTTCTGCGCGATTCCATCGTTTCGCGGGCCGCAGCGCAGTCGCGATGTTGACAGCATCTTGCGTGAAGTAGACGAACTACAAGCCAAAGAAATTGTGCTCGTTGCCCAAGATCTCGCCAGTTACGGCAAAGACCGCCCAGGCGAACTGGGCGCCGGTTCAATCGTGCCGCTCGTGCGGGCGGTGAGTGCCAAGGTGCCGCGCACGAGATTGTTGTATCTGTACCCGAGTGACCTGACCGATGAACTCATCGACGCGATTCTGGCGAGCGGTGTGCCGTACTTTGACCTCTCCCTCCAACACGTGTCGAAACCGCACCTGCGCCGCATGCGCCGCTGGGGTGATGGCGAGCGATTCTTGAGGCGCATTGCCGACATTCGCTCGCGTGACTCGCAGGCGGCATTCCGCAGCAACTTCATCGTCGGATACCCGGGGGAGACCGAAGACGACCATGACCAGTTGCTCGCGTTCGTGCGCGAGGCATCGCTCGACTGGTGCGGGTTCTTTGAATACAGCCCCGAAGAGGGCACCTACGCCGTCGACCTGCCCGACCAAGTGCCAGCCGCGTTGATGCACGAACGCATCGCCGAGTTACGTGAGTTGCAAGATGCGATCACCGCCGCAAAGCGCGACGACCTCATCGACGAGGTGGTTGAGGTGCTGGTTGACGAAACGGGCGTGGGTCGCAGCCATCGCGAAGCCCCGCAAATCGACGGCATCGTGCGGGTGCCCGAATCACTCGCAACGGGTAGTTTCGCCAAGGTGCGCATCGTTGATGCCGAAGGCCCCGACCTCGTTGCCGAGGGGGCAACCGGTGCCGCGGGTGACCGCGAGGAGTCTTCCGGTGCCCGTTGAGCCGAGCGCGCTCATCACCTGGGCCAATGCCGTCACGGTCTCACGCATTCTCGTGTCGCCGCTGTTGTTTGCGATCATTCCTGTCGAGCCTGGCGGCTCGTGGGTTGCGCTCGGCATGTGGTTTGTGTTGTGCGTGAGCGATGGCTTCGACGGCTATCTCGCGCGGCGACACGGCATCACCCGCAGTGGAGCCTTTCTCGACCCGCTCGCCGACAAGGTGCTTGTGCTTGGTGCGATGTTCACGCTGGTGTCGCGCGGCGTCTTCTGGTTGTTGCCCGTCGTCATCATCGCGGTGCGCGAGGTGAGCGTCAGCATCTACCGAGTGCTCGCCGGTGCCAAGGGTGTGTCGATGCCAGCGAGTCGCACCGCAAAGGTAAAGACACTCAGCCAACAGCTGGCGGTGGCCGGCGCGTTGATGCCGCTCACCTTCGACGAAGAATGGCTGTGGTCGTCGCTCTTGTGGTTGGCGGTCGGGCTCACGCTGCTGTCTGGTGCGCAATATGCGTGGAAGGCACTCTCACCAAAGCGAGGTGCCGCCGGTGCGCTGTGATGTTGTAGCAGTCGGCACCGAATTGCTGCTCGGTCAAATCGTCGACACCAACTCGTCGTGGTTGGGTGAGCAGCTCGCTGCGGCGGGCATCGATTCGTGCCTGCAGGTCAAGGTGGGCGACAACCAAGCGCGCATCGTTGCCGCGCTGCAGTCGGTTCTGCGCGATGCCGATGCCGTCATCGTGTGCGGCGGGCTCGGCCCCACCCACGACGACATCACCCGTGAGTCGATCGCCGAAGTGATGGGCACCACGCTCGAGATGCACGACGTGATTGCCGACCGAATCGCCCACATGTTCGCCTCGCGCAACCGCAAGATGGCCGAGAACAACCTCCGCCAAGCCATGGTGCCGCGTGGGGCGAGCGTGATTGAGCAGAAGCGCGGCACCGCCCCTGGTCTCATCTGCCCGGTGGGCGACAAGGTGATCTATGCGGTGCCTGGCGTGCCCTACGAACTGCACGAAATGTTCGAGCGCGCGATTCTGCCCGACTTGTTGGCGCGCTCGGGTGAGCCGCGCAAGATTGCTTCGCGTGTGTTGCGCACGTGGGGCGAGAGCGAGAGTGGGCTCAATGAGCGCCTGCAGCCGCTCATCGACGAACTAGACCGCGTGGGCAACCCGACGCTGGCGTT
>Ga0214917_10001948_pt1 | contig 25857 bp, 21 predicted proteins | sample LL_1208_BB_MetaG_FD_177983 | JGI IMG/M metagenome (GOLD analysis project Ga0214917, IMG submission 177983) | Freshwater microbial communities from Lake Lanier, Atlanta, Georgia, United States - LL_1208_BB | ecosystem: Environmental > Aquatic > Freshwater > Lake | place: USA: Georgia | collected...
GTGCAATCTGCACCATTGGTTCATCAGCAGTTGCTACCGGCGATCAAATCGGAACAGCTTCTATTCAAATCCGCGCCATTAAGAATGACCCTCACTTTAATAACGGTGATTACTACGAACAGAGCCGTGGCCCTGTCGATGGAATGGGAATTGCCCGTCGAATCGCCCATCTGACCTATCGCACTGAATCCGAGATGGATGTGCGCTTTGGCCGCCAACTTCAGGGAGATGACACTGGCCGCTATGCCGTTGAGTCTTACCTCGACCACCAAGCCACCAAGCTTGCCAAGCGATTTGATGCCAATACTTATATCGCTCTGACAGATGCCATGAACTCACATGACATTGGCCGCGACCGCGGAGGAGTGGCTGCAGCCCTCGAAGCCATCACAGTTCCGGTCGTTGTGGTCTCCATCGATACAGATCGCCTCTTCCCACCTCGACTTCAGGTTGAGATATCTGACCTTGTTCCAACGGCCGAGGCCCCAATAGTCATCAGTTCTGACTTTGGACACGATGGATTTTTAGTTGAAGCCGAAGCAATGGGCGATGCGATTCGGCACGCCTTGGAGGTTGCGGGTACAATATAGGTATTACCTCGAGCAGTTCGGGGAAAAACCAAAAGGACAATTGTGGCTGTATTTAGTGCGCTCAAAAACAAGGCAAAGGGCAAGAAAGCTGCGGCAAAGCCCGCAGCAAAGAAGGCCGCTCCCGCAAAGAAGGCAGTTGCAAAGAAAGCTGTAGCCAAGAAAGCAGCTCCTGCAAAGAAGGCCGTTGCGAAGAAGGCAGCACCTGTTAAGAAGGTTGCAGCAAAGCCAGTAAAGGCAGCTAAGCCAGTCAAAATTGAATTAAAGAAAGATCTCTCTGCCAAGGAAGTACAGCAACTCGTAGATCTTAAGAACCTCGTTGCTCGCCAAAAAGAGATTGTTGACTCACTTGCTGCAAGTGGAATCGATAATTATCGCAAGGCAGTGAAGAAAGAATTTATGGCGCTCGCACTTGAAGCGCGTCAGCTCGATGTGGAAATCCCAGAAGCTACTGAAAAAGCTCGCAAGGCAGGACTTGGCGGACCAAGTCGCATCTTGTCGAAGGCCCAGCTTGCACTGATTGCTCCAAAGGAGGAACCAAAGGCAGCGACAGAGGCACCTGCAAAGGGTGGCAAGGCAGCAGTTGTTCTCGATGAAGATGGCAATGAAATTGTTGTTGAAGAAGTAGAACTTGAAGATGTAGAAACACTTATTGCTGAAGCTGCTGAAATCATTGATGCAGAGTCAGATGGAAAAGATCAGCCACGCGTCGTTACTCTTTCAGATGAGACCAAGAATGAAGAAGGCTCATTTACGCTGCAGGAAACTGATGCAGATGATGAAGAGGAAGATAAGAACGAGCGCGAAAAGCATAAGAAGGACCTCAAAAATGTAAACCTCGTTCTCGAAGCTATCAACGGCAAGATTCAAGGCGTTGAAGTTGCTCCTAAGCACAATATTGATCAAGCAGATGCAAAGGCGCTGACCTTTAAGCAGATCCAACAGCAATTTGCGATGAATACCTTCAATGAGAAATCAGCGAAGATGATTGCAGAGGCTGTAAACCAGGGATACCTAAAGAACCTTGAAGATTTGCAGTACTTCTTTAACGAGCAAGCTCGATTTATTCAGATTGAAATCAAGCGCCTCCCACCAGAACAGACCGTTCTGACAGCAGGTGCTACCGCTGACCCTGTAAAGGATTACCTCAAGCAGATTGGTCGCGTTGCACTTCTTAACGCAGAGCTCGAAGTAGAGCTTGCAACGCGCGTAGAAGCTGGCCTCTTCGCTGAAGAAGCGCTGAAGAACACTAAGAAGATTGATAAGAAACTCAAGCGCGAGCTCGAGTGGATTGTTGAAGATGGAAAGCGCGCAAAGAATCACTTGCTCGAAGCAAACCTTCGTCTCGTTGTATCTCTTGCAAAGCGCTACACAGGTCGCGGAATGTTGTTCCTCGATTTGATCCAGGAAGGAAACCTCGGTCTTATCCGTGCTGTCGAGAAGTTCGACTACACAAAGGGCTACAAGTTCTCTACCTACGCAACGTGGTGGATCCGCCAGGCAATCACCCGTGCGATGGCAGACCAGGCTCGCACAATCCGTATTCCTGTTCACATGGTTGAAGTCATCAACAAGCTTGCACGTGTGCAGCGTCAGATGCTTCAAGACCTTGGACGCGAACCGACACCTGAAGAGCTCGCTAAAGAGCTCGATATGACACCTGAAAAGGTTGTTGAAGTTCAGAAGTACGGTCGCGAACCAATCTCGCTCCACACACCACTCGGTGAAGAAGGCGACTCTGAATTCGGTGATTTGATTGAAGACTCTGAAGCTGTAAAGCCAGAAGAATCAGTGACATTCACAATCCTTCAAGAGCAGTTGATGCAGGTTCTCGGTGGGCTTACCAATCGTGAAGCTGATGTGATCAAGGCTCGCTACGGACTTACAGATGGTCAGCCAAAGACACTTGATGAGATCGGCAAGGTTCACGGCGTAACCCGCGAACGTATTCGTCAGATCGAATCTAAGACGATGTCAAAGCTGCGCCACCCATCACGTTCGCAATCACTACGCGATTACCTAGATTAAAACCGGGTTACACCGTGACTAATCCAAAAATTTTCGTCAATCCAAAGAGCGGTTCTATTCGCATTACTGGAACCGTGGATATGGTCGATGCCGAAGGAAATGTAATTGAGAGGCGAGAGAATCCAAAGTTCTGCGGTTGTGGTCTCTCAAAAGATAAGCCAAACTGCGATGGTTCGCATAAGGCAAAGAACTCCGAGGGAATTAATCCTTAATCAAGAGAACATAAAGCCGGAAGCATGGTTCCAGCCTTGCCCTTGGCCGCTTGTTGGAACTGGCGCATCATCCCGGACCAAACCAACTTTCTTTAAACGATCCCAAAACCCACCGGGGATAGGGTGGTTAAGTAGTTCAAAGTTCTGTTTCCACTGATTCATATTTCGCGCTCCAACACAAACATTCACAATCGCTGGGTGCGAAGCTGCAAATTGAATCGCTGCAGCTGCAAGAGGAACATTGAACTCAGCACAAATCGCCTCAATCTTTGTGACCTTTTCCATAATTTCAATAGGTGCCTCAGAATAATTGTATTTCGCACCCTTTACTGCTCCTGTCGCAAGTATGCCTGAATTCAGAACGCCCCCAAGCACAATGGAAATCTTTCTCTCAACACAGAGCGGAAGAAGATCATCAAGGGGATCTTGTTCAAGCAAGGTGTAGCGACCAGCGAGTAAAATTGAATCGATATCTACTTCTTGAGCAACCTGGTAACAAATATCTGCTTCGTTAACTCCGACTCCTATCTCTTTGACCTGTCCGGTATCGCGCATCTCAATGAGAGCCTTAAACGACCCATTGACGGCTTCCTTAAATCGTGCTGGCTGATTATCGCCATGGGTGTATCTATCAATGTCATGTACGAAGAGAATATCAACACGATCGCTCATCATTCGCTGAAGACTGTCATGAACCTGTTGGAAACAAGCCTCATATGAATAATCAAAAGTTGCACCAAGGGGAGGTACTTTGGCCCAAGCCCCATGATCAAATGTTCCCGGAGCTGCCGGGGATAAAGTTCGCCCTACTTTGGTGCAGAGGACGTACTCATCCCGCGGATATTCAAAGAGTGCATCTGACATTCGGTGTTCTGCCAAACCATGTCCGTACATTGGTGCGGTGTCATACAGACGAATTCCTGCGTCCCATGCAGCTCGAACCATCTCGTGTGAATCTGTCGTGCTGATTGTCCGAAAAAGGTTTCCTAGGGGGGCTGAGCCAAATCCCAGTAAGGATGTCTTTAACCCTGATCGTGCGAATGTGCGTTGCATAGATACCCCTATCGCCAGCTTCAAGTCAGAAAGCGCTTTTTCTATTTCACCAAATCGTAGCCTCTTGCACGTAAATACGGAAGATATGATAGGTTTAATCTTGAGAAAGCGCTTACAGGAGAAATTGATGATATTGATACCGATTAAGCAAGTACCCGATTCTTGGTCTGAGAAGGAGCTCGATCCAGCAACTAAACGGCTGGCGCGCGAGAAGGCAGACCCTGTTCTCAACGACCTAGATGAGTTTGCCATTGAGGCAGCGCTCCAGGTCGCGGAGGCCTCGGGAATTCCAACGGCGCTGGTCACTATCGGTCCTGAGGGCGCTCGGGAGGCTCTCCTTAAGGGTCTTTCGATGGGAGTTGATCAGGCCTATCACGTCAGCGATCTCGGTCTTGTAGGAGCCTGTTATATGCAAACGAGTGCGGCGATCGCTGCCGTCGCGAAGAAGATCGGAGCAACATTGATTTTTGCCGGGCTCGAGTCGACAGATGGAAAGGGCGCCGTCATTCCTTCGATGGTCGCAACGCACCTTAACTGGCCAAGCGCCTCTTCATTATCAGAAGTGTCTGTCGCCGATGATGTCATTAAAGCCAAGTTGAGTGAATCGCATCAGGAGGTCATCTATGAGTTACCCATGCCTTGCGTTATTTCTTTAGCCGAGAATGCCTATGAACCCCGCTTCCCAAGCTTCAAGGGAATCATGGCCGCTAAGAAGAAGACCATTACAGACTTCGCTATAGCTGACCTGTTAAATCAAGGTTTCGATGATTTGATTTCGAGCCCAACAGTTTCCGTTATTGATTGGCAGGAAGCTGCGCCCAGAAGTAAAGGCGCAATCATAAGTGATATCGATCTGGCCATTGATTCGCTAGTTACTGTTTTGAGAGAAGTGAAGGAGTCACGTTAATGTCAAAGGCACTTGTCATAATCGAGTTGCAGGATGGGCTGAGCGAATGGTCACGCCGAGCAATAATTCATTCAGCAATCAGTGGCTATGAGGTATCTGCTGTCGCCTTTGTTAACCCAAGCAGCGAAGACCTCAAGGTAATCTCAGAAACGGGCGTAAATGTCCGAGTTCTAGTTGTCGGAGATTCTAGTGAATTCGGAACCCAATATGAGTTGGCCAGTGAAGAAGTTGCGACAGTTGCCACTAGCGAAGGAGCCAATTTAATTGTTGCCCCACCTTCGGTAGCCGGTCGAAGTGTTGCCGCTCGAGTCGCTGTTATTTTGAAATCTGCGCTTATCACAGATGGTGTGATTTCTGGTGAATACTTTGCTCAGAGCGCCTTGGGGGGCAAGTACATGGTTCGTTCTACGAGCAACACCCCTTTGACAGTTCTTGTGCATAAATCAGAGAAGGCTAACCCGATCGATTCGACGGGTTCAGTCGAATCGATTTCGAAGATATCCAGTAAGCAATCTCGGATAAAAGTTTCATTAACCGCTCGCCAAAAAATTAGCAACCGTCCTGAACTAACAGAAGCGAGTGTTGTCGTTTCAGGTGGTCGCGGCGTGACCGAAGGTGGATTTGCCTTACTGGAGGAAGTCGCCGATCTAGTTGGGGGAGCAGTTGGAGCCAGCCGCGCCGCAGTAGATTCTGGCTGGTATCCCGCTTCTTCTCAGGTCGGACAGACCGGCAAATCTGTAAGCCCTGATATTTATATCGCCGCCGGTATTTCTGGAGCAATACAACATAAAGCGGGAATGCAAACTGCGAAGAAGATTATTGCCATTAACACAGATCCGGAGGCGCCGATCTTTGATATCTCCGATATCTCAATTCTGGGAGACTTTAACGAAGTCCTAAAAGGTGTTGTATCAAAGATTAAGCTTTAAACGCGGTCAGAACATCAACTAGGAACTTATGTTCGGGAAGCTGAAGAGTGCCCGAAACACCGAGCGACCCAAATGTTCGCCCTTGTAAATCTTTGAGTGGATACCCTCCTCCGAAGAATGCAAATTCTTCAAGATTTAATCCGTGAGATTCATATGGACGTCCGCTTGCTTCATGTTCTAGTCGGACATAGAGCGATGAGTGGCCGAAAAGCTCTGCGACACGTGCCTTTCGTAACATCCATAAGTCATTAATAGATTCACTACCCGGATGTGCCACTTGATAAACAGTTCTTCCATAAAGTCGAACCACGAGGCATAGAGGCTGATTGCTCTCGAGGATTCTTTGTGAGACGAAAGCCCCAAGGCGTAGAGGATCTACCTGTGAGGGATTGAGAGTTAACGTTTCCTCCTCAGCGAGAAGTTCTTCAAGTGAAGGGAATTGATTACCCATCAAATTATCCGAAGTAACGGTTACGTGCGCCGGTTCGGATTTGAATAGTCTTAACCTCGGTAAATTCATCAAAGCCAGCTTGGCCCATCTCACGTCCAAATCCGCTCTCCTTGACTCCACCACCAGGAAGTTGAGGCGATCCATCAATTGTTGTATTTACCCAAACGGTACCGGCCTGCAACTCTGATGCCATATCTAGCGCGGTATCAAGGTTCTTGCTCCACACAGAAGCGGCGAGACCATACTTTGTTGCATTTGCGATTCGCAGCGCTTCTTTAGTTCCAGAGAAACGTGTCACTGCAAGAACAGGGCCGAATACCTCATCGTGGAAAATGTCATGCTTCTCAGTGACTTTATCAACCACCGTTGGAGCCACAAAGTAGCCCTTGGAGAGATCGCCAGTGTTTACCTGAACTCCTCCTGTTGCTACGACTGCCCCCTGCGAAGCCGCTTTTACTACATGGCCCAAAACGGCCTCAAGGTGACCACTATGAATCATTGGTCCTATTTGTGAGCCAGTTGAGAGCGGATCTCCGACCTGAATTTCAGACATACGTTTTGCAAGTTTTGCCACGAACTCGTCGGCAATCTTCTCTTCTACAAGTAAGCGAGATCCAGAGACACAGCACTCGCCATTATTAAACAAAACACCGAACATAACGCCATCAATAGCATCATCGATATTTGCATCGGCAAAGACGATATTTGCTGACTTCCCGCCAAGCTCCATCGAGGTGCGCTTAAGGTGAAGCTTGGAGGCCTCAATTACTGCCCTGCCAGTACGTGTGGAACCGGTAAAGGAGATGAAGTCAACATCTTCGTGCTCAATCAACTTCTGGCCGGCAGTATTGCCATATCCCAAAATGACGTTTACTACTCCATCCGGAATGCCTACTTTCTTAGCCATCTCCGCAACCATCACAGTTGTAGTCGAAGTCAGTTCAGATGGCTTCAAGATTGCTGTACATCCTGCTGCAAGTGCAAACGGTAACTTTTGAGAAAGCAGCAGAAGCGGGAAATTCCATGGCGTAATCAGAGCTGTGACGCCGACCGGCACACGAGTAACCAAACCAGTGAAACCTTTCCCAAGATTTGTATGTACATCGCCGTGCATTTGCATTGCGTGAGATGCTGCATAGCGGAAGAGGTTTGCACTGCCTCCCACATCGCCACGCGCTAGAGAGAGAGGCTTGCCCGTTTCCTGGGCTTCGTAAATTGCAAGTTCATCAATATTTGCTTCGATCTCATCGGCGAGTGCGTTGATGAATTTAGCGCGCTCCATTCCGGAGAGGTGTCGCCACGGACCATTATCGAAGGCGTTACGTGCAGCGGCCACGACCGCATCTACATCAGAGGCGGTGGCATTTGGAACTTTAGTAATTAGTTCGCCGGTACTTGGACTCAAGCGATCAATCGGAGTCCCAGACCCAGATTGTGCAGAGCCATTCCAATAGTGAGTAAGTGTCTTTGTAGCCATGGTGAACTCCTCTAGTCATGAAACTGGCTCTACCTCTAAATTGAGAAAGGGCTTACAGTTGTCCTCGTGAATGATATGGAACGCACTGTATAACCGGCGTGTAAAGTAAGCAAGAGAATCCACCAAACTAAAGAAAGCGTTTACTCATTATGGCCAAGAAGACTCGAATCCTCCTTCACGGGGTGACAGGGCGCATGGGCCGAGTACGCCACTTGGAAGGGGCAATTCTTGCCCTTCGCCAGGGTGGGGTCGAGTTAGACCTGACATTGGCGGGACGCTCCCAGGATCAGGTTTCCGCTCTCGCTTCAAAGATCGGAGCACATTCGACCGCAGACCTGGGTGCAGCACTTGAATCAAGAGAATTCGATTTATTCTTTGATGCATCAAGTCCTCTTGTTCGCCCTTCACTTATCTCTCAATCACTCAATTTTGGAACTGGGGTATATACCGAGAAACCCATCTCGCTTTCCATCGACGACGTACGCAATCTCCAGGAACTCTCTTCTGAGAAAAAATTGTTTACGGCAATTGTGCAAGATAAGTTGTTTACAGTCGGGTTCAAATCAGCGCGAAGAGCGCTAGAAGAAGAGCTCGTTGGAGAGATCTATGACATTCGATGCGAATTTGGATATTGGGTAGAGACGGGATTTGAAGGAAAGCCCATAAATCGCCCAAGCTGGAATTTTCGCAAAGAGCAAGGCGGTTCGCTCATCCCCGATCTCTTCTCTCATTGGAACTACATCATTGAACTAGTTGATCGTATTGATGGAGTAAGTGCGCTGACCAAAACTCACATATCCAACCGTGCAGATGAGAATAATCAAGCATTTATCGTTTCCATTCCGGATGTCGCTCACGTTATTTTCAATACTGAATCGGGAATTACGGGAACTATTTCATCGAGCTGGGTCCAACGCCCCTTGGTGCCTTTCACTATGAGAGTTTTCGGGTCCCAGGGCGCCTTGAATGTAACCCCTGCACAATGCTTACTTGAGAGCCCTCTAGGACAAATAGATTTGGTTTCGAAATTTGGAATGACTCCTGAAGATGAGTTTCTAAGTCAATGGCGAGAAGTGATTAACGCTGTGCAAGAAGAAAGAGAAGTTGCATTTGATTTTGCGTCTGCGCTGCGACAGGCGGAATTCTGCGCAGCAATTGAAAAGTCAGCTTTGTATAAATCTTATGTCTCAGTAGAAAGGTCAAGGAAATGAGCACGTTCACATTCCCAATAGACGGAGTGAGTCGCAAGACAATCGAGATAAATGGGCCACTGACCTTACCGACAGCAAGCCCTGCGCCGATTTCTCGCACAATTTATGCAGCTGTGCACGTAGTTGCAAACCCCGCAGAGGCATCTGCCTCAAATATTTCAGCGACAGTAGATTGGGATCAAACAGCGAAATTTCGCCGACATATGTGGGGCCTAGGCCTCGGAGTTGCAGAAGCGATGGACACAGCGCAGCGAGGAATGGGGATGGATTGGGAGAGTGTAAAGACCCTCGTATCCAGGACCATGAAGGATGCCAAGGCCGTCGGAGGAGCTGTCGTAAGTGGAGTTGCAACAGACCAACTCCCAAAGGGTCAACATTCTCTTGAATCCATCGCTCGTGCTTATAAAGAACAGTTGGAATTTACTCTTTCAGTCGGCGCAACTCCGGTTTTGATGTGCAGTCGAGATTTGGCGGCTACTGCAAAGACGGCAGATGATTATTTAAAGATTTACAGTCAGCTCATCGAACACTCTGACCAGAAAGTTGTTTTGCATTGGCTCGGAAGCATGTTTGATCCGCAACTTGCAGGTTATTGGGGTGGCGCTGGATTCCACGATGTGAAAACCACCGTGCTGGAACTCATTAATCGATACCCAGATAAAGTAGATGGAATCAAGATGTCTCTCCTTGATGAGAAGTATGAGATTGAGCTTCGCGAAAAGCTCCCGGCGCAAGTGAAGATGTACACGGGCGATGATTTCAACTACGTGCGATTGATTAAAGGAAATGGCAAGAGTTATAGCCATGCACTTCTTGGCGCCTTTGCGGCAATTAGCCCCTTTGCATCCGCGGCAATTAGAGCGCTGGATGAAGGTGATTTAGTGAAATACGCTGAAATTTTGGGCCCAACAGAAGCGCTAAGCCGTGAGATATTTAAAGCCCCAACTTATTACTACAAGACTGGTGTCGTCTGGCTGGCTTATCTTTCTGGGATGCAAGATCACTTTACGATGGTGGCGGGATTACAAAGCGGGCGTAGCATAAAGGATTTATGTGAGTTGTATATTCTGGCAAATGAAATCGGATTGTTTGCCAATCCAGATCTCGCGCTTTCGAGAATGAAGAAAACTCTCGACTTTGCGGGCTTTAGGATTTAAAAAATGACCTCTTCTGTAGTTCGAATGAGTTTCAATACCATTACCGCTAAGGATCTTTCTCTCGATCAAATCTTGAAACTTTGTGAAGAAAATGGCGTTGGCCATATCGCACCCTGGCGGGATCTCATTGCCCGCAAAGGTTTATCCGAGTCAGCAAAGATGATTAGGGATTCAGGTATTGGGATTTCGTCTTTATGCAGAGGGGGAATGTTTACTGCTGAATCCGCCTCCGACCGGTCTTTAGCGATTGAAGATAACTTCAGAGCCATTGATGAGGCTCTAAAAATTGGAGCACCCGTTCTAGTCCTGGTTTGTGGCCCGCAAGTTGGAAAGGATTTACTGGGTTCTCAGGCAATGGTTCATGAAGGAATCTCTGCAATCGTCGATTACGCAGATGAATGTGGAATCGATATAGCGATTGAACCTTTGCACCCCATGATGGCTGCAAGCCGGTCCTGCATCACCACAGTAAGACAAGCACTCGATATTGCTGAAACCTTGGATCACGAGCGAGTCAAAATAATTATCGATGCCTACCATGTTTGGTCTGACCCCCATCTCTATGAGTCCACCGACCGGATCAAAGGACGTATTGCGGGCTTCCACATCTCTGACTGGACCATCCCGATTACGAATGAGCTAGGTTCACGAGCCATGCCAGGGGAGGGGTGCATCGACTTAGATGGCCTGAAAAACTGGGTTGAGGGGGCTGGATTTGCGGGAGCGATCGAGGTTGAGGTTCTATCTGATTTTTGGTGGTCCCAGAATCCGGAGAAAACATTTCTGAAAGCGGTAGATTCTTTCAGTAAACTTAACTGGGAGAGATAATCGATGGCAAGAGCCAACGGCGGTAATTCAGGGAAAATCACAATTCAATCCGTGGCAGATCTGGCGGGCGTATCGATCGCTACTGTCTCGCGCGTGCTTTCCGGCAACGAAAATGTTCGTGAAGATTTTGCAGTGAAGGTCCGGGAAGCGGCTCTCAAATTACATTACACCCCAAGCGCTTCAGCGCAAGGTCTGGCAAAGGGGCATAGTTACACTGTTGGTATCTTGATTCCTGATCTATCAAATCCTTACTTTCCGGATGTAGTTAAGGGTATTCATAATCTATCGACGCCGAGCAATTATCGATTGCTCATCGCTGACTCTGATGGCAATCCAGAAGATGAGCTTTCAATTATCAAGGACATGCTTCGACAAGTTGACGGAATTATCCTGGTATCGCCACGTATGAGCATAAGTGATTTAAAGTCATTGGAAAATGTCCCAAATCCCGTTGTTTTGATTAATCGCATGGAACCTGGTGTTGGTCTTCCGAGTGTGGGTGTAGATAACTTCTCAGCTATGTCAGAACTCATCGGGCATTTATCCTCGTTGGGACATAAGCGAGTTGCGTTCTTGAGCGGTCCTAAAGAATCTTGGCAACAACGTGAGCGATCGCGAGCCGTCTTGCATGCATCCAATTTTGGCATCGTTGTAGAGGAAGTTCCAACTGGTGGAAGTATCTCTTCGGGAGCACAGGCTTTGGATATCGCCATGGCATCAAAGCCGACTGCAGCTATTTGCTTCAATGACTTAGTTGCACTCGGAGTACTTTCCAGAGCCGCTGAATTAGGAATTCGAGTTCCGGATGATCTCTCTGTCACCGGATTCGACGATATTGAATTTTCGAGTTTTTCAAATCCACCTTTAACCACAATTCGAAGCCCCCAAGTTGCGCTAGGAGAGGCGGCATGGAGGATTTTGGAGGGAGAGTTAAGTGGCAAGAGGGGAAATCATCAACCTTTGATGGTCGCCGAAGTTGTCATCCGCGCTTCAACAGGAATAAGACCACGGTAGTTCTATAAATCCAAGGCCCTAGAGATCGATTGTGCCTTGACCTCACCTTCCTTAGATGGTAGAAAGCGCTTTCAGGAAAAGGGAGAAGGGACCGGAAATGCGCTTTCAGGGTAAGAATGTCATCGTAACGGGCGCGTCTAGCGGAATCGGCTTAGCTGCCGCCTCGGTCTTCTTAGAGCAGGGCGCTTCTGTTCTGATAACTAGCCGTAACTCTGAGGAGTTGTCTGGAGTCCAAACCTCCCTGAGTGAGAAATACCCAGGCAAGGTCCACTCATTTGCGGCAGATGTGAGCTCTGAAACTGATTGGGCCGCGACCGTCGATTTTGCTCTCTCGCAATTAACTTCAATCGATGTACTTGTTAACAATGCTGGAATTGGTTTTCGTGGGACGGTCCTAGAGACCGATGTTGCGACTTGGGACAAGTTGTTCAGCATCAACGTACGGGGTGCTTTCCTAGGATGTAAGTCAGTTTTGCCTCACATGATTTCTCGTGGAAGCGGAGCAATAGTAAACGTCTCATCAGTGGCCGGGCATGAAATTGCAATGGCCTCTAGAGCAGCATACGTTTCGACAAAAGGCGCATTGAATAGCATGACTAAATCTCTCGCTATTGATCATTCTGCACAAGGGATACGCATTAATGCAGTTGCTCCTGGAACTACCGACTCGCCTTACTTCCAAAAATTCTCACCCGATATGGGAAATCTAGAAGATTATCGAAAGATGCTTTCGAATCGTCAGTTGATGAAACGGATGGCAGATCCACGAGAAATTGGCCTCGCTATCGCTTGGCTTGCTAGCGATGAAGCATCGTTCTGCACCGGAACGATTCTCGATGTTGATGGTGGTTGGAGTGTTTGGTAATGGCCTCCTTCAACACTGCCGAGACGGTTGCTTCCCAAGTTAAAGATGGAGACACAATTGCACTAACTGGATCAGGCTCCCTACTGGTTGCAGATAAAGTACTTGAAGCGATTGAGAATAGATTTCTATCCACGGGATCCCCGAGAAATCTGACAGTAATCCATGCTCTGGGTATTGGGGATGCTGCTGACAGAGGGTTATCGAGACTTGCTCATAAGGGATTGGTAAAGAGAGTCATTGGAGGACATTGGTCCTGGTCCCCACGTATGCAGAAGTTGGCGGTAGAGAACGAGATTGAGGCATATGCCCTTCCTGGCGGAGTAATTGGAACATTGCTTCGTGAATCAGGTGCTCGTCGGCCAGGTCTAATTACCCGAACAGGAATTGGAAGCTTTGTAGATCCCCGTATCGATGGGGGTCGATTGAACTCTTCTGCGAAAGAGGAGATTGTTGAAGTTGTTGAAATCGGGGGCGAAGAGTTTCTTCGATACTTACCAATCAAAGTAGACCTTGCAATTATAAAAGCCTCGATTTCAGATTCTGATGGAAATGTTTCATTTTCACATGAGCCTTCATTCTTAGATTCTTTCTCGCTCGCTCTCGGAGCTCGAGGCAATGACGGTAAAGTTATAGTCCAGGTCAAGGAAGTTGTTGATGCGGGAACAATTCCTCCGATGTCGGTTCATATCCCATCAACTCTGACCGATGAAATTGTTCTTGACCCAGAGCAGTGGCAAACGTACGAAAGCGAATTCAATTCAGCTTTCCACTCACCAAAATGCATGAGTGGCCAGCAAAATGAACCTGCCCCTCAATGGTTAGATGATGCGAAAATGATTATCGTGCGGCGCGCCGCCCAAGAAGTACAAGATGGCGACGTGGTCAACGTTGGCTTTGGCATGAGTTCTAGCGTGGTTGATGTTCTGCGCGCGGAAGGCAGAATTGATCGTATTTCGTTGGCCATCGAACAAGGTGCCGTTGGTGGCAATCCGGTATCGGGGGCGCTCTTCGGGGTGAGCGAATTTCCTCAGGCGGTAATTCCTTCAACTATGCAGTTCGATTCATTTGCTACGAAGCTCATCGATTGCGCTGTTCTCGGAATGGGTGAACTTGACGTTCATGGAAATGTAAATGTCTCCAAATTGGGTGGGAATCCAGTAGGACCCGGAGGGTTTATCGACATCATTCACGGTGCAAAGAAATCTGTATTCTGCGGGACTTTTTCGACGAAAGGTTTGCAGGTCCTTGCTACCTCATCTGGTCTTTCATTAGAACGCGAAGGTTCAATCATTAAAGTTGTCGATAGCGTTGAACAGATAACTTTTGCTGCAAGCTCAGCCCGAGAAGACAAACGTCGTGCGATTTATGTAACTGAGCGGGCTGTCTTTGAGATGTCAGTAAATGGAATTACATTGATTGAAATTGCCCCAGGAGTAGATCCTGAGAAGGATGTAATTGCCCATCTTCCCCCTGGCGTTGAAACAAGTAATTGGAAACTTATGGATGTAGAACATTTTCGCAAGACATTCGAATCATCAACCTCACGAAAGGCAGAGAAATGAACCCATCAATTGAGGCAGAAATTTCAGCAGATCAGAGAGCACTCGTAGAAGTACTAACTTCCTTCGTGGGAGATAAAATCCGTCCAATTGTTGAGGAGCTAGATGCAGAAGAACGCTTCCCAGCTGAAATTTATGAAGAACTTGGCGCCATGGGAATGCTTGGAATCAATATTCCGACTGAAGACGGCGGCGCGGGTGGTAGTGCCCTCGACTACGCAATGGTTATGGAGATTCTCTCAGCTGGATATGCCTCTATTGCGGATCAAGTTGGACTTGTTGAACTTGTGGGATCACTCATTTCAAAGTTTGGTACAGAAGAACAGAAAAAGAAGTATCTGCCAGGGATTTTTGCGGGAACCAGTCGTTGCTCATATGGACTCACTGAACCTAATGCGGGAAGTGATCTTGGTGGATTGAGGACATACGCTGAAAAGCAGGGCAATGGTTCATGGGTTTTGAATGGTGAAAAAATTTATATCCACAACGCACCTGTCGCGGATTTTGCGATGGTCTTAGCTATCACTGATAAAACTAAGGGTAAGCGCGGCGGAATGAGTATGTTCTTGGTTGATATTGATCAGCCAGGTGTTTCAAGGGCATATAAAGAGAAGAAGATGGGACAGAAAGCTTCACCTGTTGGCGGCTTCATCTTTGAGAATGTGGAGCTTCCGGCTGATTCGATTTTAGGCGGAGAAGGCAACGGCTTTGGAAATGTCTTGCAGGGGCTTGAGAAAGGACGCCTCGGCATTGCAGCGCTGGCAAACGGTATTTCACGTGCAGCGCTTGATACCGCTACCGAACATGCGCGATCTCGTGAACAGTTTGGTGCGCCCATTGCTTCATTTCAGGCGATAGCTTTTACATTGGCTGAGATGGCTACTGATTATGCAGCATCGACAAACCTCATCCACTCGGCGGCCCGCAAATTAGATGCTGACCAAGATGCCAATGCCGCTTGCTCGATGGCAAAGCTTTTCGCATCGGAGGCGGCAAACCGAAATGCAAGCCGAGCCGTCCAGGTCTTGGGTGGCGGAGGCTATATCCGAGGGGTCGAGGCGGAAAGGCTCTACCGAGATGCTCGGATCACGACCATTTACGAGGGCACGAGCGAGGTTCAGAAGCTTGTGATCTCACGTGCAGTGCTCGAGCAAGGCGTGAGAAAGCGCTAACTTGAGGATGGGCTCCAAGTTGGGCCTTTATCAAAATGTTATGAAATTAAGTCTATTTTTCCATCAAAAGTGGTTGACTCTCCATCAAAAGTACATTAGAAAGCGCTTACTCAACAACCCGTTGACGTAAAAATCGGGATCTAGCAAGGAGTTCAATATGAAGGTAAGCACAGGGCGCACAAAGCGTCTCGTAGCTGCTATCGCATCAGTTGGATTGGCTTCAACTGTAATTATGACAGTCGGTGTCACACCGGCTTCAGCAGCAGCATGCGAAAAAAGCAAGATTAAGCTTGTCCAAAGTGGACGCGGCTTGGAAAACCCATACTACGTGGCAGTCAATAAGGGCTCAGCAGCATTTGCTAAGTCAGTGGGACTTGAGCACCAGTGGATTTCATCTGAAGGCGATTCACAGAAGCAGCTTTCACAAATCACAAGCATTCTCGCTGAAGCGGGAAATTGTGCAGTAATTAACGTTGACCCAAATGAGTCATCAATTCTTCCTGCAATCCTCGATGCAGCTAAGGCAGCGGGAGCACATGTTGTCGTTCAATGGAACCGCCCAGCTGGCGTAACTCCTTTGAAGTACGGAACAACTTTCACGTCATTTATGTCTGAAGATGGAAATGCACAGGGATACGCAATTGCTGTTGAACTATTCAAGGCAATGAATGGCAAAGGAAATATCGTTGCCCTTCAGGGAATGCTTGATAACACAGTTGCACAATCTCGATTTAAGGGATTAAAGCGCGCAATGAAGGAATATCCAAATATCAAGCTTCTTGCTGACCAAACTGCAAAGTGGGATCAGAATGAAGGCCAGAAGGTAATGCAGACAATGCTTACTAAGTATGGAAAGAAGATCAACGGTGTTTGGACAGCAAATGACTCAATGGGTCTAGGCGCTCTCCAGGCTCTGCGTGCCAAGAAGCGCACAGATGTCGGCGTTGTTGGAATTGATGGCCTCGAACTAGCGATGAAGGAAATCAAGGCTGGCAACGGTAAGACTGGCTTTATCGCTACAACAGTATCTAATGCTCATATCCAGGGTGGATACGGACTCGCTATTGGTTACGCAGCTGCTACAGGATCATGGGATCCAGCAAAGGCGAAGCCAGAAGAGCGTGCCTTCTACCTCAAGACAGTTATTGCGACTAAGAAGAATGTAGATGCAGCGAGCAAGGATTTGTCTATCGGTATGAAGTTCACAAATATCTGGGATGCAGTTGGAAGCGTCATTCCAGAAACAGCATAAGAAATAGCTAATAAATAGAGGCGGTGCTTCGAAGGCGCCGCCTCTATTTATTTAGTAGCTCCAAAGTGATTTAATTGAAATATGGAGAGAATGGAAAAAATGACTAATTCAGGGAAGTTAGGGTCGTTTAAAGCTATCATCTCAAGAGGAAATCTCCCGATTCCTGCCTTGCTCTCGCTCTTAATTGTTTCCGCTTTTACTGCAACGCGATCACCAGAATTTCTCACCTTCGATAATTTTGTTCAAATTTCAGATCAAGCATCGGTCACAATCATTCTGGTCTGCGGACTTACCTTTGTCATTTTGATGGGATCGATCGATCTCTCAGTACAAGGTGTTATGGCTTCAGCATCTATGGCGACAGCTTTGCTTGTTGGCAATGATCGCAATCAGAATAACTGGGGTTACTGGTCGATTCCTGCAGGAATGGTTGTGGGTGCGCTTATTGGGTTGATAGCTGGGCTCGCAGTTACTCGCCTACGAATTCCATCTTTTTTGGTAACCATGGCGACCTGGAACATTGGTCTTGGTCTTGCCTATGTGCTCTTCGGCAATACATCCCAACCTTCAGTTAAAGATAAAGGGATGCTTGCTTTGGGCCTTGAAACATTTTTAGGATTCTCAAAAGCTACTTGGATTGCACTAGTGGTTGTTTTGTTCTGCATGTGGCTGCAAACCCGTACGAAATTTGGTCGATATGCATACGTCATTGGTGGCTCTGAAGAGATAGCCAAGCTTTCAGGTATCAACGTCAAGAGTTTCAGGGCGCTTTCATTAGTTCTCTCAGGGGCACTTTCAGGGTTAGCTGGTTCCGTCATTGTTGCAAAGAGTGGCATCGGTGCGGTTCAAGCAGGTGAAGGTCAGCTCTTCTTGGGAATCGCCGCAGTTGTTATTGGTGGAACTCTACTTAGCGGAGGCCGAGGCGGCATTCTCCACTCCGTTGTTGGCGTTTACATAATGATTACAATCTCGGTTGCAATGATTTTGCTTGATGTGAGTGATTTCTATCAACAGATAGTTCAAGGCTCAGTTGTGCTTTTAGTTGTTTCGAGTACCGCTTGGAGACAGCGCCGACCATTGAGAACGGTGGTTTAACGATGGGGATTCGCGTAAAGGTTGAGGATGTTTCGATGTCGTTTGGCGTCGTTCATGCTCTCAAGGGTGTCTCTATTGAGATTAACGATGGCGAAGTTGTTGGTTTAGTTGGTGAAAATGGTGCCGGAAAGTCAACCCTGCTCAAAGTTTTATCAGGCACGAATCAGCCAGATAGTGGCCATTTCATCCTCAATGGAAAGAAAGAGAAGTTTGCTTCAGTTGCAGATGCAACCAGAGCTGGAATCTCGATGGTTTATCAAGAACAGTCGCTTCTCCCAAATATCTCGGTCGCTGAGAATATCCTCTTAGGTATCGAAGGCGAAGCGATCAAGCTTGGCACTTACTCTCCAAGAAAAGTTCGTAAAGTCGCAGCAGAGTATCTAAGGCGAGTAAATCTAGATGTTGATCCTCGCACCCGCACTGAAGATCTCTCATTTGGAACTCGCCAAATGATTGAAGTAGCAAAAGCGCTTGCGGTGGCAGAATTTTCAGGCAAGCCCCCGGTCGTGCTACTTGATGAACCAACATCAGTCCTAGAGCGAAAAGAAATTAAGGTTCTTTTTGATGTAGTCCGCAGCATAAAGAAGGAAACTTCGGTTGTATTCATTTCGCATCGCCTAGAAGAAGTTCTGGAAATCAGTGATCGTGTCTACGTAATGCGAGACGGTGAAGTAGTCAGCGAAGTAAAACCTAATCAAGTCTCGGTCGATGAGCTTTTCGCATTGATGGTTGGACGTGACCTCACTCAGTCATATTTCCGCGAGGAGCTAACCAACGTACCTGAGTCTTCAAATCGCCTAGAAGTGAAGAATCTCAGCGGTGATGGCTTTAAAGACGTCTCCTTCGAGATGAAGAAAGGCGAAATTGTAAGTTTTTTAGGTCTTCAGGATTCAGGGCGAGAGAACTTAGCACGAGTGATTTTTGGAGCCCTTCCAGGTAAGTCCGGCAAAATTTTGCTTGATGGAGAGCGATACAAAGTAAAGAACACCACCCATGCTGTGAAATGCGGAATCGGCTACATCCCTAGCGAAAGAAAAACAGATGGAGTAGTGCTTGCCATGTCAGTGGCTGAAAATCTCACAATGTCTCATCCAGATGAGGTGACAACCCTGCGGCTCTTCAATAAGGGCAAGATGAATCGAGTCGTCTTATCGTGGATTGACCGCCTGGGAATCAAGACCCCCGGTGGGGATACTCCTATTCGCTCATTAAGCGGTGGAAATCAGCAAAAGGTTGTTCTTGCCAAGTGGCTGATGGATGAAAACTTAAGGCTTCTCATTCTTGATACACCTACACGCGGCTTGGATGTCGGTGCTAAGACAGAGATCTATGCGATTTTGCGCGATCTAGCTGCAAAAGGTATATCCATTCTCTTCTTAGCGGATGCGCTGGAAGAAGGAATCTTTATGTCGCATCGAGTCTTCACAATGAAAGATGGAAAGATTTCGGCCGAATTTCCGTCTGCACCAGGCGCTCGTCCAGAACGCACAGATGTTGTCGAGAGGATGCTCTAATGAAGGCGAAAATCAAGAGTTCTAGAAGCTTCTCTACCATTCAAGAACGTGGTTTTGCCCCAGTTATCGTTCTTGCGGTTCTATTTGTTATTCTTTATGCAATTAGTCCTGATTCAATTACTCCTAAATCAATGTCTGCGATGCTTGATCAGGCTGCTGTTCTTCTGCTCTTGGCTGCAGGGCAATGCTTAATCATTCTGATGGGAAGAATTGACTTAGCTAATGCCGCCATGTGTTCTGCATTCACAGTTGTCACCGCAGTCTGCCTCAATAAATGGGGCATGAAGTCTCTGGTCTTGACTGTGATTGTTGCTGTAGTTGTAGGAGCCTTGCAAGCCGTTCTGCACAGTTTCTTCCAGGTGCCTTCATTCGTGATTACTCTTGGCTTTTTTGGTATTGCTGGTGGAACTGCGTTGGTAATCAGTGAAGCAAGCACCGTGCTCGTTGAAGAGAAAATGCGATTTACCAAGCCTCTTTTCTTTGCGACTAGTCCACTACCAATTGCATTTATCGCGGCCCTGGCAATCGTTGGCCTAGTTGGTATTGCAATCGTTAAAACCCCATGGGGCCGAGCACTGAGAGCGGTTGGATTAAATCAACGAGCAACTACATATAGTGGAATTAACACATTCCTGGTAGTTACCTCTGGCTTTATCCTCTCCAATCTCTTCATTCTGCTAGGAGCATACGGAAACGTCGGACAGCTAGGTACGGCAAGCGCCCGTATTGCAGACAGCTATCTTCTCCCGGGTATAGCAGCCGTTGTGGTTGGAGGAACTTCAATTGCGGGTGGAATCGGGGGATTGGGTCGAACTATTTGGGGCGTAATGATTATTGCCTTACTACGAATTGGCCTCGATATTATTCACGTGCCGCAAAATGTCCAACCAGTTGTTTATGGTCTTGTAATTATCGTCGCTATTGCGATTACGGTGGATCGCAAACGTGTGACCGTTGTTGCCTAGTGCTTATTGCCAAGGATAGTGCCGTTAATTTCCTTATCACTCCAGATAAATTCAAAGGGAGCATGACGGCTCGCGATGTATCACAATGCATCGCAGAGGTAATTGCGGTTCGATACCCATCTGCTTCAATTGAACAGACTCCAATTGCCGATGGGGGCGATGGAAGTTTGGAGATTCTTCTCGACCATGGGTTTGAACGAGTTGCCGTGCATACTTACAACGCTCTCATGGAGCCAATAGAAGCCATTTATGGCCTTAAGCAAGAGAGTAATCGCTCAATTGCTTTTCTTGAAATGGCAACTATTTGCGGGATAGCAACTTTGCAAGGGCGGGAACTTCAACCCCAATTTGCTTCTTCCTATGGTTTGGGTGATGTCGCATATCAAGTTTTAACTTCGGGAGTTGACGAGGTGATCGTTTCAGTAGGCGGAAGCGCATCCACTGACGGGGGTATTGGTTTCCTTGTAGGACTCGGTGCAGTTATTAGAGATGCTTCAGGCTCTCGAGTTGCCCCAAATCTCTCTGGGTTACAGAGTGCCGACACTATTGATTTGTCATTACTTCATCCTCGAATTCATCCCTTGACAAGCAATGTCAAGTGGACTTTTTTAGTGGATGTTTCAAATCCGCTCGTAGGTAAAGAAGGTTCCGCATACATCTTCGGCCCGCAAAAAGGTTTGAAGGAAAATGAATTGGAGCAAGCTGATTCATCTTTGAGACACTGGGCCCAAGTCTTGAGTCGCGCGACAGGTGTGGACGTTGCAAATACTCCAGGTGCAGGTGCCGCGGGGGGAGTAGCCTCGATTGCTCAGTCGATTTTTACTGCAGACTTCTTATCGGGTTCGGAATGGTTTTCAAATTACCTCAACCTTCCAGAGAAAATTTCCATGGCAGATGTGATCATCACAGGTGAGGGTTCTTTTGACGCCCAATCGCTTATGGGTAAAGGTCCCGGATATATCTTGGCAAGAGCAAAAGCTGAAGGTAAGCGAACGATTATTCTGGCAGGTCAGATTGAGAGTCATCTGGAGGACTTGGATGGGTGTATCTGCAAATCTCTTACAGAAGTCGCGAGAAGTAGCCAAAAGGCCATTAGTGACCCGATCAAGTGGCTCTCAAGGGCCACAGAGGCCGCCCTGGATCTTTTGGATGAAACATTGAAAGTTACTTGATTTTATGCTGAGAAAGCGCTTTATTTAACCCATTACAGAAGGAGGAATCATGAAATCAGAAGGCACTTTCGATTACATCGTTGCAGGCGGTGGCACGGCTGGCTCTGTTCTTGCGGCGCGGCTCTCTGAAGACCCATCTATTTCGGTCCTCCTAATCGAAGCGGGAAAGAGTGATTCACATCCTCTCATTCACATACCAATAGGTTTTGCCAAACTAACCGCAGGTCCTTTCCAGTGGGGCTTTGTATCTCAACCACAGAAGCACGCACATAACCGCGAAATTCCACTTGCCCAAGGTCGCGTCCTTGGTGGCGGAGGTTCGATTAACGCACAAGTGTTTACTCGCGGCGCCCGAGAAGACTATGACAACTGGGAAAAAAAGTATGGTGCAAAGGGTTGGGGTTCCGATCAGATGATGCACTACTTCATTAAATCCGAAGATAATGAGCGACTATCCGGAAAATATCATGGCAACGGCGGTCCGCTTGGGGTCTCTGATTTAGTTAATCCCCACCCGATGACTCGAGCTTGGGTTCAAGCCGGTCAACAAATGGGATTGCCTTATAACTCTGACTTTAACGGCGAGAGTCAACATGGCGTTGGGTATTACCAAACCACAACCCGCGGGTCTAAACGTTGCTCAGCTGCGGTTGGATATCTGCGTCCTGCAAGAAATCGACCTAACCTAAAGATAATCACACAGGGTCACGTGAAGAGAGTTATCATCGAGAACAAGAGGGCGACAGGGGTTGAAGTCATCATCAGGAATGGCGTTCAGACTTACTCCGCAAAGCGCGAAGTCATTGTTACAGCTGGCGCTTACGGCTCTCCTAAGATTCTCCAACTTTCAGGTATTGGCGATCCGGCGGATCTAAAGGCGGCGGGCGTTGAAGTAATTCACTCACTTTATGGTGTGGGAAAGAATCTTCAGGACCACTGCGACTTAGACATCATTTATTCAATTAAGGATTACATCAGTCTTGATAAATTGTCGAAGCCCCGTTTCCACACCATTAAAGCAGGCGCGGAGTACGTTCTCTTTAAGAAGGGCCCCCTCGCTTCAACTGCAGTTGAAGGTGGAATGTTCTCTTACTCAAATTCAAAGGAGAAAACACCAAACCTACAATTCCACTTCTTGCCGGCAGCAGGTATCGAAGCTGGGGTGATTGGTGCTAAAACTGGCTACGGTGTCACGATTAATGTCTACTTGGTTCGTCCGGAAAGTCGCGGAACAATGAGAATTGCCTCTTCGGATCCAAAACAAGCTCCGCTCATTGATCCAAATTATTTGGCAACTGATTACGATTTAGAAGCCACTGTTGAAGGTCTGCGCCAAATGCGCGAGAGCATGAATCAGCCTGCGATGGCAAAATATGTCACCGCAGAGCACTTGGCGGGGAATGCCGAGTTAACAAATAAGGACTCCTATATTCAATTCGCTCGCAACTTTGGTCGCACCTCTTACCATCCAGTCGGAACATGTGCGATGGGTAACGGTGATCAATCGGTAGTCGATGAGAATCTCAAGGTGTACGGAATTGAGGGCCTTCGCGTTGCCGACTCTTCAATCATGCCTGCGATTAACTCTTCAAACACTCAAGCACCAACAGTGGCCATCGCGGAGAAAGCAGCAGACCTGATTCTTGGTAAAAAACCAATAATTTTGTCAGTCTAGTATCTTCAGCAAATGAGTGCCGGCAACGGCAACATCTCCGCTGCTTGTCTTTACAGTGATTTTTGAAGAAATAACATTCTTTTCGTTTATTGATTCAGGAACATACGTAATAGTCAATTTCTCGCCGGCATATACAGGTGCTGGGAACCTCAGATTGTTATATCCGTAGGTAACCCCATTACGAGAAATGGCCCGCAGATATTCACTTGATGCTTTGCCTGAGAGGGATAAAACCAATAAACCTTGACTGACGCAATCGTCATACCCCATTGCATTGGCTACAGATTTATCCAAATGATGCGCTGCATCATCGCCGGTAAGCGCAGCAAACTTTAGAAAATCCTGAACAGTTACTGTTATTTCGACTTCAACGTTCCGTCGCCAGAATTCTTCTGCCATTACGCTAAATGAGTTGGTATTGAAAGCGAAGTTTACTTAGCTTCAACCAGCTTCTCTGATTCATCCTGAATCGCAGCAGCTACAATCTTTAGCTTCTCGGCATATTCCTTGCCGTGATGTGCGCAAAACATGAGCTCGCCGCCATTAAGCAGAGTCGCACGCACATAAGCCTGTGCGCCACATCGATCGCATCGATCAAGGGCATTTAGAGGTGTGGATTCGAGGATTACTTGCTCGGTCATCGCGCTCTCCGTTCGCTTAGGTGGGAAGTTGTTCTACTTCTATGGAACATCATGCCAGTTCTCTTTATTCCCCGCTTGCTAAAAAGAATGAGAATTTATCGATAATTTCCAATATCTCACCCTAAATAATCAATATATGAGACCTATCGGCGCGCTTACGGTGTTGCAAACGATTCGCTGGCTAACCTTTGCCACCGTGGCAGATGAATTGAACTTCGACGCAGGGGCGGATTCTAAAGATAGCTATACCGCCAAAGACCTAGCTGTCCTCGAAGGTCTCGATGCCGTTCGTAAGCGCCCTGGTATGTATATCGGTTCAACCGATTCACGCGGGTTGCAGCACTGTCTCTGGGAAATTATCGATAACTCTGTTGATGAATCTTTAGCTGGACATTGCAAGAAGATCGAAATTAATCTTGAAGCCGACGGTTCTGTTGAAGTTCACGACGATGGTCGTGGAATTCCAGTTGATAAAGAACCAAAGACTGGCCTAACTGGCGTCGAAGTTGTTATGACCAAATTGCATGCTGGCGGAAAGTTCGGTGGCGGATCTTATGCGGCCTCTGGTGGTCTTCACGGCGTAGGTGCATCTGTTGTAAACGCACTTGCAGAACGCCTTGATGTTGAAGTCGACCGTAACGGCAAGATTTACTGGATGTCATTTAAGCGCGGAGTCGCTGGTGTATTTGATGGCGATGGACCAAAGGCAGAGTTCACACCGCAATCAGGCTTGCGCACCATCGGAAAGATTTCAGCAAAGGTAACTGGCACACGCACTAAGTGGTGGTCAGATCGCCAGATATTCCTCAAGGATGCCGAACTTGATCTTGAAGATATCTACGCTCGTGCGCGCCAGACATCTTTCTTAGTTCCTGGACTTTCAATCACTGTTAACGATAACCGCAAGAAAGAGAAGACCACTCAGGTCTTCTTCCATAAGGGCGGAATCTCTGAATACTGCGACTTCTTACAACCTGATGCACCAGTAGGTGAAGTAATTCGCATCTACGGTACCGGTCACTATCAAGAGACTGTTCCAGTTCTTGATGACAAGGGACATATGGTTTCAACCGATGTCGAGCGCGATATGGAAGTTGATATTGCCATGAAGTGGGGCACAGGCTTTGACTCCACGCTGCGATCATTTGTGAACATCATCGCAACCCCAAAGGGCGGCTCACACGTACTTGGCTTCGAACGCGCGATCACCAAGGCATTTAACGAAGCGATGCGCAGCGCAGGAATTTTGAAGAAGAATGAAGCAGATGTCATCAAAGATGACGTCATGGAAGGCCTCACAGCCGTTGTCACAGTCCGTATGTCTGAGCCACAGTTCGAAGGTCAGACAAAGGAAGTTCTCGGCACCGCAGCTGCTACCAAGATTGTTTCTGCCGTCGTTGCCGATAAGTTGAAGGAGTTCTTCTCAACAACTCGTCGTATCGACAAGGCAAACGGCAAGTTGATCATGGAAAAGATTGCCGGCGCTTCACGTACTCGTATCAGCGCACGTGCTCACAAGGATCTGCAGCGTCGCAAGAACGCACTCGAATCTTCATCACTTCCAACGAAGCTCTCTGATTGCCGTTCAGAAGATGTCACACGTACTGAACTCTTTATCGTTGAGGGCGATTCTGCACTCGGCACTACAAAGGCTGCGCGAAACTCAGAATTCCAAGCAATCCTTCCTATCCGTGGCAAGATTCTTAACGTTCAGAAGGCATCACTTTCACAGATGCTTGACGATAAAGAATGCGGCTCAATCATTCAGGTGATAGGTGCTGGATCCGGTAAGTCATTTGAACTTGATGAAGCACGTTACGGCCGCATCATCTTGATGTCTGATGCTGACGTTGATGGCGCACACATTCGCTGTCTTCTTCTTACTCTTATGTATCGCTATATGCGCCCCATGCTTGATGCAGGTCGTGTGTTCGCAGCAATTCCACCACTGCACCGCATTGAAACAATGGGAGCTGGTGGCAAGAAGGGTGAATACCTCTACACATACTCTGATGATGAGATGAAGAAGGTCACCGCAGATTTGAAGAAGAACGGCAAGCGTTGGAAAGAACCTATTCAGCGCTACAAAGGTC
>Ga0214917_10001949_pt1 | contig 25856 bp, 20 predicted proteins | sample LL_1208_BB_MetaG_FD_177983 | JGI IMG/M metagenome (GOLD analysis project Ga0214917, IMG submission 177983) | Freshwater microbial communities from Lake Lanier, Atlanta, Georgia, United States - LL_1208_BB | ecosystem: Environmental > Aquatic > Freshwater > Lake | place: USA: Georgia | collected...
AAGTGACCAACGGATAGCATTATCTAAAATTTCATAACTCTGCGTAACAGTTGCACCATTAAAAGGTGAGGGTAGCTCCAAGAATTGTCTGCCACTGCCAATATCCTCCCAAGAGGAGTTAGTGCCATATCCAATTAAGGCATGTGGTGGATCAAAACTATTTGGTAGCTGATACTTCTTGCCTTTTGAATCCTTAATAATTCCATCTCTAATGCGCCCTGCAAAAGGAGACATAGAAAACCAACCCCAAGTTAAATCCTGTCCGCGAAATGGAACTACAAACTGCATATCTCGCCACTGAACAGATGCAAGCCGAGCTCCTTGATCTAGATCAATTGCAATTGAGATTTGATCGCCATCAATATTTAACAATTAATCAATCTCCTTCAGTGTTGGAGGATTTGCACCACTTCTAGATACAGTTATCGCAGCTGCCCTTGCAGCCCGCCTAAGCATCATTTCTAATCTAACTCCACTTAAACTGCTTAGACCATCTTTTACAATTGCCTCAACCAAAATAGCACCTACTGTGTCACCAGCACCCACTGTGTCAGCAACTTCAACCTTAACGGCTTCAACACTTACTTTTTCACCCATTCGGTAACCTGCTAATCCTTTATCACCATGCGTTACCACAATCAGTGATGGTCCTTTTGCAAGCCAATTGTTGACAATCTGATCCATTCCAAGGGAAGGATAAAGCCAACTTAAATCTTCATCACTTACCTTTATGGCTGATGAAATTGATACCCACCTTTCAACTTGCTTCACATATTGATCACGATTGCTTATTAAAGCCGGTCTAATGTTTGGATCAAAAACAATTGGTGCAATCTTTGCTACAGATTGCGCCCATTCAAATAAAACAGAGGCACCTGGCTCAATTACGGTAGCAAGGGTTCCAAAATGAAGAAGTGCTGGCTTCTCAGTTTGAGGATTTGGCAGCCAATCTGGAGTGAAATCAAAGGTTGCAGTATTTTCAATTACAAACTCATATGTGGCAGATCCTGACTCACTGAGTGACACTATTGCTAAACAGGTTGGCTTATTTGAATACTTGATGTGATTTAGTTTTACACCTGACGCAAATAACTCACCCTTTGCCAACTGACCATAATAATCAGTTGAAATCCCATCAATAAATTGAGTTTCAATTCCAAGCTTTGAAAGTGATTTCGCTGTATTGGCTGGGCCTCCACCAACAATTGGTTTTCGATCTGAACCATCTGGAATCAAATCTATTAAAACCTCACCTACTACCCAGACTTGACTCATTTAATCTCTTCACCTTTTCTTGCTAAAAATTCTGTCAAAACCTCAACTGCAAATAAGTGGTCTTCAACTTGAGGTAATCCGCTAATAATTAAAATCCCCTTAAATCCTTCAACAGTAATCAAAGGAAGCGCGCCACCGTGAATTGCATGTGTTTCATCTCGTAAATTGTTTTCTTTATGCCAATTAACCCCACGTTCCTCGGCATAAACTCTTTCGTACATCGTTGAATGCTGCTTTAACTTAACTACGGCAACCTTGCGATTTATCCACCAATCATTTTCAGGCTTTGAGCCTTCTAAGGAGGCATGAAAAACTATCCAATCCCCAATTCGAACCTGTACTGCTAAAGGAACTTTTCTTAGATTACCTAAAGTAGTTGCTATCTCACCTATTTCAACTGCATCAGAATTTGTAAGTGAGGGTAGTCTTAATATTTGCTCTTCTTCTAACAATTGCTTGCTACTAAAGCCGCCAGTTGTCATTCCCTTTAACCTATTAGAGTTGTTACTTGGAATTAAAGGCAGCGATATCTTTAATTATTTGATCAAGGTTGATTTCAGGTGACCAGCCTAAAACCTGCTTAATCTTTGATATATCAGGTACTCGCCTTTGCATATCCTCAAAACCTTCTGGGTATGCATTCTCATAAGCAATCTTTTTAATAGAAGAGGTTGATCCAGTAAGTTCAATTACTTTCTTTGCTAGCTCCATAATTGATATCTGCATGTTGTTCCCAACATTGAATACTTGACCCACAGCTTTCTCTGAATCTATCACTAAAAGTAGAGCTCGGACAGCATCATCCACATGGCAAAAACATCTAATTTGATCACCACTGCCATAGACCGAAAGTGGCTCATTCTTCAAAGCAGCGCTTACAAACCTTGGCACAACCATTCCGTAATGGCCAATCTGACGAGGGCCAACAGTATTGAAAAATCTAACAATACGAATTGGGAGCTTATTCTCTAGGTAATAAAAGTATGCAAGACTTTCATCCACAGCTTTTGCTTCACTATATGACCATCTGGATTTAAGCGGATGACCAATAATTCGATCATCCTCCTCATTTAAAGGCATTTTATCGTTTTTGCCATAAATTTCACTAGTTGAAGCGATTAAGACTGGCTTACGGTACTTATCACACGCCTCTAGCACGATCTCACTACCCTGAAGGTTTGTCTTTAAACTTTCAAGTGGTTTATTAACAATATTGAACACACCTAGCGCAGCCGCTAAGTGAACTACATAATCACTGTCTGCTACTAACTTATCAATAACAGCCTTATCAAGAATATTACCTTGTTCAAACTTAACCTCCTCAATTATTCCAGCTAGGTTACTTTTTAAACCAGTTGAAAGATTGTCAAATACAACTACCTGATCACCTCTAGAAATTAAAATTTCAACAAGGTGTGAACCAATAAAGCCGGCACCGCCGGTAATTAAATATTTCACTAAATTGACCCTCGCGTGTTAAGGATTGGCACATTTCCAAGTTTTGTTAAGTCAAGATAAGCATGAGGTGTTGCAAGAATTACTAGATCATACTGACTACTTAGAGCAACTGACTTTTCACCATTCCACTCTTTGACTAAATCATCATGCCAAGATACATGGGCATTTTTTTGTCTTAATCTAGAAATTAAGCCTTCTACCGGACTTTCTCTAACATCGGCAACATTTGGCTTATAAGAAACTCCAACTACCAACACCTTTTTAGCCTTTAAACTGCCCAGTTTCTCCTCAGCTCGACCAACAAAGTAATCAGGCATCTCTTGGTTGATTTGATCTGCTAATTCAATAAACCTACTTGGCGCCCCGACAGCCTGGGCTGCATTTGCTAAGTAAATTGGATCTACCGGAATGCAATGGCCACCTGCACCAATACTTGGGTAGAAAGGCATAAATCCATATGGCTTGGTTGCAGCTGCTGAAATTACTTTATTGATATCAATATTTAATTTATTACAAAAAATAGAAAGTTCATTTATAAAAGAAATATTAACTAGGCGAAAAGAATTCTCGAGCAATTTTGCGGTTTCAGCTATTTCTACTGAATCACATTGAAATGTATTAATACCAAGACTGTTGTAAAAAGTTACAGCATGTATTTGCGATTCTAAATTAATACCTGACACCAATTTAGGTGTATTAGATAAATTCCAAGATTTATTTGTTGGATCAATTCTTTCAGGTGAATAAGCTAATAAAAAATCCTTTTCATTCAATCCAGAAAAAGATTTAATTAAAGGCTGAATAAAACTTTTGGTTGTACCAGTTGCAATTGTAGACTCAACGATTACCAATGTGCCTGGACGGATAAATGGCGATACAGATTTAATTGCAACTTCTAAGAAACTTAAATTGGGTTTACCTGCTTCAGTTAAAGGTGTCGGTACACAAATTAAGATAGTTTTGCACTCTTTGATTTGGTTATAATCAGTAGTTGGAAAAAGCATCCCAGTGGTAATCGCTTGCTGAATTTCAGTGTTGGCTATATCTTCAACTGGAGAAATACCATTATTGATGGAATCTGCTCGCGCGGAATTAGAATCCACTCCAATTACTTTAAAACCAGATTTAATTGCAGATATTGCAAGCGGTAGGCCCACATACCCCAAACCAATAACTGCAATTTCAGTGCTCAACTTACTTATTGATTTCTGCTCGCGCGGACTTGGCTTGATCTGAATGAGGAGCAAATGAATATATTCTATTTAAATAGAATTCTGCAAGATCAGTGTTACCGCTTTTCTTGCCTAGTCTTACAAGTGCCAAATAGTTTTTAGCATTCCATGGATCATACATCGCAAATTTTTCCCTTAGCTTAATTGAGTCTGAAAAATTGCCTTTGCTCTCCTCAAGATCAGCCAGAAAATTAATTGCATCGTTATTACGATAATCCTCATGAATCAAGTGCTTTAGGTGAATTATGCTCTCTTCTAAATAACCAGAATTATATAAGCTGAAAATGGCTTCCAATTTGTAATATGGATCGGCGAGTGAATTATCCAGTAGTTGAGAAATATTTTGATTTAAACTTGCTCTCTGTACTTCGCTTATACTCCCTGAAATTGATTTCATAATCAGCATTTCTTTCTCTACTTGATGTAAGTTATAACTTAAATATAGAATAGGAATTAGAATTAAGCCCGAAATAATTGGTTGAACAGGATCAATTAGAAGTTTTTTCCCAGAATATTGATTCAATTTTGTGTCTTGCGCATCACTTATCTGACTCTTGCGAAGTGCTAAGACTGTTCCCCCTAACAACCAACCCCAAATTGATATTCCTATATTGTCAATTGAAATTATGGATTGAGCTTGAAATGCAATCCATGCTGAGACAACTCCAAGTGAAATTGATTTTTGGTTGGGTGTTGAATTTTTAATTAAAATTAAACCACTTATTAAAATAAAAATTATTAAGATCAAATATGATAGTGCTGGAAAAATTCCTGTAGTTGATAAAATTTGTATATAAACATTGTGGGCATTTGAGCTTGTAATATCAAAACCATAATTTAATGGGTATCCTACCGATCTATACTCTTTAAAATACATTCCGTAACTATCGCTTCCAACCCCGGTTATAATATTGTTTTTAAACATATTTAATCCGGCTTCCCAATAATATCCACGAATAGTTACGGAAGTTTTATAGAGGTAATTAGTGAGCGGACCAATCTGAAGCATACCTAAAATTGAAAGTATTCCTGCACTGAGTGCTAAACATCCAGACAATAATCCTAATTTCTTAGAAATTGAATTTAACCATATTGTCAAATAAAAACTAAGAGCAAAACCTAAGGAAACTAACCCTTGTCTCGAATTAGATAAAACTATTCCACTCATACACATAATTGACATTATGAGCGCAAGCACTTTAAATTGTAATGTCAGTTGCTTAATTCTCAAACTAGAGAGTCCAATTACTGTAAAAACTGACATGAGTGCAGAAGCAAAGTTTGGGTTACCAACCGTACTTATAATTGCATTATATGGATTGTTCCAATTAACAAAGTCATTTCCTGTAATCTGAATTAATCCATAAAGACTAAAAATAAATCCATTAATCAGTGCTATTTTATAAACCCTAAGTACATAATTATAGTTCAAATTATGGACAGTGAATAAAAATATAATTACAAATGCAAAGTATGATATGAAGCCATTCCTTCTTTGAGTATCACCAAAAAAAGCTCGAAAAAAATTATCTGATTGAAGAGTTGATATAAATAAAAATCCAATAAACAAAATTGATAATATTATGGTGAATTGCTCTAACTTATTCTTCAAAAAGTTCTTCCGATATAATATATTTATTAGGTGTCCCGCCAGCCAACTGGCAATAACCATAGTTATTATTAGTTTAGGAGTGTTAAAGGGATCTGCTGAATTGATATCAAAATATAAATTGGTAAATGCGACTCCAAGTATTAGAAACCAAACCGAATTTGATTTTTTATCACTTTGTTCAAATGTCTTTTTTGCCACCACAACATCATCCTACCTAAAAAACTTGGGCCTGACTCCCAAAAAGAGCCAGGCCCAAGCAATTAATTCAAAGAATCAGCAATTAAGCTTTTACCTTCTTTTGAATTTTTAGGACCAAGTTCGTTAACGTTGTGATCAAGGTCTTTAGTGATGCAACAGTTGTTGCAAGTGCATTTACAGCTGCTAGAGCTTGTGCACCTGTATCAGTAACTGTAGCAGTTGCACTTACAGCAACTCTACCTGCCACTGGAAGTGATGTGCCACCAGTTGCAGATATTGTCACTACTCCGCCCGCTGCTGGCATAAAGACTGTGTATCGGAAAGATCCAGCCTTTGCACCAGAAGTTGAGGATGAGTTGGCATCTGCTGAGTATGAGGTTGTTGCAGTCAAGCTATCGCTAGTGGTTGTGCTGCCTGCAAATGTAAGCGCGGCAGTTGTAGAAATTCCACCTGCGGCAAGAAGATTTGACAAAGTTACCTTTGCAATTTCTTTTCCTGCGCTATCAAGTGGAGTGACGTATATATACGCTCTCTCACCTGGTGCATAGGTAGCCTTGTCAAATGACAACTTAACAGTTGCAGCAGTATTGGTGTTAACTACAGCTGAAACTTCATTTGAAGTAACAGTTGCAGCAGCTACGGTCGAGGCGTCGATAGCCTTAAACTTAGCTGTACCGGCGGCAGTTCCAGTAACTGTGCACTCATGTCTATTGTCAGCTGGGTCCCATGTACACAAAGTAGGTGTGGTATTTGATCCAGCAATCAGAGCATCTGCAGCTGTTGATGCGTAAACATAAACCGCACCCGCCCATATTGTTCCTGATGCATCTGTAGCTGTCACCCTAATTGAGTCAGCATTAGAACCTACTGCAAAGTTTGGAGTAGGTACGGAAGCAACCAAAGTTTTTGGTGCTGCTGAGTAGAAACTCATGGTCTTTGGGGCAAAGACCCTGGTTGGAGTTGAAACATTTATGGTAGCAACGCCTGCTCTGCCATCTGGTAGCACAGAGATATCTGTTACTGCATCAGTGTCAGCTTTTATAGTCAATGATGCACCATTAACGCTTCCGTAACTCAAAATTCCAGCACCGGAAATAGTCACAGTTATCGACTCTGGCAATGCGATCGAAGATGCATTAAAAGTTTTAACTTGAATATTGGCCGCCGCCGTTGAGGATGCTGTTGCTAGCGCATTTACTACACCATCACTTGCTGTGGAAACCACAGTTGAATTGATAAATGCAGTGGATTTGCTTGGATCAACCACAGTAGATTCGGCTGCTAGAGCAGCAATTGTGATTGTGAAATCAGCAGTTGCAGTCGTAACTACAGCACCACCTACATATGAAGTAGCAATTGCAGTATATGTATATGTTCCTGATGTTGAGCGTGATGCTGTTGTTGATTCTAATTGAACAACAAAGCGAGCACCCATGTATCCAGCAGCAGCTGGGTGATCGATTCCAAAACCAGCATTAGATGCTGTGATGGAATCATTAACAGCCATCGTTGTTGTTACAAAAGAAGCGCGTCCTGCGGCATTTTCGTTCGAACCTGGAAGTGAGGAAATTGTATCCAGAATTCTGGTTGTTGGAGATGCGTTACCTGTTGCAGTGTCCAAGAACGCCATTCTAGGCACGACAGTCGCAGGTTGAGCACCTTTGTTAATAAAAGTAATAGTGATTGTGTCACCAGTACCAACTGTAGCTAGACCAGCAACGCTTATAACCGCTGCAGTTCCAGTGTCTGAGTTAGAACCCAAAATTGCAGTTCCATTGGTTGCTGTTACTGTTAAATTGCTAACAGCCGCTTGCGAAGGGGCTGAGCTTAGTAGGCCCATTCCCAACGCAGCAACAGCAACAAGCGCAATGCGCTTGAAGTTTGTCTTTGTAGACATTTGTTTCCTTTCGTTAGTCGCCACCAGGGATTTCCTAGTAGCGGCTTCGAGATGAGTCGCACGTGCTGACACATCTCTTTCCCCCCGTGATATCCGGATCACAGGAGAAACCTGTTTTTTAGGTGTCACTTATTTGACCCCTTTGGCGCCAATATTTATCGCCTGAGCAAGGATGGAGCTCTTGCTAGAGTTCAAAATTATACGGGTAGTTATCTCGCTTGGAATCGCATCGACATCTAACCCACCAGGAGCCGCCACAAATAGGGCTGAATCCACGGTTGAATCAATATATGTAGTGGCAGTTAGGAGGTAATTTCCATTAAAGAGGCGAGTAATTGTTGAGGCTGAACCGCTCTGGGTCAGGGGGAACCAGGATCCTGCCACAGTCACCGAAGGGCTTGCAAAGTATGAGGTGCCTGCGCCATCTACTGAAATGGTTTGAGAAAATAAGGCGTTAAGGGTTGATTCACCAATTGCTTGGGCATATGAAACAAGTACATACCCATCTGGATTAATAACTGTTGATTGGGATGAGACAGAAAGTAATCCAACATTTCCATCTGCATCGGAAACTGTAAACCCTATTGGTAATCCATCTTTTGAAAGACCAGCAAATAATGATTTAGATGTGCGGAAGTTAATTGCAGAATTTTCTTCAATAAGCTTTTGATTTGAAAGATCTGAGTTGGTTTCTGTAGAAGATGGTGTTGAGGATGGAGTCGAAGCTGGTACCTCTTGAGTTAAAGTTGAAACGATAGAACCATTATTAAATTCACTTCCAGTTACAGAGTTAAAACCTAAGAAAGCAACCATCACGATAAGTAATGAAAGTGCAACCTTAGATGATTTCTTAGCAAGCTCGGCTGCCTTCTTATATGTGCCAGAAATAGAATCAAGTGCGGTTGCACCGGTTTTCTCATCCACTACCCATTCGGTAAGAACGCGAATAAATGAGGTACGAGCGCGTTGCACAACATGGCGAACATTTTTCTCGCTCGTGCCAATTGCATGAGCAATCTCTTTAGTAGTCCGACCTTCAATCTCCCACATAACAAGAGCTGTTCGTTGTGTTTCTGAAAGCCTAGATAACGCTTCGCGAATAATTGAAGCATCCTCTGCTGCAGCAAGCGTTGCATCCATTGGGATGTGATTTTCTGCTGCGATCTCAGATAGGCGCTCTTGAGTGGCATCTGAATCAATTGCAACTAAGTTAGGACGAGATCCAGTTGCGCGGATTACATTCAGACATAGATTATTAACTGTTGTGCGCAGATATGCCATGGCACGATCAGCGGTATCTAGCTCTGGAGCTGCCAAGATAAATTTAAGGAAAGCATCTTGGACAACCTCTGCTGCATCAGCATCGCTTCGAAGGATTCTGCGGGCTTGTGCGATAAGAAATGAGCGATTTTGGGTATAAAGAGCGGATAAATCAGAAACAGACCACGCAGCAACAGTCGCTGGGGCCTGAGCCTTTTTGCGAAGTGACACTTTGATTTCCCGCTTTCAGGTGAGCCAACGTCTTGACCCATCTAATCAGTAAGACACCAAAAGGGGGCAAATGTTGCCTTTATGCCGGATGAATCTAGCCTTAAAGCCTGAATTGAGCCTGTGAATCCTTGAATGCGCTTTAAACTTGCAAGTGGGCCCTGTCGGGATCGAACCGACGACCCACGGATTAAAAGTCCGTTGCTCTACCGACTGAGCTAAAGGCCCCAATACTGAACCTAATCAATTTGCTGGTTTTATAGGGCAAATGTTGTGTCCAATGAGAACATCTTAGGCCATTTTTAGAGCATTTGTGCCAAAGAAATGTGAAATGAAAAGGGGTATCTCAATATTGAATCTCAGTGAGAAATTTCGACCTTTAGACAAATCCGACTTTTACCCAAGACTAAGGTAATTTATAAATACGCCAAATCATGTCTAATTTGTCAGCAAAAGTTGATATTTGAATCGCAGTTGGGAAAGTTTTTTTAAGGATGTTGGATTGTAGAGCTTCGCTTTTCTCTTGCAAAGCAGGAATTCTATTGAGCGAGCAAGTAACAATGTAATTTGGCTTACTTGAAAGAATTGCGTTATATAAGGAATCAACTTCATACATGCTTAACCAAAAAACATAGTTTCTGGATGCTGATTTAAAATTGTTCTCCATATTAAAAAAAACATTTGAATCGGCACAAAGGTTTAGAACTTTTGAATCTTTTTTTATACTTGCACTAAAATATGATTGTAAATTTAATTCATAAATAGATTGATCTTTTGAGACGTAAATAAAATTGGCAATACTTTTCGGATATCTACTGTAGGACTCTTGAAAAAAAGAGATTGTTGGAATCAACGCTAGAGTCATTAACATTATGATTGAGTAATGCAAATGTTTTAGGTAAATAAAATTGTGATGATTATTAAATAGTCGATCTTTTGAAATTAAAATAACTAAAATCACTGCAGGTGCTGAGCCCCACCAAAAATGCATCTGATCAAACAGTGGGAAAACTTGTGCCTCAGAAACCAGTGAGAAAATTACTAGGCAGTTTCTTATGATTAAATCTTTTTCAAGTTTTTCTTTTTTTTGAATAACTGTAAGCGTTTTTCGAGTTTGAGAAAACACAGAATAAATAATTATTGCTAAAAAAAGGGACATCCAAAATCTTCGATACAAAATTACAAAGGCATTTAAAATCGATATCTCTCGGGATTGACTGAGCCAAAATAGTATAAAAAATATAATTAATATGTTTATAAACATCAGGAGTTGGAAGTTGATTCTTCCAGAAAAAAGTAACTTAATTTTTGGTGCCAACACAATCAAAAATAAAAAAAACATAGTTGCTATGAATGTAAATACTGGATATGGATAGGAGCTTGTGTCTCCGCGAAGATAAGTCGACCCAAATATAAATTGGTCATTCAATGCATCAATTACCCATCCATGCCAATCTAAAAAAAATAAAATTGCAGTTGAACCTGAAATAAAACCTAAAATAATAAAAAAGGTACTTTGATTTTTTCGTGTAAATATTCCGAATAGAGTATTTGCCAGTAGTAATAAAAATCCAATTTGTACCCTACTAAATGATACGGTCGAAATTAAAATTCCGATTGAAAAACTAATAATAAATATTTTCGTCTTTGAAATAAATTCCGCATAGATCTTAAGTGTTAATAAAAAAATTAAAGATGTTATTGGCATAACGATTGCCGAGGGCCAAGGTACTAAATTTGAACCATAGTTAGTTAAAAATGGTTGGCTGAAGAAAAATACTAGGACTGCAATAAATGCTAATTTCCGACCTGCAATAATTTTTGCAGCCAGATAAATGAAATATGAAGTTAAGTAATAACAGCCAACTGTTACTACTCGTAGCGCTAATAAGGTAATATCATTAGGCAGAAAATAAGTTAAGAAGCTGTATGGCAAAATCCAAAATGGCCCATATTGATTAAATGGCCAAGGTCCAGCACTCTTAAAAGATTCATTAAGTAAATTGACGTTGGTTAAAATTAATCCGTCATGATGCGAATCAAATCCAATTAAAATTAGTGGTAGCCATAGAAGTATTTCTATACACAATATAAATTTCCAAAGATTTGGGATTGAATTATTTTTTTGGACCAATAATTTTCTCATACTAGCTATAATACAGCACAATGTGTTGGTTTAATTTATTTATATTAAATCAAAAAATTTAGCTCGAATATGCCTTTAACTTAATTACGATAACACACGTGTGTTTTGAAAACTTCCGAATAATCTTGCAAAAAAGTTGTCAATTATTACTCCTTATTGCAATTTAGTTACTTTATAAAAAAGGTAAATACTTTTTTTCATGTTCAGCATTTAATGGCGGGTGCATTTTATGGATAGGATTTGAAACTAAATTTCCAGTTTCATCACGAGAACTTAATATACGTGGCCAATAAGATTGATTAGGATCAATCCTAACAACGAATACGGCAGGGCCTTCTTGACAAAATAAATTATCAAATTGTTTACCAGGGAAAGTTTCTGAATTTAATTCCATAGTTTCAATATCAAAAGATTTAGATAATGCAATCCAGTCTGGTAAAAATAAACCAGTTTCTCTATCACATCCTACATAATGACCGTTAAAAGATGTTTTTTGATTATTCCGAATGGACTGATAACCCTGATTATCCATAATAAATATTTTTAAATTCAAATTATTTATTTTTGCTGTGCCAAGTTCTTGAGAATTTTGGGCAAAGCCCCCATCTCCTTCGAATAAAATCGTTCGTCTTTTTACGTTTGCAAGGCTGGCCCCAATTGCTCCTGGTAGACCGTATCCCATACTTGCTAATGCATTGCTAGTAATCACTTTCTGCCCAGTTTTGTTTAAAATTACCCTCATAGCGCCTTCGTATCCAGCCGCACCTGAACTACATGGAATTAAAATATCTGTTGAAGTGCTCAGAGAAATTATGCTACTTACAAACTTCATAGCCTCAAGATAAGGCTTTTCTGCAGTATTAACTTCTTCAGGACCAGAGAGATCTCTCCTAACCATACTAATAAAGTTTTGCCATTCGCTAATATTAATTCTTGAATCCCGAAGCAATTTGGACACTTCTGAAATCGCTGAATTTGCATCAGCTCTTATGCCTTTAAATAGTTTAGGAAAACCTTTGTTTAGTTCATCATCGTCAAGCTCAACTTGTACAATTTTCGCCTGAGGTGCAAAGCTTTGCCAATTGTAACCAACCTGCATAATTCCTAATCTAGTTCCAAGAGCTATTATTAGGTCACTCTGTTGAATTATTAGATTTGCCCATCGTGCACCATACCAGTTAGGATGACCAGCATAGAATTCATACTCGCAACCAATACGATCTATACCATTAAAAGTAGTTGCGATGGGTAAGCCGTGCTTAATCAATCCTTCAAGAGAAGTACCTCTGCTAATTCCTCCACCAATTAAAATCACTGGCCTTTCAGATTTTTTAATCTCATCTGAAATTAACTTAGCGTCCATATTTGAAATTATAAAATTTTGAATTGTTGATTTTTTAACTATCAACTCCTCAAATTCATAGCCATTCTGCAAAGAGACATCTAGGCAAAATTCTAAAAACACAGGACCTTTTCTATCGCTCCAAGTTTTTTCGACAATACCGAAGAGTTCATTTTTTGATAACTTATTTTCAATTCTTAAACTGGCTTTTGTGATTGATTTACATAAAGTGACACCATCAATTTCTTGAAAACCAATTTGTCTGTACTTTCCTCTACCAATTTCAGTAGATTTTGCTTGCCCTCCGATTACAAGTAACTCACGACTTTCAGTCCAAGCACCAGCAATTCCGGTTATTGCGTTTGTCAGTCCTGGCCCTGCAGTAACTAACAAGAATGCTTTTTTCCGATTGATGCTGGACTCATTGAAATAGTCTGTCGCAATTGCCGCTCCAGCTTCGTGAACAAATGGCACGCAAACGAAAATATGACTTGCAGCTTCCAGTAAATGCATAACATTCCCACCGGCTACATAAAAACAATGCGTATAACCAAATTCCTTTAACCATGACATAAATTGATCGCTATATTTTATCGTCATTGATTTCTTTCTAGTTCTGATATCACTAAACTAATGTACCACTACAATAGTTAAATCTGTGGAAGAGGTGTTGTATTTTTGTTGTCAGCGGAGCTACAGGTTGGTTAGGAAAATTTACCGTAAATTTTTTGATGAATAAAATGCATGTTGATCCAAAAAATATTTTTTGTATTGCCTCAAAAAATCGAATAGAAAACATAGGTGGAGTTGAACATAAGATTTACACTTATAATTCATTGCCTAAAATTCCCCAAATCAAATTATATTTTAATTATGGATTTTTAACTCGTGAAAAGGAAAAAAAAATAGGTACATCAGAATATGTTTGCACAAATAAAAAAATAATTGCTGATTCAGAAATATTTATTCAAAATTATCGTCCAGATTATGTTTTTCTTGCTAGTAGTGGGGCTGTTTATGACATAATTGATAATTTAAATCCTCAATCACTTTACGGACTTCTAAAGTTAGAACAAGAATCTCGAATCAAGAAAGTAGTTCAAAATATAAATTCGCACGTTTCAATTTGTAGAATTTTTAACATTTCAGGAGAATTTATAACTAAACCGCAAGTTTTAGCATTGAATGACTTTATTACTTCCGCAATATTCGATAAGAAAATTGAAATAACATCTCCATCACTTGTCGTTAGAAGATATTGTTATTTAGGGGAACTAATTAGATTAATTGTTGTCATGGCAGATGTGGGATTTTCTTGTGACTTCGATTCCGGAGGTTATGAAATTGAATTACGAAAACTTGCTCAACTAATTGCTGATACCGCTGGAGCCTCGGTTACCATAATTGATAAGTTTTTAGATAGGTCGTTAAAACCAAACATATATTATTCAAAGAGCAAAGTATATGAAGAATTGCTTATGAGATTTATTGGCATTAAGCCTTTGGAAATCGAAAAACAAATAAAACTAACTTATGATTCAATTATCGCTAAGTAATTGTATTAATGTCAATCGGATTGATGGATTTAGATATGATATAAACTGGGCGGTTCTTTACCTCTTCATATATTAGTGCAAGATACTGAGAAATAATTCCAAAACAGAGCATTGTTATCGAAAAACATAAAACGACAACGCCGATTATCGTACCAAATCCAGCAAAAGGAACTCCAATAAAAATCCATATAATTGAATAAATAACTAAGGCAATAATTGAAAATAAACTCATTACGAAGCCTGCTACAGAAATCAATGTTAATGGTGTTGCGCTGAAGGCTATTAAACTTCTAAAAAATGTTAACACAGCAGACATCAAAGAAAATTTCATAAATTTTGAATCTCCGGCAAATCTTTTTGGTCTTTCTATTTCAATACTAGTCGTGCGAAATCCAATCCAGGCTCCTAGTCCACGAACAAAGCTATGATTTTCCTTAATTCCAGAAATAGTCTTATAGGCATTTTTACTAAGTAGACGAAAATCACTTACATACTCTGGAATTAAGCCACCTGTCATTGCAGATGCTAATTTATAAAATAAAGTTGAAAGACTTCTTCTAAGAAATGGAACACTTTTTCGAGAGATAACCTTTACGAGAACCTGCTCATAACCAAGTTCAAAGCTCCTAAGTAATTTATGAATGACTTCTGGTGGATCCTGAAGGTCTGATGCCATAATTATAACTAAGTCAGTGTTGCATTGGTCTAAACCTGAACGAAGTGCAGCATCAAATGAAAAAGTGCGTGACATCAAGTTTGCAGAAATTTTAGGATTTTTTCCAGCTTCTTGACTAATTATTTCCCATGTATTGTCAGTTGAACTGTTATCAGCAATAACTATTTTGTAGTCATAATTAGGCTCAGCTTGAAAAACGTTATCTATACGTCTAAATAATTCAGGAAGGCACTCTTCCTCATTAAAGGCGGATGTGACTATGCTTACTGTTTTCAAATGCTCTCCTAACGGCAACTTTAATTGATTTGTGTCAATATTATATTTTCACAAGAATACTACTATTTTCACTTTGGATTGGGAAACTTCTAGGTATTTTACGGATTTGTTAGGAATTTGTTAAAATTAATTCATCCGTTTCGAAGTTTAGTAAATCATGCTTTTTCAATATTTTATCAAGTTGAAATATATTTAGATTCCTATTAACCAAGGTGGAGGGTTTTGTTTTGCAAATTTAGACAATTCTTGCTTTTCACGAAGAGTATCCATTGGTTGCCAAAACTTTTCATGATGGTAAGCCATTAATTCTTTCTTTACTACCAACCGAGGAAGTGCGCCAGATTCGAAGGGTTCATCATCGCTCTCTACTAGACTTGCAACTTCAGGTTCCAAGACAAAAAACCCACCATTTATCCAGCCAGCATCAGATTGGTTCTTCTCGCCGAAATGCTCTACTTCATTATTTTTAACACTTAAATAACCAAATCTTGCCGGGGGCCTGACTGCAGTTACGGTAGCTAACTTTCCGTGTTCTTCATGAAATGCAATTAATTCACGAATATTGATATTTGCAAGCCCATCGCCATAAGTTGCAATAACTCTTTCCCCAGGAAAAGCTTTCATACATTGAGCAATACGACCACCGGTTTGAGTACTTAAGCCGGTTTCAAGTGCTGTAACTTTCCAAGCCAACTTAGAACCTTGATTTAAATGTTTTATACTTTTCTTTAGCGTATCTATCGTTATGTCACCATCAAGATCATTTAAGTCTAGTAACCATCGCTTGATCACATCGCTGCGGTAACCTAGGGCCAGTACAAACTCATTAAACCCTTGTATTTCAAATATTTTCATTAAATGCCATAAAATTGGTTTACCATCAATTAAAACCATAGGCTTGGGTTTACTTTCAGTCTCTTCTGCAATTCTAGTCCCAAGACCACCTGCAAGAATTATAATTTTCATTATTTTCCTCTCAGGATATTATTAACACATTCAATAACATAATCTAACATCTGCAGAGTTAAGCCAGGCCAAACCCCAAGCCAAAACGTGTCATTCATAACGATATCTGTATTTTTCAAATCGCCGTGCACTCGTCGAGGTGTCCCAACAAAAGCAGGTTGTCTCAATAAATTACCGCCAAATAAAAGTCTTGTTCCAATTTTAGATTCACCAAGTTTTTGAACAATTTCATTTCGCGATAATGGTGATTCACTCTTAACTGTGAGTGCAAACCCAAACCACGACGGGTCGCTATTCTCGGTTGATCGTGGAAGTATGAAAAATTCTTCCAAATTGGATAGCCCATTAAGCAAATATCTCCAATTTCGCTTACGAATTTCTACAAAACTTTCCAATCTGGTAAGCTGAGCCAAGCCAATAGCGGCTTGGATGTCACCAGATTTCAAGTTGTACCCTAAGTGCGAGTATGTGTATTTATGATCATATCCAGCTGGTAGTTCACCGAGTTGCCATTCATAACGTTTGAGACAAGTGTTATCACAACCCGGCGCGCACCAGCAATCTCTTCCCCAGTCTCTAAGTGATTCAACTATGGTTTTGTGAGCAGCTTTTTTAACTAAAACAGCACCCCCTTCACCGGTCGTTATGTGGTGAGCTGGATAAAAACTAAATGTAGATAGATCGCCAAAAGATCCAAGATTCTTGCCTTGGTAAGTCCCACCTAATGCGTCACAGCTATCTTCAATTATCCAGAGATTGTGTTTCTTAGCTAATTTTTCAACAAGGTCTAAATTAAATGGATTACCTAAGGTATGTGCCATCATAATTGCTTTAGTCTTGGGTCCAATTGCACTTTCTAGTGACAATTCATTCGCAACATAAGTTTCAAGATCAACATCAACATAAACAGGGATGAGATTGTTTTGAATAATTGGAGTAACCGTTGTGGGAAATCCAGCCGCGACAGTAAGTACTTCATCTCCTGGTTTTATAACTCGCTCACCAATCTTTGGACTTGTAAGTGTGGTCAGGGCTAGCAAATTCGCGGATGATCCAGAATTGACCATAAATCCATGGCGCATACCGACGGTTTTTGCAAACTCCCGCTCAAATTTTTCTGTATATGGGCCAGACGTTAACCAAAAATCTAAACTAGCATTAACTGCAGCTTTTATTTCTTCAACACCAAAAACTTTGCCGGTTACAGGAATTTGAGTTTCGCCCTCAATAAATTTATATACCGCATGCTTCTCTTGAAAAACCTGTGAGATAACTGCATCTAGTGAATTCTCGCTGCTCTGACTCAATATCCACCCTCATTAATAATAACTACATACTACAGCATTATTAGTTATGTATAGTTTAACTATGAACCATAGTTTCGGTGCCAATCTTAGGAGTCAAAACGGGCCAGTTTTACTGACTGGACATACAGGATTTAAAGGAACATGGATGACTTTGCTTTTGGAACATTTGCACGTGCCGGTAGTTGGTATTTCATTGGTACCTGACAAAGATTCACTCTATTCGCTATTGGGCCGAAAAGGTGTAATCCCTGAAGATTTCATCGATATTAGAGACTTCAATAAACTCAAAGATTGCTTTACAAAATACAAACCATCTGCAGTTTTACATATGGCCGCACAACCACTAGTACTTGAATCGTATAAATCTCCCCGAGAAACATTTGAAGTAAATGTAATGGGCACTGCGAATGTTTTGGAGGCGTCAACAACTTTTTCTGAAATTAAATCTATAGGAGTTATTACAACAGATAAAGTTTATCGTAATAACTCTCAAAATATTAGAGGTTTCATAGAGATGGATTCTCTTGAAGGTAAAGATCCTTACAGCGCTAGTAAGGTTGGCGCAGAGTCTGCGGTATCTGCTTGGCGACAAATATCCAAAAAAAATACAGGGCAACAAATATTTTCACTTAGGGCTGGCAATGTAATAGGTGGAGGAGATAAAGCAAAAAATAGATTGATGCCGGATATCGTACGCTCAAAAGTTGAAAATAGAAGTTTAGTTATTAGAAATTTAGGAAGCACGCGGCCTTGGCAACATGTTTTAGATCCACTTCATGGATATCTGCTTGCTTTAGAAAAAAGTTTAGCTGAAGAAATTTCTCCAGCTTATAACTTTTCGCCCATAACTAAGAGTTTAGATGTAGGTACAGTTGTGGCAATTGCCAACAGGGCATGGGACAACTCCTTAGAATTTGAAATTTCAAAAAATAATGATGAAACTTCTTACGAAGCTAAATCACTTGATTTGAACTCTGATCTTGCATTCAAAGAATTAGGCTGGAAACCTATTTGGACTCAACAAGACTCGATTATATCAACAGTTGAATGGTGGAGAGGATTGCTAGAAAAATCCGTAAGTCCAGCAGATTTATGTTTAAACGACATTAAATTATTGCTAAGAGATTAATACATTTGTTGATACCAGTTTCTACACTAGTAGTAGATTTTAACTTACAAGTTACAGGTGTATTACATATTGGCGATCATCTTGCCAAGGAGTCTACTAAGTATGAAAGATTTAATTGGACTCCAGTAATTTAGATTGAAGCACAAGAAAATTTGTGAAAAGTTTAAGGCAAAAATTAGAGCCGAGATAAAACAAGATAATCGAAGCGGATGTTTTGGACCAAAATGATATTGAATTAGTTTTTAATATCAGCTCAATTTCCCAATCACCAAGTTTACAACAATTTGGAACTCACGGTGAAAGCTACCAAAGTATAGAAATTATTGACCAAGTAGTTTTAAGAACCGAATGATTAGATACACTAATAGATAAAAATCAGACGCCAAACTTTATACATTTAGATGTTCAAGATGTTGAATTAAACGCTTCGTCTGACTTAGGTAAATTAATTGATTAGGTCAGTTACATATATTGAAGAAAATCAACTAGAAGTGCATACGAATTGCGCTATGATAAGTGGTCTAGACATTTTCTTGAAGCCGAAAGGATTTAAAAGAATTGCCACGAAATGATGTTGGGTATATTCTCTTTATGCTAGAGAAAACTACCCACGTAGATCTTTTACTAGAAAGTACAAGCCTTTTGTGAACTTATTACATTTTTACAAACCTCAGTATAAAAACTTTGTAATTTTTTTGATACATAATCCTCGAACGTTAACTACATTTTGGCGATTTTAACTAAAGTTTTAAAATTGATTTAATATAACGACTGAAAGTGTATAGTGAAGCAATGAAATTCTATTTACTGCCTCTTTTTAAGCGAATATTAATAAGTCTTGCCTCAAGAACACGAAGATTTATTTTTTTTATAGTAGGAGTATTAATTTATGGAGAATTTAGGATGCCTAGCCCGATTGATGAACTAAATATTAGGTTAAGCGGATTAAATCTTAGGCCAATAAATAAGGATAATCTTGACTATAACAAAATGTGGAATCAGACGCACATGGAGCAAAGAAAAGGTAATTACCACACTGCAGTGGCGCGAAGAATTGAAATTTTGGAATCATTATATTCTAATTTCGATTACATAGATGAAGATTATTTTCCAGCGATCTTAGGTACATCTTGGGTGTCAAATTTTGGTCATTTAGGTGTACTAGGACACCACGTGTTGGCAGAAAAGCAATCTTTGATTCCAAAAGGCACTAGAACAATAGTCACTGGAATTGATTTTCCAAACAAACAATTGCTCAAAATCGTTTCAGGAAAATACAATTTGATTAATCATCAAAATGGAAACAGGTGGACAGAAATGTCATCATTTTGGCCACTGTCAGAAAGATTGCAAACGATTAGATTGTCTGATGGGTTTATAGGCGCAGATGAATTCATGAATTTGACATTTAAGAATATAGAGTTATCAGGAAATAAGGACTTATACATGTCACTGCCCTTAGACTATATTGTAAAAAGTCGACAACAATTATTTGATTTAGGACTCAAAGAAGAATCAAAATTTGTTGCGCTTCACATAAGAGATTCTGGCAAGAAAGGTGATCCGAGGACACAACCTATGTCATCGTATGTACCTGCAATTGAAACTCTACTGGAACGAGGAATCTGGGTGATTAAAATTGGTGATTGTGATAATTCAGAATTGGTTAACCATCCTAAATATATAGACCTAACAAAATTAATTTATAATGGAAATATTTTGCATCCATATATTCTTGCTAAATGTATGTTTTTTATTGCTACTCAATCTGGGCCTAGCATAGTCGCAAGATTATTTGGCACTCCAACTTTGCATACAAATGTATCGGAGATTGGGTCTACTGTACTTTGCTCATCTGCAGGGTCAATCTACCTTCCAAAAACTTGGTGTTATAATTCGGGCCAAACACTAAGCTTAACGGAAATTTTTGAATCAAAATTAGCCTACGCCCCGAGTGATCCAGATGTTTTGAAATCGATAGGTATCAAATGTATTTCAAATACATCTGATGAAATAATTAAAGCAACGATGGAAATTCTAGCTTCAGTTGAATCTGGGCGAGTTGAAATAGACGAATCTATGACACAGATCAATTCGATTAGAAAACATTTCAATGCACCCGCAACCGGAAATTTTTCAAATGCTTACTTAAAAAACAATCCTTTATTTTGTAAATAATTTAAGTTTATTTTTTTATCATCGGATAATACTGCTATAACTTAGTAGAGTTATACTTGAGAATTGTTGACATAGGAAGGACGCAATAAATTTGATAGCCGAGGCTTGTTGCATATTTAATACTTTCAGTTTCTACTACGTTATTTAATGGAGGTGTAGATTCTAATAAAATCCATCTAGGAAACCGTTCAGGTGACAGATTAGAGAAATCACCACTTGTCAAGGCTTCGAGGTCAGAACCTTCGATATCAATATTTAAGAGATCTAGATCCCTGCACGAAAAATGCATATCAAGAATTTCACGCAATCTTACTCCTCTAACAATTTCGGTTTTTAAAATTTTATTTCTTGCTGAAAGAAATCTATCCCTCCAGATTAAATTAGTTGTAGAAATTGCGGGTTCAGTGAAGATGTGCAATTCATATTGATTCAAATTTCCAACTGCAGCGCAAATATTGATATCTCGTGGTCTACTTGTTTGAAAATTTTTAATTAAATCTTTATTGGCATCAATATTTACACCGTTCCAGCCTAAATCATAAAGCCTACGAGTTACTGAAAATCTACTTGGGTGGTGAGCACCTATATCAATATATGAACCCTCAGACCTGCCATTAAAAATATTAAGAAGCGCCAAGTCTTCTCCACATTGACTGTATGAAATGCTGAAAGCATGGTCAAAACTAGTCTTATCTGCTATCTCAGTGAACACCCCCATTTTTGAAGGATTTATAAGTAAAGCATACGCTTTAAGAAACCTAAGTAGTTTCCTTATCATTTACCGAGCATACAATACTTATATCTACTTGTTGATTAGAATCCGCGGCAGATGAAGTTTACGCAATTTCTTAAAAATATATAAAAATATTGGATTAAGTCGTAAATAAAATAATATAGAGTCCCTTTTGCGATAAATTATCGCATCGTTCCTCCATAAATGTATTTCATTTTCTTTTCTATATTTTGTTGGATTCAAATCAATTTTTCCCACCCAGCTTTTACTCATTCGTTCAAAATATGGAGACAAGGGATCCGTTGGGGCATGCGTACCTCCCCAACCCCGATCAAGGATACGACTCGCATTAGGAGTAACCATGAATCCTGATTTAATGAAATGTTCGAATTTAGAATCCCATCCTTCTTTGGACATATTCATATAAAGTTTATCGCTGAATAATTTTGACCAGGTATTACGCGTTAGTACTCCACCTTGTCCTTGCAAACCAAAGCGGAGCAAGCTAAAAGTGCTTTGGTTTTCACTTGAAAGCGGTTGATGTGATCCAAGGTTTATCCCTCTAAATGCTCGGCTCTTACTATATCGAGTAAATATCTCATCAATAAAATTTAAAGCATCGTAACTAATAATAGTATCTTCCTCAATACCAAGAACATAATCGCACCTAATGATATCAAAACAGTAAACAGTTCCGGCAATTCGATTATAATTTATGTTAGAAAGTGCCTCTTTAAATTGTTTATTTATTTTGATAACAGAATCAAATTTATCTGCATACTTGTCAACAATTTTTTCAACTTCTGGAAAACCTCTTTGATAAACTAGAATTTTTTTCCAATTTTCACTTCCCTTAGCGTCCAAGACGCTAATTATACATTCGTTTAGTAATTCTCCTCTGGAATATGCAAATATAACGATACCTCGGGTTGTCATAAAAACTTTTCGATCATTTTTTTAGGAATTTTTAAGATACCATTGAACTATTTCCTGCATGCTTTCAGAAACACTTCTCTTAGGACGCCAACCAGTTTCCTTGCTGAGTAGCGAGGAATCCATGAATTGCTTCTTTATTTCATGGCTTTCCTCGTCAATAATAGTAAAATCTATTTCTTCTTTTATAAGTGATTGAATTAATTTAAATAATTCAAGTGTTGTAAAACGATCTCCAGAAGAAATATTAAATGCTGAATTATTGTTTTCTTTCTCAACATACTCTAATATTCTTTCGTACGCTGAAACTACGTCTGATACATGGATGTACTCTCGTAAATCTGTGCCTTTATTACGTATTATGAATGTTTGTTTATTTAAATACGCAGAAACTACGGCTGGGATTAATCTACGAGGATTGTAATCACCAATACCGTAAATGTTGCATGCACGAGTTATCGCAATAGGCATCCCGTATGTCACTCGGTATGAATTAGCAATTAGATCGGTACTTGACTTTGAGGCATCGTATGGATAAACGCCCTTTAACTGATGGTCTTCAAAATAACTACTTCCCACTAATTCTCCATAAGCTTTATCGCTGCTTGCAACTATAATTGATCTGCACTGATTAAACTCTCTCAAACATTCCAATACATTCATCGTTCCCACAATATTGTTATAAAATGTTTGATAAGGGTATCTAAGTGAATCATATGCCTGAGTTTGTGCTGCAAGATGTATAAAATAATCAGGATTAACTTTTTGAATGAAATACTCGATATTTGATTTATTATTAATATCACCATAAACTCGATTTATACTTTTATTTAGAATACTTTTAGAGTTTTCATCTTTAATTAAGGCAAATACATTATGCCCTTTAGCAATTAAACTGTTCGAAAGGTGAGATCCAAGTAATCCAGTTGCTCCGGTAATTGCTACATTCTTTTGCAAACTACTCCCCTAACAAGAATTTTCCTAATTGACATTAGTCTAACATACAAATTTTGACGGCTTTTTTGCAATCAATTAATCAATTTATTGTATTAGCTTGCTCCCATCGCTGAACCAATGGATCGCGTGGTATTTTTTTGCGATGAATTAAGTCATGCATTTTTGTGAACTGCGTGCTAAATATATGACGTAATGAAATTCTATAAAATTTATTTCTTAACCATTCGTCATGTACTTTTGAATGAATCAAAGCACCGGGGTTGTTAGGAAAATATCCAGTTTGTAAATTAAGCCATTCTGAATCGCCGATCGTATTTGTAGCAAAATCATCGTCGCCCAAGTTTGTAACTAACGAAATATAAGGCAGTATTGCATATTTAGATTTACTCACCATCTGTTTTACAAGTATCGTATCCCAAACATCCGTCCAACCTTCATGCGCTCTCCGCGAACCTTCATTCCAATACACTCTTTCCTGTAAACTCGCCAAATTATAATGTTTTCTTTTTAACTTTAACTTTTCCTTTATTGCCATAGAAATTTGATTCCAATTAGTGCGATTTGTGCACCATCCCCATGTTAGGGCATATTTTGAGAGCACCCATGAATAATTCGTTAGATTTTGTGGCGCAAATTGCGTACCGCACGATAACCAAATTTTAGAATTAATTCTCATCTCATCTAATGATAATTTAGAAAATTTAAAAAAATCATCTGTAGGAATACAGTCATCTTCAAGTATTATTAGATTATCCGCTAATGAAAATGCCCAGTCACACGCAGACATTACTGATGCTGCGCATCCAATATTAGTTTCATGATAAAGCTTTTTCACTTCCCCAACGTATATTTTTTCAAAATCATCTACAACTTTCTGTATTTCCAGATTATCTCTTAGCCCGGAAAGAGAGCCATGCTTTGCACCGTCTAGCGCTATAAAAATTTTAGAAACTTTATTATGCGCACAAATCTCAAGAATCTTTTTAATGTTTTCTTGCCGTCGATAGGCAATGACAAGAACTGCAATATCAGTTGTCATTTTAACTTGAGTTTCTGAAATTCAATATGGTTTTTAAACTGTCAATTGGAATGAGTGACATGACAATTTGTTGTTGTTAACACGCGCATGCATGCCTCAAGTATACTATGTGATGTTGCGAGTTCATATAATTGGGGATATAAATGAAAGTACTTCACTTAACAACTAGCTTGAGTGGTGGTGCCGGAATAGCATCTGCAAGAGTTAATAATGCTCTAAACTTGATTGGCGTAGATTCAACAATACTAAGTCGTAATAGTTTTATTGATCATTCTAAATTAAGCTCGATACAAACATTATTCTCTTCAGCTAATACACTTTTACAATCTAAAGTGTTACAAAATTCTAATGACTTAGTTACTCCGTTAAGCGTTAACATTATAGATAGAAACGCGAATATCTTAAACTCAGCAGATCTAATTCATGTACATTCTTATTATAATTTTTTAAACACTTCATTGTTAAAATTTTTAGTGGCAATGCGTAAACCCATATTTTTCACACTGCATGATCAGAGGTTATTTACTGGTGGTTGCCACTATTCAAGAGACTGTAACAATTATTTAAGAAATTGCAGTCAATGTCCGCAAGTAAAAACACCTTTTCGATTTTTAGTAAAAAATTCATTTCAGAATTACGAATCGATTTTTGCGGACGCAAAAAATATAGTACTTATTTCTCCGTCAATTTGGCTCAAGGATAAAGCTAAAGAAAGTAAAATACTACGTAATATACCAATTAAGGTATTAAAGAATCCAATACCAAGAATTTTCTCACAATACCCAATTAACCTTAATAGTAAACAAGATGAACTAAGAATTGCTTTTATTGCAGCACAAATTGATAATCCATACAAAGGATTAAGTGTTTTTATTCAAGCTGTTAACAAAATAGCTAGCATTAATAGAGCAAAAATCACAGTAGTGCTTATTGGTAAAGGAGGAGATGTGATATTCGATCCTTTAGTACAAATTCAAAGAAGTACTGTGGCCAGTGATGAAGAAATGGCCAAGGTCTTAAGTGAAATAGACATACTTGTGGTACCAAGTAGTCAAGACAACTCGCCAAGTGTTATCGGCGAAGCTTTATGTATGGGAGTAACTGTTTTGGGAAGTAGAATTGGCGGAATTACTGAGATTCTTGATGAATTTAGAATGCCAACATTTGTGGTTGGTGAATACGGTCAATTAGCAAGCAAAATTCTGGATATAACTGAATTCAAGCGAAAAGAAGAAATTCGTGAGAAATCCAAAGAATACTTCTCAGAGGAATCGATAGCAAGAAAATTACTGGGTTTTTATCAAGAGGCAATACTTAAATGCGAAGCACTTTATTAACTTTTATAATATCTAATTCTCCTAAATATAGAGTTTTTGACAGCCCTAATGAATATCATTGGTGAGAAAATATTCTTTGGCTCTTTTACTGAAGCTTTTACAGATTTGCTAATTATTTTTC
>Ga0214917_10001950_pt1 | contig 25839 bp, 20 predicted proteins | sample LL_1208_BB_MetaG_FD_177983 | JGI IMG/M metagenome (GOLD analysis project Ga0214917, IMG submission 177983) | Freshwater microbial communities from Lake Lanier, Atlanta, Georgia, United States - LL_1208_BB | ecosystem: Environmental > Aquatic > Freshwater > Lake | place: USA: Georgia | collected...
CCATCGACCAGGTCGGATGCTTCAGGGCCTGCGCGACCGTCACTTTTTCCATTTCCTGGGAACTGCTCCGACGGAACGGCCCGCCAGATGCCGTCAGGATGACCTTGCGGACCTCTTTCCCGTTGGCTCCCTGAAGGCACTGAAAAATTGCGTTATGCTCGCTATCCACGGGCAAAATCTGCTTTCCCCTCTTTTTCGCCTCGGCCATCACCGCTGAGCCGGCCAAAACGAGAATTTCTTTGCTGGCCACCGCCAGATCTTTTCCGCTTTGCAAAGCCGCCAAGGCCGGCGCCAATCCTGCCGTTCCCACAATCGCCACCAAAACCATGTCCGCCTGGGTCTCCTCCACCATCCGGGTCAACCCATCCGGCCCTGAATAGAATTTGGCCCCCGAAGGCAGACGGTTCTTCACATTTTCCGCCGCCTGCACATCCGAAACGGCCAAGGCCTTCACCCCGAATTCCTGAGCCTGTTCCAAAAGGCGATCCGTGCTTTTGGCGACCGCCAACCCGACAATTTTCATCTTCTCGGGCAAAGCCCGTGCGACTTTGCATGTGCTCTCCCCGATCGATCCGCTGGACCCCAGCAAAATGACGCGTTTCATACTCGGCCCGTGAGGATGATGTACCCGTAAAAAACCGGAAGGCTGAAAAGAAGACTGTCGACCAGATCCAAGGCGCCGCCGATCCCCGGGAGAAACTGCCCCGAGTCTTTCACGTGGGCGTCCCGCTTCACCACGGATTCACCCAAATCCCCGATGACACTGACCCCCGCCAACCCGATCCCCAGAATCCATCCATGAATGCCGTTCAATACTCCGAGGGAATCAGGGAAAAAATGAATCAGGCCAAGACTCGTCAGGATCGCCGCAAGCACGCCCCCCACCAGTCCCTCCCAGGTTTTTTTCGGGCTGATGACCGGACTCATCTTGTGCCTCCCAAAAAGCTTGCCGGCCACATAGGCCCCGACATCCGTGAATTTGGTCACCGCCACCGCGTAAGTCAGCAACTCAAAGCCATGCCCGCTCGGCGTGGAAAAAAGAATTTTTGTGGCATAATTCAGGAGATACGGGACATAAAAGAATCCGAATAGCGTCAATGCCATCGCTTCCGTTGCCCCCTCAATTTTTGAATGAAAGACCCTCCTCGTCAGGGCCCCCAAAATTACCAACAAGACCAGAATCGCTTCGCCGGAGAAAGCGGCGGGAAAGCCAATCGATGGGGATACGACGGAAAAGAATGTGGCGGCGTAGAGGAAACCTCCCGCCAGCAGGCCGTTTTTCAAGAAAACCGTCCTCCCCGCTGCCCGCTGGGAAAGATAAAACTCCCTTTGGGCCGCCAACCCCACCACGGCGATCAAAAGAAAAACCCCGGTGGTGTAACGCAGGGTGACCAAGGCAAGAACGATCCCCCAAAGAAGGAGCGAGGAAAGAAGTCGCCAGCCAAACATGTTCAGACCCCCCCAAAGCGGCGGTCGCGACCGGCATAATCCTGCATGGCCAGTTCAAATTCCTTTTTCCCAAAATCCGGCCAGAGCACCGGGGTGACATGAATTTCCGTATACGAAATCTGCCAAAGCATGAAATTGCTGATCCTCATCTCCCCGCTGGTGCGAATGAGAAGATCTGGATCCGGAATCTCCCGGGTGTAGAGGTGATCCGACACGGTCTTTTCCCGGATCGCCTCGGGATCCAGGGAACCGGCTTTCACTTCCCGCGCCACCGCTTGGACGGCCTCCGTGATTTCGACCCTTGATCCGTAGCTAAGGGCCAGTATCAGATCCATTTTCGTGTTCCCCTTGGTGTTTTCCATCGCCGCCTCCAGTTCTTCCCGGACCGCTTCGGGAAGGTCCTGTTTTCTCCCGATCATACGGAGTCGGATACCCTGTTGCCCCATTTCCTTCAACTCTTCCCGGAGAACGCCGCGAAGCAATCCCATCAATCCCTGCACTTCGTCACGCGGCCTCTGCCAGTTCTCAACCGAAAAAGCGTAGAGCGTCAGATAACGGACCCCGTGATGAATCGCGGCCCGGACCACTTCCTTGACCGACTTCCGTCCAGCTTCATGACCACTCAAACGGGGCAAGTGGTGTTTTTGAGCCCACCGCCCGTTGCCATCCATGATGATGGCGACATGCCGGGGAATCGTAGGAACTGGATTCCCTTTAGCCATGCCGGAAAGTTTGATCCCGACCGGCTCCCACGGAAATAATCCCCAGCGGGGCCCCGACCATTTCCGCGATCGCAGAAAGATAAGTGCGCGCCTTGCGGGGAAGTTGCTTCCAATGTCTGGCCTCCGTGGTCGGCTCGCACCAGCCCTCGAAAACCCGGTACACAGGACGACACTTGGCCCAGGCGGATGCCTCGACGGGGGGTTCCTTGAAAATTTTTCCGTTTAGCCGGTAGCCAACACAGACGGGAATTTTTTCGAGTCCATCCAGGCCGTCGAGGTTGGTGATCGCCATCTCGGTCACCCCGTTCAATTGGACCGCCCGCCGAACCAAGACCGCGTCAAACCATCCGCACCGCCGTGCCCGGCCCGTGGTGGATCCAAACTCCCTGCCCATGCCGTGCAAAAGATGCCCCAAAGTTCCGTCTTCCGTGACAAAGGGACCTCCCCCGACCCGGGTTGTGTACGCCTTCAAAACCCCCACCACCCGGTGAATGGCTGTCGGCGGAACCCCTGTTCCCGTGCAAGCCCCACCCGCTGTGCAGTGGGAACTGGTGACAAAGGGATACGTGCCGTGGTCCACATCGAGAAATGTTCCCTGCGCCCCTTCAATGAGAATCCGCTTCCCCGAAGCCACTGCCTGATGGGCCAACATCACCCCATCGGCCAAATAGGGCCGCAGAACCCGCGCCGCCTGCTCGATTTCCCGGATCGTCCGCGTGGCTGAAATTTTCTCCCAACCCTGCGAGGCCGCCACATGATTGTGGGCCGCCACCCGTTCCCGGATTCTCCGGCCGAGCTCCTTTGGTGAAAGGGCCAATTCCCCCGCCCGTAATCCCACCCGGGCCGCCTTGTCCGAATAGGCGGGTCCGATCCCCCGTCCCGTCGTTCCGATCTTTCCATGCCCCCTCCGTTTTTCCGAGCCTTGGTCGACGGCACGGTGATGCGGGAGAACGAGATGGGCCTGTGCCGCCAGATGCAAACGGCCCCGTGTGCGAATTTTCCTTTTGGTCAGCCCCTCAATTTCTTTGACCAACCCGGCCGGATCCACCACGGCTCCCCCGGCAATCAGGCAGGAAACATCCGAGCGCAGGATCCCCGAAGGGACCAGATGCAGCACATACTTTTCCTTGCCGATTTCCACGGTATGCCCCGCGTTGTTGCCGCCTTGCGCCCGCAAAACCCAGTCGGCTTCCGCCGCCATCACATCCAGAATCTTGCCCTTGCCTTCGTCCCCCCACTGGAGGCCGAGAACGATCGTGACGCGCGGCTTCAACGCCCGACGCTCGTATACTCGAACCCAAGAGACTTCATTTCCGCTGGGTTGAGAAGGTTTCTGCCGTCAAAGATTCGTGGAGTACGCATGGAGTTTTTGATTTTGTTCCAGTCCAGTAAACGATATTCAGGCCATTCTGTCGCCACAATAAGAACATCCGCCCCTTCCCCCACTTGATGGGCATCCGGAACAATCTCGACCCCGGGAGGCAAAAGTTCCCGGGCTTTTTCCCCGCCCTTCGGGTCGTGACACCGCAGAATGGCTCCCTCGGCCACCATCCGCCGGGCCAGTTCAATCGCCACGCTGGAGCGCACATCGTCGGTGTTTGCCTTGAAGGCGAGGCCCAACTGGCCAACCTTTTTGTCCCTCATCACCCAAAGCGAACTTCGCAATTTCTTGAGAAATCTTTCCGGAATGGATGCGTTGATTTTTTCCACTTCCCGCATCAGGCCGAAATCCACCCCCAACTCCTCCGCAATCCGGATGAACGCGCTCACATCTTTCGGGAAACAGGATCCTCCGTACCCCAAACCGGCGTTCAGGAAGGCCCGCCCGATCCTTGCGTCCGACCCCATCCCCTCCGCCACCTGGGTGACGTCGGCCCGGCTGGCCTCACACACCGCCGCCACCAGATTGATGTAGGTGATCTTCAAAGCCAGAAAGCTGTTGGCCGCATGCTTGATCAATTCGGCACTGTTCAAATCGGTGATCATGATGGGCGCCTTGAAGGGCTCGTAGATTGCCTTCATCGCCGCCACCGGCCTCTCAGAGGCCACCCCGATGACGATTCGGTCGGGTTTCTGCAGATCCGCCACGGCACTGCCTTCCCGGAGAAACTCAGGATTGCTGACGACGTCAAACTCCACCCCTTTGCGACAGTAGCGCCGGATGGTTTCCGTCACATGTTCACCGGTTTTCACAGGCACCGTGCTTTTATCCACGATAATCCGATATCCGGGAAGAGCCTCGGCGATCTCCCGAGCCACGTGCTCCACATAACTAAGATCGACCGAACCGTCCTCCTGCGGAGGGGTCGGCACCGCGATAAAAATGACCTCCGATTCCGCCACCGCTTCTCGAATCGAAACAGTGAAGGAAAGTCTTTTCAATTGGACATTCCTGCGGATCAACTCCTCCAAGCCCGGCTCATAAATAGGAATCCGCCCCGCCTGCAGTTCCTTGACCTTCGCCTCGTTGTTGTCGACACAGATGACCGTGTGCCCCGCTTCCGCCAAACAGGTGCCGGTGACCAACCCGACGTATCCGGATCCAACGATCGATAATTTCATCCGTCTTTCTTCCCTTGGGCCAAATGATTTTTATTGCGCCCCGGTCAAGCCCACCCCGGAGCTGGTCGGAGACTGGTTAAACCCGAGCGGGAGATCCGGGAAAGCCTTGAGGGTCAGGGTCGCCAAAGCCACAAATTCCGAAGGCCCCCCGTCGTTCTGACGGTTCGCCACTTGCGCCCCCAGAATCCAGTTCCCGATATCCCGGTAAATCCCGAAATTCACCTGCTGCAGAAGCGAGGGATCAATGGAATAGGTCACTCCGGCATTCACAAACCAGCTTTCGTTCAAACGATAGCTCGCGATCCCGTTGATCAGACTGGTTTGGGAATCGGTTAGAACCTCGTTGTTCAAGGCATTCATATAGGCAAAGCTGTCGAGATAGGAGTAGCTCCCGCCCAATTGGAGGGCCGGCATGACCTGCCAGGTGCTGCCCAGATTGATGGAATTGAATCCATTGCCACTGATGGCCGTCGTCGCCCCCAATTTTCCCGTCCACCAGGGAACCGGCATGATGTTGAGTTCATTGTAAATTTCAGGGATCGACGAGGGAATCGTTTCCGGGGTTTGCACCGTGGTAAAATTCAAACTGGATAGATCGGGGCGGATGGGTTGGTAGTCCGTATAAATCTTCCAATTGGCCAGTTCATAAGGCGCCCCATCCCGTTTGGTCATCACGCGGTTCATCATCCCGGGCCGAAAGATCAGCATTTTATCGATCGAATCGATCGAGTTGTAGAGCGTGGAATTCAATGGCTGGGATTCCGTCGTGTTCACCCGGCTGTCGAAACCGGCAAATTCTTTCGGCCGTACATTCGGCTGAGGGATGTAGGCCGCCTGGAAAAAGGGCTCGAAAACATGGCGGACTCCGTCAATCGCCCACGCCTTGTTTTTGATGTCGTTGTAGGTGGCGTAGGCCTTGGCCGAGGCATCGATCCCGAAATTGAATACATACCGCAAAAGGGAAGTGTCGGAGAGATTCGCCCCGTTCCCCACATTATAGCCGGATCCACCCTGCGTGTTTTGGGTGGTGCTTCCATTAACCAAATTGTCCCTTGTGTAGACCGTTCCACGGACGCCCGCCCGGGGAGCCAAATTCAGCCATCCAAAATATTGGCGGGGATAAAGGAGCTGGTGGTAGGTGTCATAGCGAATGGCCGTGTAATCCGTTTGATTCGAAACCTGATTCCACTGGTTCCCCACATACCCGACGCTTGATTCACCCTCGTAGGACAACCCCGGATTTTCGTCCGGATTTTTGCGCAATTCCTCCTCATCGTAGGTTCCGGGAATCGCCTGCCTTTTGAACTCGATTTTTGCGGTAGGTTTTTGCTGCTGGGTCTGAAAGAGGTTGTTGATTTGGGTCCGGGCGTTGACGGTCACCGTGAAATTGGCGTCCTGGTACATGGCGTCCAGATAGGTGTTCGGTTGCTGGTCCCGGATGTACTCATCGGGGAAAAAGTCCTGGGTTACATATGCATCACTCAAAACGTTGACCCTGGATCGGGAGCTCACCGAGGGGGCGTCGAAGTCGGGAGTGCGGTCCTTGTCGACGGGATTCCCCCCTTTCATAATCGTCGTGTTATGTTTGTACGGAAAATAGTATCTGCCTCGGGGGGGCAACGAGTTCGTCGGGCGCTCCGCCGTGCCGTCGTAAATCTGGTAGCCGCGATCGTTAATGTACCAGCCGCGAAGAGCTACCTCCGTCTGAGGGTGATCGACGTTTTCTCTTTTTGTAGTATAGGAAGCCTCAGCACCTCCAGCCCAACCACGTCGACCATAATTTGCCAACGTCACCCCTCCCCCCAGTTTCTTACTCACCCCATCCTTGAGCTCATCAATAATACCGAATCGATAATTGCCGATCACGTAAGTGCCTAATCGGGAGACTGAACCGAAGGTAATTTCAGGCGAATCCCCTGCGTCTCTTTCGTAAAGGGTCAGATAGGGGAAATAGAAAAACGGGACGTCCCCGAAATACGCGACCGAATTTTCCACGATTGTCTTGTCTCCAGGGTAAATCGTCACCGAAGAGGCCTTGGTCTTCCAGCCGGGTGTTTCCCGGTTGTCCGTGCTGTAGTCTCCCTCGCCGATTTCATAGTGACCGATCTCCGGAGTGTTGATGGAGGAGCCCTCCACCATCATTTTGCCGTCCAAAAAGCGGAATTTTTCGGAAAGGATTTTTTTGGTGCGAAAATTATAGGTCAGCAAATCCCCACGATAAATCTGATCCAACATATACAACCGCACATTCCCCTTGGCGGTGGCCTCTTTGCTTTGGGGATTGAAATGAACCTCATCCGCCATGAGGACATCCCCGCCATAACTGACGACGACATTGTCCTTCGCATAATAAATTCCGCCCTCATAGCGATTGGCCCCGTCCGAGGTGATCTGCAGGGGGGGGTCCACCGATTCCGGAGATTCCTGGGTCTGGGCAAAAGCCATCCCCAAAGACACCCAAAGGGCCCATATGGCGACCTTGCATGAATCACTTATTTTCATGAGATTGCGTAAAAAGTTCTAGCGAATTGCGCCTGCCTGCCCAGCCAAATCCTTCATATCCCTATTGATAATCTATTTTTGCACTATAATGTTACCTATTAGCTAGTTGCGACTCCATTCGAGCATGCGCTCGATGGGAGCTCTGGCCTTTTCGATGACCTCATCGGGAAGGGTTAGTTCCGGGGATAACCTTTCGAGAGCCAGGAATGCCTTCTCCAAAGTGTTCATTTTCATGTATCGGCATTCGGCACAGGCACATCGGTCGGTCGGCCCCGCCAAAAACTCCTTATCCGGCATCTCCCTCCGAAGGCGGTGCAACATCCCCTCTTCCGTCACGATAATAAAGGTGCGGGCGGGCGAATTCCGGCAATACCCGACCATCTTTTCCGTTGAACACACTTCATCCGCCAAAGCCCGGACCGCCCGGGTGCATTCCGGATGGGACACCACCAAGGCTTCCGGATGCTCCTTGCGAATCCGGTCAATCGACGAAGCCGTGAATTCCATGTGCACATAACAGTCCCCGTCCCACAACCTCATCTTTCTCCCCGTTTTCTGCATGACCCAGTCGCCAAGATTGCGGTCTGGGAGAAAAAGAATCTCCCGGTCCGCCGGGACTTTTCGCACAATCCTCTCCGCATTTCCAGAGGTGCAGATCACGTCGCTCTGCGCCTTGACCCCGGCCGTGCAGTTCACATACGAAACCACGTAAAGCCCCGGATGGGCCGAGAGATAATCCTTCAGTTTGTCTGCCGGACAGGAATCAGCCAACGAGCACCCCGCCTGCAGATCGGGCATGAAAACCTTTTTTTCAGGATTCACGATTTTTGCTGTTTCCGCCATGAAATGAACCCCGCAAAAAAGAATGCAATCTCCCCTGGCTTTTTGGGCTTCATAGCTCAACCCCAGCGAGTCCCCGACATAATCCGCCACTTCCTGAATTTCCTTGGGTTGATAATTATGGGCCAGAACCACGGCCTTCCGATCCTGTTTTAATTTTAGAAATTTTTCCTGCAGCGGACTCACCCTTCCACTCTGCCCCAGAGATCCTTCCCAGACAAACCCGACTCCTTCCTGATAATTCAGGGATGACAAAAATGCCCCATCCGCTCTACAGTCTCCGCATGGACGAGGGACACACGGGTTTGGGCCTGATTTTTATTCTCGCTGCATTCGCCTTGTGCGGCGGAATCGTAATTTGGCTCATTGTCTCCGAAGGCATCCGACACAACCGATTGTCCTCCCAAGATAACAATTCTTCAACTCACTGACCTACTACCTGTAGGGGTAAAACAATTTTTCCGCAATTCTTGGGCGGAATATGTTCAGATTGATTAAATTCATATACACTTTGGGGACAGTAATTTAGACGCATTTTGAAATATCGACTTTATGCATAAAAATACGTTTTTATGCATAAAATTTAATTGACCCCATACGACCTACTTGTAGCGTATACCGAACACAAGGAATTGTATGAAATGCCCTAAATGCAATGCGGAAGAGGACAAGGTCATTGATTCCCGTCCGTGGAAAGACGGAGCGGTGGTTCGGCGCCGCCGCGAGTGCTTATCCTGTAATCACCGTTTCACCACCTATGAGGAAATCGAAAGGGAAGACCTTCGTGCCGTGAAACGGGATGGCCGATATGAACCTTTTGACCGCCGCAAACTTGTCCTGGGTTTTCAAAAAGCGTGCGAAAAACGGCCCGTCAGCCCCGAGTTGATCGAAAAAACCGTCGATAAAATCATGGAAGAGCTCGAACAAAAGTATGGCCGGGAAATCCCCACCACGGCCATTGGGGAAAAAATAATGGACTCACTCAAAAAAATGGATGATGTCGCCTATGTCCGCTTTGCCTCGGTCTACCGCCAGTTCCGGGATGCCCGTGATTTTGTAAGCGAAGTAAAAAATCTCGGTGCCCGCTAAAAAAACCATCTCTGACTTGCTACCCCTGGTGGCCATCCCAGGCGCATCCCCGACCCGCCTCAATGAGGCTTGGTTGACTCTTTCGATTGAAAAAGCCGCCCTTCGTGCCGGTCACCAGGCGTGGCCACTCGCCACCGATGTGGCTCGGGCCGTTCTTCACTACCTCCGCCACGACTTCAAACATCCAAGAATTGAAAGGGAAACCCTCGAACTCATCCTCCGCCGGTCCCTTACGGGTATCGGTTGCCCCGCGATCGCCCGGCACTTTGAACTCGTCTCTTCTGCCCCCTCAATCAACCTCGCCACCCTTGCCCAACAGGCCCCCTTGGAAATTCTTTTTTACCAGCAGCTCGCCTCCCTCCTGGATGAAAAGGTCTCCTCCCTTGCGTCCGCTCTCCGACTCGAAGGACTTCGTTCCTGTGTTCTTGCCCTCACCGGCTCGGCCTCATGGCGCACCTCCTGCCAGAAACTCAACGACGAAATCGTCCATTTCATCCGCGCAAGGGCCCGAAACCTCAGCCCCTCCCTGCTCGAACTCACCATCTGGTAACCGGCCCCATGGCCAAGACGATTTTCGAGCGCATCATCGATCGCGAGGTGCCCGCGGACATCGTTTATGAGGACGATCATACCGTTGCCTTCCGCGATGCCGCACCCCAAGCCCCCGTTCATATCCTGATTGTCCCGAAAAAACACCATGCCCGGCACGCTTCTGTCCCTGCCGAAGAAAGCCCTGTTTTCAGCCAACTCTTCGCCACCGCGCAACGCGTGAGCCGCCAACTCGAACTGGACAAAACAGGTTACCGCCTCGTCATCAATAACGGACCCGACGGAGGGGAAACAGTTCCCCATCTCCATCTTCATCTTATCGGAGGACGCCACCTCGGCTGGCCTCCAGGATGAAAAATCCCCTCCTTTCCCCCTGGGTCGCAGTGGCCCTCTGCGCCATTCTCAGCACCCTGACCGATACCCTCGGAACGGTTTGGTGGGAAAAAAAACAATCCATCGTCCTGGTTGCAACCCTTCTGCTGGCCCCTCTTGTCTTCCTGAGCTTCGGATACGTGGGCAGCCACTTCGGTTTGGCCCGGGCTTCCAGCCTGACCAACAGCCTCATTGTTGCAGGTCCCATCCTCGTCGGAATCCTCTTTCGCCGGGAACTCCGCCATCTCTCCCCGGTCCAGATCATTGGAATCAGCCTGATCGTGGCGGGGATCACCCTGCTCGCCGTTTTCCGCCCTTCCGAAACTTAAGACAGATCTTTGTAGAGAATCTTCGAGTTCCGCCCGCTGGCTTCGTACGAGGATCTTCTCTCCGCCGGCAACATCTCCATCGCCCCCTCGCTGAACCCCCCCTTGCTCTGCAGATAGTTGAACGCCTGCGTGGAAAGGGCCAAAAGCTTTTTCATCCCCAATTCCTTGGCCCGATTCTCCGCATAAAGCATCAGTTTCCTTCCGATCCCGCTGTTCTCGTGACCGGAGGCGACAAACAGGCATCCCATCTCCGCCATTTTGCCCTCGAGGGGATGCAACGCCACACACCCCACCATGTTCCCATCAATTTCAAACACGCTGTAATCCGAGATGGCAGATGCCACTTCAGTCCTGGTCCGTTTGACAAGTTCCTCCGCCGCCACCGAACTTCCGATCAACCGCATGATCGAACGGACATCCTTCTTCATCGCTTTCCGAATTTCCGTGTATTCGTCGGCATAGACCATCGTGCCCACACCTTCACTCGAAAATAATTCTTCCAACAAGGCATCATCCGCCAAGCCGTCGAGAATATGGGCCCGGCTGACGCCTTCCTTGCACGCCCGCAACCCGTGTTCCAGTTTCGAGGCCATCTCACCCGTCAGTTCGCCTTTTTTCTTTTTCAGCCATTCCGTCGCCTCTTCCACGGAAAGCTGGGCCGGCTTCTTTCCGTCCATCGGCAAAGACCCGCTCCCCGTGAGAAAAATCAACTTCTCCGCCTTCAACGCCTCCGCCACTTCCAAGGCCACCCCGTCTGAATTGACCCGATACGTCCGACCGTCCCCATCCACGCCCATCGGCGGAATGACGGGAATGATCCCGTTTTCCAGCAGGGTCTCCAAAAACCGTGTATCAACCCTTTCCACCCGCCCGGTCCAAAGCTGGTCCACCCCCCCGAGAATTCCCGCCGGATGGGCGATCACCGCATTGGTCACCGCCCCCCGGAGATCCACGTCGGCGAGATTCTGCAGAATAGCGTGACTGTACGAATTCGCCGCCCTTTCGGCCACCCGCAGGGTCGCCTCGTCCGTCACCCCCAATCCGTCCAAATCGGAAACCTTCGTTTTGCTTTCTGTCGCCATTTTTTTGATCCGGGCGCTGGCTCCGTGAACAAGCACCACCCGGATGTTCAGGCTCCGCAAAACCGAGATATCCAGAAAAAGACTCGCCGCTCTTTCGTCCTCAAGAACAGCACTGTCCACATTGAGCACGAAAAGCTTGTCCCGGAAACTCGGGATGTAAGTCAGGATGCCCCGCAGATCGGATGCCTTCATGCTCGAATCTTTACCATCTTTCAGAAGGTTTGAACAACTTAAGTCGAGGGCAGACACCCCCGAAGAAACTCGAGGTTTTCCCGATCCTCCCGTTCTCCGGGAGGAAGCTCCCCAATCCTCGGAATTCCTTGCCATGCCGGATCCACTAACAAAGCCCGGAGCGCCGGGCCCCCGATTTTTCCATGTCCCAAATGTGCATGCCGGTCCACTCCCGAACCACAATCCGTTTTGGAATCATTCGCATGAATCACCACTAGATTTTCCAATCCGATTTTCTCCTTCATCTCCTTGTGCAACCGATTGCGGCCTTCCTCCGTGCACAAATCAAAACCGGCAGCGAAGGCATGCGCCGTGTCCAGGCAAGCCGCCCTCCTCTTTTTCGGAAGTCCCCCGACCAGTTCCCCCCATTCCCCTGGATCCCGGGCTAGCGACGAGCCCTGCCCCGCCGAATTTTCCAACGCAACCCGTATCCTTCGGGTGCCTGAGGCTTCGATCGCCTGGTTGAATCCGGCCACCGCCCTCCGGCGCGCTTCGGCTGGGTCCGTATCCCCGCGACTTCCGCAATGCACCACGATCGCCTCCAACCCCAGATCCTCAGCCCGTCGGATTTCATCAGCCAAGGATTGGATCGATTTTGTCCGGATCCCCCCCTCCCCCGCCACATTGATCAGATATCCGGCATGGGCACAGACCCACAGGTCTTGCCTCTTTTTTTGATTCCGGAACTCCCCGGCTTCTTTTTCATCCAACTTGCCCATGTTCCACTGGCGGTTGCTCTTCACAAAGATCTGCGCCGCGTTCTCCCCCATCGCTCGGGCGCGCTTCAACATCTCTTTCAATCCTCCGGCCACGGAGGTATGCAGGCCGTACCGGGTTTCGGATTTTTCCTTGCTCATTTCTCGTCAAAGTTTCTCGGCTTCCAAACCGGATTTTTCAGGGAGCCGTTTCCCTCGTACTGGAACATTTGACTGACAAAGAAAAAGGGGACTCCGGCAGGTCCACGAAGATTCTGCCTCATGAGAAATCCCTCCAGTTGGTCGTTCTCAATGTCGTAAGTCCCGTGTCCGGTCGTCACAACCAGGGTGGATTCAATGTTGAGCTGGCGGACATCCAATTTTCCTTTGTCCAACCGGCAATCCATTTCAGCATTCTGGTCGCTTAACCCCATCCATTCGGCCGGCGCATTCATCGCTTGGGCAAAAGCACCCATTCCCGGCAAAACCCCCTTGTCGACAGTGAAGTGGCCTTCGCCCGACCAACTCCGCCAGTCCTTGGCGGTTCCACTCAGCCGAAATTTGCCGCCAAATTCCCCGGAATAGCCGACCGTCCCAAAATAGGTTTTCACCAAAGGCTCGAAATCCACTTTCTCCATCTGGGCTTCCGTTGTTTGGGTTTTCTTTTCCCCGTCCGTTTCGACCCTCAGGGTGACTTTCCCTCCCCATACTTTTGCCGGCTTGTCCTTTTTCGTCTGCACCACCACCTTCCTGCCTGTCACATCGACCCCCACCTCAAGATCGGTGAAATGCAGGGAACGTCCCGCCACGACATAGTTCACCCCTTCCGTCGTTTTCACTAGCGCCGACATGTTCGACCGTCCTTTTTCATCCAGATCAATCAACCCCCGAAGGGTGATCAGGGGACGTTCGACAAAATCATAAGGTTCCATGGTTTTCTCAAATTTTTTTCCAAAGATCGGAATAAACTTCTGCACCGGAAGGGTGGACTGCATCTCTTGGAAATCCGCCATCCACATTTTCCAATCCATCGTGAACTTTGCCGTGGCCTCCCCCCCGCCGGAACTGACCTTCAGATTTTTCACGCTGATCTCCCGATCGGCAAAAACATAGTCCGCCTGCAGATGACTCATCTCCACCCCCTTGTAGACCAGCCCCGCCGCATCCACTCCGCCGTCGAGCCGGACCAGATCGGTGGCCATGCCGGCTCCGGTAATTTTCATTTCGATTTTCGGGGGGGATGAAAAACTCAAACTATCCCAAAAAGGAGCCGCTCCGGACCCAAAGAACGGTGCCAACCCCTTTGGATCGAGATCACTATTCAGCATTCCCTTGAGGTCCGCTTTCCCATCGTAGGCCAACTGCAACTCGAGGGATCCTCCCGCCACGGCGTCCAATTTCACCCCCTGGACCATCCATCTTTTCCCGTCCGTCACCCAGGGCATCACGAATCGGTGATAACCAACCTGTCCCACCCGGAACTCGCCGATTTCGACCCGGTTTTGCCAAAGAAAATTCTGATTTTCTTTCCATCCAAACTCGGCCTTGCCCGTGATTTGCGGGGGTTGCTCACTCCGCAGATCCTGAAGCCCCGTCCCTAGGTTCCCCAAAGCCTTCGAAAATTGGTCCAGATCCGCATTGGCATGATATTCCGCTTCCCCCCTCCCAATCGAAAAATCCGCCCAACCGGTGGCGACGATTTCCCCTCGGTCCAACCCGATCCGGAATTTTTCGAGCTGCACGCCCCCTTCGGCAACCGTCGCCCGCAATTCCATTTCCCGAAGCCGTGCACCCCTCCAAACATTATGCGCCCCGGTCAGAAGAATCTCCGCTTTCCCCTCCTCCGGCTTGCCCAACTCCACATTGAATTCCACCTGGATCCGCGGGGCCGGACCCCCCAGATCCTGTAGGTTTTTCTCCAAATTCCTCCAGATCTTGGCCATCGGAATCGTTTGCGGCGGGATGGTTCGCCCCGCCTCGGTTCCGACACGCCCTTGCAGATCCAGATCAAATCCCAGAATCTGACCCCGAACCCGCTGCAACCGGATTTCCCCTGGTCGGAATTCGATCGAAGCCTCCACCCTCCTCGCCGAAGCCTCCACCCCCTCCTCCAAGGGCCACGTCACGTGGGCATCCCTCAGACGCGCCCCGGATAAAATGGGCTCCCCTTTTCTCCACGCCAACCAGTTTAAATTCAGCTCGACCCGGCCGATCCTCAGCCTCTCTTCCCTGCGTTGACTGTCCCGATAAACCACCAAGTCCCGCGCGACCAACCCCCCCAAAGGATCCACCGTTACTTTCCGGGCATCGATTTCCAAACCCCGCATCGCCAGTTCCTTTACCAGGCGATCCTTCCACACCCCGGGAACCCCCACGACCCGCCCCAGAACGGAAATCAGGACAAATAACCCCACGAGCATCCACCCCGCCCGCTGGACCCAGCGCAGGGCGGAACCCGCCGTCGGAGGCTGGATCTTTTTCCGGATCCGGCGGAAGATTGGGGTGTTCATCCTTTCCAATCATCGCTATGAAATCCTTCCCTAGAATCCAAAAATTCCCTTATGTCCGATAACCGCATGGAAAAAATCGTCGCCCTCTGCAAACGCAGGGGCTTCATCTTTCAGTCTTCCGAGATCTACGGCGGACTGAACGGGGCTTGGGACTACGGCCCCCTGGGAGCCGAACTCAAACGCAACCTCAAGGACGACTGGTGGAAAGCGATGACCCAACGCCGCGACGACATCGTCGGCATGGACGGGGCCATTCTCATGAGTCGTTCCGTCTGGAAGGCCAGCGGTCACGAAGCCACCTTCACCGACCCCATGGTCGATTGCAAAACCTGCAAAGGCCGCTTCCGTGCCGACCAGGTCACCACCACCCCCTGCCCCCAAAAGCCCAGCAAAATGGTCAACGCCTGTGGCGGCGAACTGACCGAACCCCGGCAGTTCAATCTAATGTTCAAGACTTACGTCGGACCGGTGGAGGACGACCGCAACCTCACCTACCTCCGCCCGGAAACCGCCCAAGCCATGTTTGTCCAATTCAAAAACATTCTGGAAGTCTCCCGCAAAAAACTCCCCTTCGGCATCGCCCAGATCGGAAAAGCCTTCCGGAACGAGATTAACCCCCGCAACTTCACTTTCCGCTCCCGGGAATTCGAACAGATGGAGGTCGAATTTTTTGTCCGCCCGGCCGAGGGGAAAAAATGGCTTGAACAGTGGCTCGCCGATCGCCTGGCCTGGTATGAGTCGATCGGCATCCCCAGGAAAAAAATCACCGTGCTGGATGTTCCCGAAAAAGACCGGGCTTTCTATTCCCAAGGAACCTACGACCTCCTGTACGAATTCCCCTTCGGCACGGAGGAGCTCGAGGGCATCGCCTACCGGACCGACTACGATCTCAAACAACACCAGGAAGCCAGCGGCAAGCCCCTCGAATACTTCGACGAGGAGACGCGCGAAAAATTCATCCCCCACGTCGTCGAGCCTAGCGCCGGAGTGGACCGCACCACCCTCGCCCTCCTTTGCGAAGCGTATGCCGAGGAAGAAGTCACGGATGAGAAAGGCGCCAAGGAAACCCGCGTCGTTCTCCGTTTCCATCCCCGGATGGCCCCCATCAAGGCCGGCATCTTCCCCCTGCTCAAAAATAAACCGGAACTGGTCGAAAAAGCCCGTGCCCTTGCCCAGGACCTCCGCAAACATTTTCCCGTCTTTTACGATGAATCCGGTGCCATCGGACGTCGCTATCGCCGTCAGGACGAGATCGGCACGCCGTTCGGCATCACCATCGATTTTGAAACCCTCGAAGGTGCGAAGGAGGGGCCCCTCGCCGGCCAAAAAGACACAGTCACCCTCCGCCATCGGGACTCCATGAAGCAGGAAAGACTCCCCATCGCCGATCTTTTGCCCCGCCTGCAATCCGCCCTCGCCTAACTTCATGGCGAAACGTCGCCCCCCGCGTTCGCTTCTGCCCCGCGCTTTCGCCGAGTTGGATCTGCAGCGGCAGCACCGGTTGGGCGCCCCCGAAATCATTTACGGCGCGGGGAAAACCGTTCCGCAAATCGCCGCCATCACCCGCCGGCTCCGCTCGGAAAAACAGCCTGTCCTCGTGACCCGGGTCGACCCGGCCAAAGCCCGCCTCCTTCGTCGCCTTTTTCCGAAGGGAAAATACCATGCCGCCGCCCGGACATTCACTCTCCTCCACTCCACCCGTCACCGTTCCGCCCATCCCTCCCTCCGCGTCGCCGTCTGCGCCGCCGGCACCTCGGACCATCCGGTGGCCGAGGAATCTTTTGTCACCCTGCAATTCCTCGGTCACCAACCGGAAAGATTTTATGACATCGGCGTCGCCGGTCTCCACCGCACACTCCGGCGGATCGGTGCCCTTCGGTCGCAGGACGCGCTGATCGTGGTCGCCGGCATGGAAGCCGCCCTCCCCAGCGTATTGGGTGGCCTGATCCGCACCCCGCTGGTCGCCGTCCCCACCTCCGTCGGATATGGCGCACACCTGGACGGCCTCACCGCCTTTCTCGGGATGCTGAACTCCTGCGCCCCGGGAATTACGGTGGTGAACATCGATAACGGTTTTGGTGCCGCCTACGCCATCCACCGGCTTGCCCTTTCCCGTCCCCGCACACAACGCCCCTCTTAAATCTCACGATTCGGATCGAACAGATTCTTCCTTTTCCCTCGTTTTCTCTACAAGCTGGGTCGTGCCCACGATTCTTCTGGCTCAGGAAGATCAGGAAGCCTCGGCAAGTTTGACCGCGCTTCTCCGCGATTTTTTTCCGACCCTCGAGGTGGAACTTCTCGCGGATTTCCCGACTCTGGTCGCCGCCGTCGAAGCCGGCAAACATGCCACTCTTCTGCTGGCCGATGTTTTTTGGGACGGTCAAAACCAGGCCGGATCAATTCTTCTTTTGGCGGAATCCCATCCGGAACTTTCAATCGGGCTCGTGAGCCGTTTCGATCTCACCGGGTGTTTGCCCCCGGCTTTCCCCCTACCCTGCTTGAAGCCCGACGATCAACTTCCGCTGCAGATGGCCGAACTCATGGAAGATTTTTCCGGAAGAAACTTCGGCTCGTACGCCCTTCTTTCACCTGCTGGTCCCCATCCTCTCGGACGTCTCTACTGGGCAAAACACCATCAGTTGGAACGGCAGGTTCAGGTTCTCATTCCGCCCGCCGGCTCTCCCCATTTTTCGAAAGCGATCCGGAACTACGCCCGCCTCAACCACGCCTCCGTCTACTCCCTCTACGAATCCATCCCCCACGAGGAACGGGTTTTGGTTGCCCTCGAGCCCGTCATCCACCGATCCCTTCTGCATCGCGAATTGGACGGCGAAAAACCGGATCTGATTTCCTGCGCCCGCTTGGCTTCGGCCCTCGGTTCCGTACTCGCCGAAATGGAGTCCTCGTCCGTCCCGGCACGGCTTTTGGATCTCCACGACTACACCCTTTCCCAAAAAGGGACTCCCCGACTCCGCAACCCCGCGGCCTATCCCGGGGTTCCCGAGGCCTCCTACCTTGAAAACTCCAACCGCCTGGCCGCCATTCTCGAACCCATCCTTCCGGAATCCTCCTCGTCCGCCAAACTTCTCCAGATCCTGCGCGATCCCGGTACCTCGGCGTTCGATCTCCTCCGACGCACACGCGGTTTCGAGCACCAACTCGCGGATGTCCAGGAAGTCCGTGTTCGTCAGGAAGAAATCGAAGCAAAACAGAAAGCCCTCCAGGCCCGGATTCGCCGGCGCTGGGCCCTCATCCTGGGAGGATTGGGGGCGATCGCTTTTGCCGCTTTTGCCGCCTGGGTGTGTTACGACCGCCTCTTGCTGGATCTCCCGGGCAAACTCGCGAATGAGGAAATCCTCGTCCCCGCTGGCCGCCTGCTTCCCGGCGACCCCGCCAGCACCATCCCCGCTTTCCAATTGGATCGGCACGAGGTCACCATCGGCCAATACGAAACATTCCTCGCGGAGCTTCAGTCGGAACCAAACTGGAAAACATTTCTCCCCCCGGGAACCGCCGCCTCCAAAAAGGAGGTGCGTGACCTGGCGCCCGCCGATTGGGCCAACATGCTTGCCAAGGCCCGCAAAGGAGACAGGTACAACGGCCAGGTCCATCTCACCCGGGACACCCCCGTCTTCGGTGTCGATTACCCCGGCGCCTATGCCTATGCGAAATGGAGAAAACGTCGCCTACCTTCAAAATCCGAATGGATCCGGGCCGCAACTGGAAACGACAACCGAAGTTATCCATGGGGAAACAATCCCTCCGCCCCGAATATCAATCTTGGGATCAATCGTGCCAAGAATACCGATCCGAACACCTATTTTCATGTTCTGCCGTCGGAATCGGTTCCCGCAGATACCGGCCCATTCCAACACCGGGATCTAGGCGGAAATCTGAGCGAGTGGATTGCCTCGCCCGATCCTTTGGTCCCCTTTTATATCGGGGGAAATTATTTGGATGAAGCTGCCGTGGATAATCAGAATCCCGTTCGTAGCGCCCCCCAACCCACCGGTTACCCATCCATCGGCTTTCGGACGGCAAAATAAGAGGGCGATCTACTGCGGATGGTTTTGCAGCTGGGTCTTGAAAGCATTCACACAATGGACCGGAGGCCGGCAGCTTTGACCCTCGCACAAATACGCCGTCGGCTCCTTTTCTTGCTCCGCCAATTCCCGGACAAACTCGCTCGGATGATCCTCAGCCACTCCTGTGATCAGGACATCCGGCCTGTAAACTCCTGCTCCCAGAAATTTTTCGCACCCTTCGCCAGCCAAAATGAGTCTCGCCGGCGGTTCATTCAACCTCTCCAGGGCCAGCAGGGCGTGGGGCACCGCTTGGGGCAACCTCCGCATCCTCTCCCCCAACCAATCCAGAATTCTTCGGGCAGCCTCCGTCCACTTGGGTTGATCTGTCAACCGACCTAGTTCCGCAAGAGCCAAGGCGGCCACCGCATTCCCGCTCGGCTCCGCCCCGTCATAGTCATCCTTCATTTTCGCCAGAAGCGTCTCGTCCGAACTCGCCCACAATCCGCCGGCTTTCCGGTCCTCAAACGTTTCAAGCAATTTTTCCGCCAGCTCCACCGCCCGGTTCAGGTACCCGACCTTGAGCGTTGCCTGATGCAGATCGATCAAGGCCTGCAAGACTCCCGCAGAATCCTCCAACAGACGGGCATCATCTTTTTTGCCGTTTCGCCAACGATGAATCGGTGTTCCGTCCGTCCGCAAAAGATTCTTCTCCAGAAAACGCCACACCTCCTCCGCCTTCTCGGCATAGGCCCGTCCCCCGCCCCACCTCGTCGCCCTCGCATAACCGGAAATCGCCAATGCATTCCACGAGGTCAACACCTTGTCATCCTTCCCCGGCCGAATCCTTTCCTCCCTCCTCTTCTCCAGCTTGGCTCTTATACTTTCCAAAACTTTTTCCTCTTCCCGGCTTGGCACCCTTCTTCGCCCCAACACATTCCATCCCTTCACCGGATGATGCGGATCCATAAAATTCCCCTCTTCCGCCACCCCCCAGATCTCCTCTGCCAACTTGAACTCCTCAGCCTTCACGAATTCCAGAACCTCTTTCCTGGTCCACACATAGAATTTTCCCTCCACCCCCTCGCTGTCCGCATCCTCAGCGGAAGCCAATCCACCCCCTTCCACCCTCAAATCCCGGGAAAGATACCGGTGAATCCCAGCCACCACCTCCCACGGCCATTCTTCCCCTGTGGCCGCCCCCAGTTCGGCATACAAGCCCATGAGTTGAGCGTTGTCATAAAGCATTTTTTCAAAATGCGGGACCGCCCACTCCCCATCCACCGCATACCGGTGAAATCCCCCTCCAATCTGATCATAAATTCCACCCGCCCGCATCGCCCTCCCCGTATGCCTCACCATCTCCAGAAGTTTCTCGTCTTTCTCACGGAACGACCTCCGCAGGAGAAAAAGCGGTTGGCTCGGCCTCGGAAATTTCGGGGCGCCCCCGAATCCGCCGTTCTTTCGGTCATACTCCATCGCCAGTTGATCCGTCGCTGTCTGCAGGATTTTCTCCGCATCGGCAGCCGGCCCCCCACCCGTTCCCTCCCCCAGCAACCGAATCCTTGCGGAAAGATCTTCCGCCCAGTCGACGACTTCCTCGTTTCGGTCTTTCCAAGCGCTGGAAATCTGACGCAACACGTCCATGAATCCGGCCCTTCCATAACTGCTGGAAGGGGGATAGTAGGTGCCCCCATAAAAAGGTTTTCCCTCCGGCGTGACCCAAACGGAAAGGGGCCACCCCCCCTGCCCCGTCATCGCCTGCACCGCCGTCATGTAGATGCGGTCGACATCCGGTCGCTCCTCCCGGTCCACTTTCACCGGAATAAAATCCCGGTTCAGTACCTCCGCCACTGCCTCGCTCTCAAACGACTCCCGTTCCATCACATGACACCAGTGACACGTGGAATAACCGATGCTTAGAAACACCGGCTTGTTTTCCGCCTTCGCTTTTTTCCACGCCTCCTCCCCCCACGGCATCCAGGAAACGGGATTGTGGGCATGCTGGAGAAGATAAGGACTCACCTCCTTGGCCAACCGGTTCGGCGGATACTTCACCCGGAAAGTCTACCCTGAGATATCTCCGTTCTTCCTTATTTTTATCTTACTTTTATCCTTCTTGAAATGTCCTCCCTTTTCGCCCCCCTTCAACTCGGCCCCCTCCACCTTCCCCATCGGGTCTTGATGGCTCCCCTCACCCGGTGTCGGGCCTCGGCAGGCAACGTCCCAAATGAGCTGAATGCCGAGTACTATCGCCAACGGGCCTCCGCCGGACTGATCATCGGCGAAGCGACCTCAGTCTCCCCATTCGGCTACGGTTACCCCAACACCCCCGGCATCCACAGCCCCGAACAGGTCGCCGGATGGAAAAAGGTCGTCCAAGCCGTTCATTCCGCCGGTGGCCGCATCTTCCTCCAGCTCTGGCACGTGGGTCGCATCTCCCATCCCTGCTTTCAACCCAACGGAGTTCTCCCAGTCGCCCCCTCCGCCATCCGCCCCAAAGGACAGGTCTTTAATGGGAAAGAGATGGTCGATTACGTCACCCCACGGGCTCTCGAAATCTCCGAACTCCCCGGAATCGTTTCCGAATATATTCATGGAGCAAAACTGGCCAAGGAGGCTGGGTTCGACGGCGTGGAGATTCATAACGCGAACGGCTATCTCCTCGACCAGTTCCTACGTAGCGGCACCAACCATCGCACCGACTCCTATGGCGGCTCCGTGGCCAACCGGTGCCGTCTCTCCATCGAAATTGCCCAAGCTGTCATCAAGGTCTGGGGAACTGACCGGGTTGGAATTCGTCTTTCCCCCTCGGGCGTCTTCAATGACATGCACGACGAGAACCCGATGGAAACTTTTAGTCACCTCCTGAAAGAGCTCAGCAAACTCCGGCTACTCTATGCCCACATCACCCGCGTCACTGCCCAGGATATCCGACACGGAGCCAAGGAAGGTGTCGGCCCAAAAGAACTGCGAAATTTTTTCAAAGGACATGTGATCACGGCTGGTGGTTTTGATCGTTCATCTGGCGAACAGGCGATTCGCGAAGGCTGGGCTGATGCGATCTGCTATGGAGTCCCCTTCTTAGCCAATCCAGATCTTCCCGAACGTCTCCGCAAAAACGCCCCTCTCAATCCTCCCGACGAAGCAACCTTCTACGCCTCCGGCCCCAAGGGCTACACCGACTACCCCACCCTTCCCTGACTCTTCCGCCTTGCGATGGTTTTTATGGGAGGGGAGTATGAGAACCCTCTATCGAAGCCAGAAAATGACTTCGACAAGTCGTTGACCGGTCCCATAGCTCAAGAGGATAGAGCAGCGGTTTCCTAAACCGCGGATCCCCGTTCGATTCGGGGTGGGACCATGTATGGGGCTAAGGGGAGGTCCGTCCTCAAGACTCAACGCGGAATCACCCAACACGATTCGGATGTACCAGGCTAAGCGTTTGCCCAAACCCATGCGATCCGAGTCGTCACCTTATCCTTAGTTAAGCCAGTCAACTTCGAGACCGCCTCCGCATACGCCTCCAGTTGAGGTCGGTAATATTCCGCCCGCTCCGTCTTCTCCCTCTCCCCATCCAACTGGTCGGTTTTGAAATCCACCACCTCCGCCCCCACTGCATTGCCCTTTCCATCCCGAGCCACCACCACCCGGTCAAAGGTCCCGGTCAAAACCTCCCGCTCCCCCTCTCTTTCCCACACCACCGCAAAGCTTTTTTCCCTCCACACCTCCAAATTCGCCACCCCCGACCAACGTTTTTCCCAATCCTTTTTTCCAAAGACCCACTCCATCCCCTTTTGCATCTGAACCGCAACCTGCTCCGCCTCCAGTATCACTTCCTTCTTTTCCATTCCCCACCACAACTCCGGCGACTCCTCCACCCACCGCGTCACCTCCGGCCCCTTCCCCTCCTGCCACTCGACCTTACTTAACCACGCATGGATCCGTGTCCCGCGATCCAACGCCTTCCCGCTATTCTGCGAAATCACGTGGGACAGGCGTACTTTCCCGCCCCCCTCTCGTGCCGACGGACTCTCCAACTCCAACCTCACCTCCGGCCTCCGCGGAGCCGTCCCCACCTTCAACGCCACGCCGGGATCCGCCGGCACAGCCGCCTTTTTTGGCCCGTCGAATTTCTCCCCCCTGGAATCGACCACCTCCAGTTCCCCCTCCGTTTCCTCTTCCGGCCAACCCCACTGGTTTCGCAATATTTCGCCCAGATTCAGGTTCTCCCTTTTTCGAGGACCGCCCACCACCACCTCCAGATCCCGCTTCGCACGCGTCAGCCCCACATACAACACACTCAACGCTTCCATGAACTCCTCTCCCTTCACCTTCTCCACCAGGTCGTCCATGCCCAAAAATCCCGCCTCCTCCTCACTTGGCAAAATCACCGCCCGCTTTTCCTCCTCCAAAACCCGCACTTTCACCTTATCCATCCCCCCCGCGCTCAATCCCCGGTCCAGATCCGCCAGAATGACCCGATCAAACTCCAAACCCTTGGCCCCGTGCACCGTCATCACCCGAACCTGAGCCGCCCGAGGATTCTCCACCCTCTCTGCCCGCACCCGACGAACAAACTCCGCCAACCTTCCGCCCCCGCCCTCGTCAAACGCCCGGGCCGACTCCACCAACTGACTGCACCGCATCCGGTCGTGCGCCGTTCCAGCTTCCCGCCACTTTTTGTTCGCCGCCCACCCGCCCATCACCTCGGCCAAACCACGATCCGTAATCTCGATTCGCAACTTCTTTAAAAAATCCCTCGCCTCCGTGTCCTCACCCACGGCCTTCGCCGGCACCTGCTCACATCCAAAGACCTCCGCCATCCCCCCCGCACACACGTGATACCGTGCCGCCGAATGGCCCGGATGATCCGCCCAGCTCAGCAATGAAAGAATCATTTCCACCGCCGCACTGTCGGTGAGTGGATTCCCCCCCTCGCCACTCGCCTCGACCCCGCGCGACTTAAGGCCCGCCAAAATTCCCGGAATCAACTTATGCGTTCGGCAAAGAATCCCCAACGTTCCCTGTTCCTTCTCCACATGGGCCTTTGCGCGCTCCACCACCTGTTTTCGCACAGCAGCCCTCACCCGGTCCGAACAGTTCCCCGGCCGCACATACAAAACCACTTTTCCCGCCTGACTCGCTGCCTGAGGGGAAGATTTGTGCTGCTGATATTCCTCACTCCACTCCGCAGCGGCCTGAGAATAAACCGGCTTATCCTCAAACAAGGACGAGTCTTTCAACTCGTGAAAAGCCCGGTCCACTGCCGCCAACACCGCCCGGCTGGAACGGAAACTTTCGCTCAAAATCTCCCGTTTCACCTCAGGCAATACTTTCTCCACATCCCGCAACAGCCGGGGATCCGATCCGCGCCAGCCATAGATTGATTGTTTCCGGTCTCCCACTACCAAAACATGACCGCCTTTCCCCATGGTCTCCTCCAGCACTGGCTTGAAAAACCCGAACTGCCGTCTGCTGGTATCTTGAAACTCGTCCAACAGAAGATGCGCAATCCGCCCGTCCAACCGGAAATACAGCTCTTCCGAATCCAGTCCAGTCGCGACCTGGAGGGCCGCAGCCTCCACCTCACGAAAGGTGTAACTGCCCGAACTGTACGACGCCGCCCCGCGCGCCTGGTCATACTTTCCGGCCAAGGCCAGCAACGCCGATTCACGTAAACGGTGGTTTCGAACAAGCTCCCGAACCGCATCCTTGATCGACAAAGCAAACGCCTGCACAAAATCTTTCGGAATTTCGGCCTTATCGAAATTCTTTTCCCCTGAGGCCAGCTTCTTGAGGGGCGTAATCTCCAAAAGATCCAACAAGAGAGGCGGGGACTCCATCATTGTCTGCATTTTCAACAAATTCCCCGGCCAGTTTCGCGTTCGCGGAGGAGCGAACTCCCGGAGGAAATCGGCAAGTTGCCGCGTTGTCTCCTTGCTCATCCTTTGTGGACCCGGATCCCTTTCCCAACTTCCGTCGCTCTGCATTCCCCGCAGATCGATGCGCATCTCCTCGAAGATCTCCATCAACTGGGCCCGCAACCCCAGGGCCGGAGCCTTCCCCTTGAACTTTCTCCACGCTTTCCTCACCTTCGACCCCTCCCTCCCGGCCAACAGCTCGTCCACCGCCGATTCCGCCAACCGCGCCGACTGCTCCGGCAGGGCAATGGTCCAGACGGGCGGCAGCCCAACCGAAGGTCCGAAAGAACGGGCCACTTTGGCAAAGATCCCGTCCATCGTTCCGATCTGAAGCCTGTGCAATCGCTCGGTCATCGCCTCCAACACCTCCGCACACTCCGCCCCGGTCGGCTCTTTCCTCGACCCCGCTATTTCGCCAAGCTGTTTCCGCTTTTCAGGATCAAAGACCGCGCGGGCCAACCATCCAAGCACTCGCGTAAGAATCTCGCCCGCGGCCGCCCGGGTGAAGGTTGTCGCCAGCACGGTTGTTGGATCCACCCGCCCGCCCCCTAACTCAGGCTCAAGCAGCACATGCAGGAACCGACCCACCAGCTGATAGGTCTTTCCACTTCCTGCCGACGCGGAAATCAGCGTCGTGGATGCCGACTTTTTCATTCCGCCTCCTCCTCATCGATCTCCCTCGGAATTCCGGCCTGACCGCACAGCGCCATGAATGTTTCCGGTGTCTGCTCCGGATCCAGCTCTCCAATCTCCTCCCACTTTCCATCCAAAATATCCGCCGCCACCTCCTTCGCCTTCTCCAAAGCCCGACTCACAAGATCCCCGTCCATCGGTTTCGATACCGCCGCCTTCTCCCCGTCCTTGGGCAGATGAAAATAAACCAGATCACACTGTTCCGGATTCCACGCCCCCTCCTTCAGCACTTTCGGCGCCAACTCCCGATAGAGCGGCATCTGCAGAT
>Ga0214917_10001951_pt1 | contig 25833 bp, 22 predicted proteins | sample LL_1208_BB_MetaG_FD_177983 | JGI IMG/M metagenome (GOLD analysis project Ga0214917, IMG submission 177983) | Freshwater microbial communities from Lake Lanier, Atlanta, Georgia, United States - LL_1208_BB | ecosystem: Environmental > Aquatic > Freshwater > Lake | place: USA: Georgia | collected...
ATGGAAAGAACCTTGAAAAAAAGTGGCTGGTGGTACAAGGAAGTGATTGAAAACAATGGATTTTAAAACCTATCCATTTTTAAGAAATAAAAAAGGCGATGAAAGCCCTGTACTTCATCGCCTGCATATTTGGTATGTCCCAAAATTAGTTTATCTCTATTAACCTGTGGGTATTTATCTTCGCTGAATCCTTTTTAGGAATATCCAACTGCAATATACCTTGCTCATATTGAGCTGTAATTGTCTCCAGTTCAATGGTTTCAGGCAGCGTAAATGAACGCTTGAAGGACGTGAAACCGAATTCCTTTAAAGAATACGTTGGCTGCACTTCATCCTGGTTCTTTTCGCTTGTCTTTTCCACCGAAATGGTCATCAATTTTTCCTTCAATTCAATCTTAAAGTCTTCCTTTTTTAATCCGGGAACAGCCAGCTGAACAAGGAATTTTTCCTTTTCTTCAATGATATTAGCTGCCGGTAAAAAGCCCTTCGATGCCGTAGAGCGAAAAACTGGCTGGAAAAATTCTTCTGCTAAAAATGGATTAGCTAAAGAAAAAAATGGATCTAAACGCTTACTTAAAACTGTCATGGTATTATGTTTTTTTATGATTAAAAGATATTTCCTTCCTTGCATTTTTTATTCCAACCAATATTTTATGTCAAATTGGCATTTATTTTATTTATAATGTGTCATTTTGTCATAATTATGATTGTCTGTAGTGCCTTTTTGACTAAAATGCTTAAAAAAGGAACCGTTTACGCTATCCATTATTCTTTTATTTTAAATGAAAACAATTTCATGGTTTTGATTTCCGCTGCAGATTTACCCCTTCAAGTAAATGCCTTAGATCTGATTATTAAAATCTTATTTTAGCTATCTCTAATGATAAAATGCTATGAAAAAAGGTATTTAAATGCGCATGTGTTTTACGGTTCCAATCCCAATCAATCAAAAATTCACGAACACTCTGATTTTATAATGAATTAAATATAATCAATGCATCTTAATCCGCCAGAATATGCATGAAATTATTAGGATGAGACCTTTGGGGGGATATATAAGAATAAAGTGAAATAGAATTCTTACCTTTTAAACAGAAATTGAATGAAGGCAAACCTGTTTATTTATCCTTAAAATAAAGGTAGAATTCCAATAAATAAACTATTATTTTATTCTGTGGGACACTTGCAAATTTTCATATAATTCATTAAATTGTCGGTTCTGAATCTATTTACTTTATTTGAATTTATTAAACATTGAAACATGCGCAACTGGATACTCTCTGGAATAGTATTATTATTAATTTTTCCGCTAATTGCACAAGATGCAGGTTATCAAAAGCCGCCAAAGCTTATTCAAGACCTGGTAGAGGCCCCATTAACTCCAGCAGTTCGGTTAAGTCCAGACGGAAAATTTTTATTGCTATTAGAACAACCGGGATATCCATCGATTGCTGAGTTGGCTCAACCCGAATTACGCTTAGCCGGTTTGAGAATTAATCCTTCCATTCACGGAGGAAGCAGGGTTTCAAGTTACACAGGTGTTGAGCTATTGCGCATAAGCAATCAGGAAAAAATTAAAATCACAGGATTACCAAAAGAACTTAACGCAGGAGATTTAAGTTGGTCTCCTGATGGAAAATATGTTGCCTTAACCAATACCGTTTCGACAGGAATTGAACTTTGGATAGTGAGTTTAACAGATTTTAAAGCAACGAAATTAACCGATCCTGTTTTAAATGATGTTGCAGGAGGTATTCCCTATCAATGGATTGGAAGCACAGGAAAGTTAATTTGCAAACTAAGAGTTGCCTCAAACCCCTTACCACCCGTTGATAACCCAGTACCCAGTGGACCAACCATTCAAGCTAACGAAGGGAAGATAGCTCCTTCAAGGACTTATCAGGATCTGTTAAAGAACCCAAAAGATGAGGTTACTTTTTCCTATTATATGACGGTACAACTTTATAAAATAGATGTAGTAACGGGAGAAAAAACGCTGTTTAGCGCCCCCGATTTAATCTCTGAATTCTCAGTATCACCTGATGGAAATTATATTTTACTCACTACCTTGAGAAAACCTTTTAGTTATTTAATTCCTTACAACGGCTTTGGACAAACAGTTGCATTATACAATACAGAAGGAGGTTTTATAAAAACGGTTGCTGAATTATCCCTTGCCGAGGATGTTCCTGTTGGATTTGACGCGGTTCCCATGGGGCCCAGAGATATAACCTGGAGGCCAGATAAACCTGCTTCTCTTTATTGGGTTGAAGCGCAAGATGAAGGAAATCCTAAAAAGGCAGCGCCTGTCAGAGACAGATTGCACACCTGGGATGCACCTTTTACTGGAAATCCTGTGGCTGGACCTGGCTTTAGCTACCGTTTCAGAGGCGTTTTATGGGGAAATGATGCCTTAGCTATCTTCACTGAAAGATGGTGGAAAGACAGGAGAGAAATAACTACTCGCTGGTCACCTGGTAATCCTTCCCAAAAACTGGACACCCTGTTTGACAGACAGTACGAGGACAGATCGACGGATCCAGGTAATTTTCAGTTGACTAAAAATGCCTTTGGAAGAAATGTTTTGTTAACAGGCATAAATCAATCCTTATTTTTATCTGGACTTGGAAATACTCCTGAAGGCTATAAACCCTTTTTAGATAGTTATTCGCTTCAAACCAGAAAAAAAACAAGATTATGGGAATCGTCAGCTCCTTGGTTTGAAAACGCCATAGATATTTTAGATGTCACAAATGGTTTGGTTTTACTTTCCAGAGAAAATGCCGAGACACCAGCAAACTACTATTTAAAAAGCTGGAAAACAGGTAAATTAACCCAGTTAACTCAATTTCCAAATCCATTTATTGCTCTTCAGGGTATTCAAAAAGAACTAGTGCGGTATAAGCGAACCGATGGATTAGAATTAACAGGCACTTTATATTTGCCAAAAGGCTACCAAAAAGAAAAAGATGGCCCCCTACCCACCTTTATGTGGGCTTATCCCCGCGAATTTAAAAGCGCCGATGCCGCCAGTCAGGTGACGGGTTCCCCTTATCAATTTTCCAGACCTAATTGGGGCTCTCCCATTTATTGGGTAACTCAAGGATATGCTGTTCTTGATAATTTCAGCATGCCTATTTTAGCAGAAAATAACAAAGAACCTAATGATGCATTTGTTAATCAACTAACCATGAATGCAGAAGCTGCTATCAACAAACTGGTTGATATGGGAGTTACTGACAGAAAACGGATTGCCGTTGGCGGGCACTCCTATGGTGCATTCATGACGGCCAATCTACTTGCACATACCGATTTATTTGCAGCGGGCGTAGCCAGAAGCGGTGCGTACAACAGAACCTTGACCCCTTTTGGATTTCAAGCTGAGGAGAGAACCTACTGGGAGGCACCAGAAGTATATTTTAAAATGTCGCCTTTCAATTATGCAGATAAAATTAAGGAACCCATTTTGCTGATTCATGGAGAAGCTGATAATAACTCCGGAACTTTCCCCATTCAAAGTGAGCGCTTTTATGCTGCTTTAAAAGGTCATGGGGCTACGGCTAAACTTGTTTTTCTGCCACACGAAAGTCATGGTTATCAGGCAAAGGAATCTATTCTGCACATGTTGTATGAAACAAGCTCCTGGCTCGAAAAACAGGTTAAAAACAGACCTGAAAAAATAATCAGACCCTAAAGTGGTAAAATTGGCTGATTTATTTCGTTTTCGCTGACAAAAAGACAGTGCTTCGTGACTATTTTTCCGAAATTAACATTGGGCTGCCTTTTGATAGGGTAAGGTAAAATAATTAAGTAACCCATCAAAATTTGAATCATGACTTACGATAATTTCACAGCGAAAGCTCAGGAAGCGATTCAAAAGGCTCAACAATTTGCTTCTGAACTCAGCCATCAACAGGTTGATACCGTACACATAATAAGGGGTATCATGGAAACAGATGAGAGTCTCAGTCAATTCCTTTTGGAAAAATCAGGTATTAATATCCCTCTGCTTAAACGGAAAACAGAAGAAATCCTTAAAGAATATCCTAAGATTAGTGGCACAGACCAACAGTACCTTACCAATGATGCAAATAAAGCTTTAAGTAAGGCAAAAGGCATGTTAACTTCTTTCGGAGATACTTATATTTCATTGGAATTGATGCTATTAGCCATTGTGCAGGGAGATGACAAAGGGGCAAGAATGCTGAAAGATTTAGGCATGAAGGAAGCAACGTTAAAAAATGCCATTCAAGAATTACGAAAAGGAAGAAAAGTGACCGATCAACATACTGAAGATACTTATAATGCTTTGGGTAAATATGCTCAAAACCTAAATGAAAGAGCTGAAAATGGAAAATTAGACCCCATTATTGGCAGGGATGAAGAAATCAGAAGGGTTTTACATATTCTGTCCAGAAGAAAGAAAAATAACCCCATTCTAATTGGTGAAGCGGGTGTTGGAAAAACAGCTATCGTAGAAGGCATCGCATGGAGAATTGTAAAAGGAGATGTACCTGAAAATTTGAAAACGAAGAAAATCTTTTCCCTTGATATTTCTGCCCTAATTGCAGGTGCTAAATATAAAGGAGAATTTGAAGAGAGATTAAAAGGGGTTATTGAAGATGTTACAGAGGCAAATGGTGAAATAATTCTTTTTATTGATGAAATTCATACCTTAATTGGAGCCGGTGGAGGTCAAGGGGCAATGGATGCAGCAAATATCCTGAAACCCGCCTTGGCTAGAGGTGAGTTAAGAACCATTGGGGCCACAACTCTCGATGAATATCAGAAATATTTTGAAAAGGATAAAGCTTTAGTGCGTCGTTTTCAAACAGTCATTATCGACGAACCTTCTGTCGATGATAGTATAAGTATTCTTAGAGGTTTGCAAGAAAGATATGAGGTATATCATAAAATCCAGATAATGGATGAGGCTATCGTGGCGGCAGTAGAACTCTCTCACCGCTACATAAGCGACAGACAATTACCCGATAAAGCAATTGATTTAATTGATGAAGCAGCAGCAAAACTCAGACTTGAACTTGATTCTCTTCCTGAAGAAATTGACGAATGGGATAGAAAGGTTCGTCAGCTTGAAATTGAAAGAGAAGTAGTTAAAAGAGAAAAAAATGACAAGCTTCTGGTCAACATAGAAGAACAAATAGCACTGGCAAGAGAAAAAAGAGATTCTCTTGTTGCCGGTTGGAAAAGTGAAAAAGAAATTATCGATACCATTCAGGCTATTAGAAAGAGACTGGAAGAATTAGAAAACGAAGCCGATAAAGCGGAAAGAAATAGTGAATATGAAAGAGTGGCAAAAATTCGATACGGCGAAATGCAGGAACAACAGGTTATGCTGCGTGTAGCAGAAGAAAAATTAAGCAAGTTACCGGAAGAAAACAGATTCACCAATGAGAAAGTTACCGCCAGTGATATTGCCCAGGTTGTCTCTAAATGGACAGGCATTCCAGTAGATAAAATGACTCAAAGTGAAAAAGAAAAACTCCTTCGCCTGGAAGATGAAATTGGTTCAAGATTAATAGGACAACACGAAGCAGTGGCTGCCGTTGCCGACGCCATCAGAAGAAGCAGAGCCGGTCTCCAGGATGCTGAAAGACCTATTGGTTCCTTTATTTTCCTTGGTCCAACAGGAGTAGGAAAAACGGAACTGGCAAAAACATTGGCCGAGGTACTTTTCAATGATGAAAAGGCGATGACCAGGATTGATATGAGCGAATATCAGGAAAAACATACCGTTTCTCGCTTGGTGGGAGCTCCTCCTGGATATGTAGGTTATGACGAAGGCGGACAATTGACCGAAGCAGTAAGACGTCGTCCGTACTCTATCATTTTACTCGACGAAATTGAAAAAGCACACCCCGATACCTTCAATATCCTTCTTCAGGTGTTAGATGATGGAAGATTAACGGATAATAAAGGCAGAGTGGCAAATTTTAAAAACACCATTATTATCATGACTTCTAATATTGGCTCTGAAAATATATTGGAAAATTTTGAAGATTTGGCGGAGATGGGAGACAAACACCGAACAGAGGTACTCGAAACGACGAAAGCTGAAGTGTTTAATATGCTTAAAGAGAATATGAGACCTGAATTCCTAAACAGGATCGACGACCAGATAATGTTTTTGCCTCTTGACAAGATTGAAATCTATCAAGTCCTAGATTTATTGCTTAAAGGCACACAGAAAATGCTCGCTAAACAAGGTATCTTATTGAAAATAAGTGAAAAAGCTAAAGGATTCTTAACTAACCTCGGATATGATCCTCAATATGGTGCAAGGCCATTGAAGAGGGTACTTCAGAAAGAAGTGGTTAACGAGTTGTCAAGACAAATATTAGACGGGACTTTTTCCTTCGGTGATACCATCTATATCGATGCAGACAGTAAAGGTTTACTCTTTAGCAAGGAACCATTTGAACCAATGGTATTACCAACTGAAGAAACCATTGAAACAGATAACTAATGCTTTAATTCCTTTTGTTCTATTAAGTAATAGACGCAGGTAGTTAAAAAGTCTCTTAGATGTGGGATGGCTTTTATTAATCCGATTTGTTTGAAAGGGGTCAACCCAAATTTAAATTTATAAATTGGATTTATCAAAAAGTGGGTATCTAAAATAACCTGATAACCGGTTTCTTTAACGATTCGCTCAAATCGATTCGTAGAGATTCCGGTTTCTTTTATTTCTACAAATGCCGGGACGTATTCTTTAAAAAATGTCAGAATTCTTTTATAAATACCCATTGGCAGCAAATGAAAATATGGAATTTTTGAAAGTAAGCTTTTACAAAGTTGCTGATGACCCCCAAAGGGCATATACCAAGGTGGAAAACCAAAAAATATTTTCCCACCTGGTCTTAGAAATTTCTTGAATTCCTGTAAAATCTTTTCCTGATGAGGTATATGTTCAATAACATCCTTGAGTACAATCAAGTCAAACTGGTTTCTAAATTCTATTTCAAAAGAGGGGTCGTATATGTTTTTATTTATTAATCTCACTACCCCTTCACTCAATTCCTTTTTTAAAAACTGTTCCGCCAGTATCAATCTTCCTTCCTCAAGTTCAACACCAACTCCTGTGCAACCTCTGTCCAGAAAAGCCTTAAGAACGCCCCCCTCAGCGCATCCTACTTCCAATACATGAGTATTGTTATTTATTGGAAATCGCTTTTCAATAAATGGAATAACAAAATCTCTTGCATTTTTTAATTGCATTTCAAAATACCAGGGCTTGTTTATATGGAACTCGTACATAAATCTAATTTAGAGCACAAAAGTAATAAACCTTTTAATAGGTATTACTTCTGATGTTGATTACCTTATATTTTACAAGATTCGGGTAAACCTCAATCTTTTAAAAAGACTTATTCACCTGCCATCATCTGTTTAAGAATTCCCTCCTTCATGGCATAAGAAGAAAAGGTAAGTTTATTAAAATGACCCAGGACTAAAACATATTCTATTAATATGAGCGCTGCGACGATCATTTCCACGCGTGTATCTGGTATTTCTTTATATTGCTTTCTTTCGTTTATACTTTTATGAACAATTTCATATATCAATGGCATTACATATTTTACCTCAACGGTAGAAGCAGATTTGTTTTTTATAGAAACTTCAGATAAAAAATCCTCCAGAACATCAAAAGTACCTGATGCTCCAACCAAGTGATTAACAGGATATTTTTTTAAAGCATCTGCTAAATCAACCAAAGAAGAACTTAAAAATTCCCTTAAATTTCCTATTTCCCCTTCACTTATTGGATCTGTCTTATGAAAATACCGATATAAAATGGCGATTCCCACTGGAAAACTTTTTGCCCAGAGAATATGTCCATTTTCACTTAAAATAAACTCTACGCTTCCTCCCCCAACGTCCATGATAAGCACTCTTTCCTCAATAAAAGGAATAGCCAGTCCGACGCCTTCAGCAATTAATTTTGCTTCCTCATCTCCCGTAATGATTTGAACTTTAATTCCTGTTTTATTAAAAACCTGTTGAACGAAGAGCTGGGCATTATCAGCACTTCTTAAGGCCGCTGTTCCAAAAGCTTTAATCTGAGAAACCTTAAAATCTTTGCATTTTTGGGCAAAAAGATTCATGATTTCAATGCCATTTTGAAAAGGGGTTTCCCCTATTTTTTCAATCCCTTCGGAAGCAAGTTTAACAAAATGAGCTTCTTTATAAAGTTCTTCAAAAGTATTAGGAGAAATAATTTTTGCAATTAAAAGATGAAAAGTATTACTCCCTAAATCAATGACGCCAACATTTATCATCGATTAAACAATTCCAATTTGTGTCCCGGAAGGGATAAAAACGCCTTTTCGAAGGACAATAATGCCATCTTTAATCGAGTATTTATCTGTTTCTTCGTCCTTCAGCAAGGGACTTCCTTTTATAATCACATTATTTCCAATGCGTGCATTTTTATCGATGATAGCATTTTCAATGATACATTCTTTTCCAATTCCCATTGCTGCTCCTTCTTTAGAATCAATAATTTCGGTGATTGATTCATAATAATCTGCTCCCATAATAATAGCATTATTTATTTCCGACCCTTCGCCTATCCTAGATCTGATGCCAATGACAGAACGGTCTATTTTTTTTGCATGAATAATGCAACCTTCAGCAATTAGCGAGCTATTACATAAGGTACCAAAAACCTTGGTGGGAGCAAGCTGTCTGGAGCGGGTGTAAACGATTCTCTTATTATCGAATAAATTAAATTCAGGTATCGTATCAGTCAGGGCGATATTTGCCTCAAAGAAGGATCTAATGGTACCTATATCAGTCCAATAACCGTCAAAGGCATAGGAAGCAACCTTTAATCCTCCATGGATAGCATCGGGTATTATTTCTTTTCCAAAATCCACTGCCTTTTCATTATCTGAAAAAAGTTTCATCATTACCTGCTTACTAAACAGATATATTCCCATGGAAGCTAAAAAAGTTTTTCCTTTATCTTCATTTTCCTTAGAAACGGAAGAAGTCCATTCTGCCAAAACTTCTTTTTTAGGCTTTTCAATAAAGGAATTAATAAAATCTTTATCATCTACTTTCATTATACCAAAACCAGGCGCATCTTTCTCATTGACTGGAATGGTAGCAATAGTTAAGTCAGCTTTTTTATTAATATGGTATTTTGCCAAATCCTCAAAATCCATTTGATATAGTTGATCCCCTGATAGAATCAGGATATAGTCATATTCATGATTTTTCAGATGATGCATAGATTGCCTGACAGCATCGGCAGTTCCCTGAAACCACTGATCACTATTTGGCGTTTGCTCAGCTGCCAAAATATCAACAAATCCATGGGAAAAAACATCAAAGTGGTAAGTATTCTTAATGTGTTGATTGAGTGAGGCAGAATTATACTGGGTCACTACAAACATCCGTTTAACACCAGAATTCAAACAATTGGAAATGGGGATATCAATTAACCTGTACTTTCCTGCTATGGGAACTGCTGGTTTGGAACGATGGCTCGTTAAAGGCGCTAATCTGCTTCCAGCACCTCCTCCCAAAATAAGGCAAATCATTTTTATCATTTCTTATATTTTAAGTTAGTTTATTATATAAATTGATATAATCCGAGGCTGATTTTTGCCAAGAAAAATCAATTCCAAGGATATACTTTCTTAATTTTTCAAATTTACTTCTATTCTTGAAAAGTTGGCAAGCATCTGCTAATGCTTCTTCAGCGGCTTCCACCGTAAAGGCTTCAAAAAGAATACCATTGCCGTTTTTCTCCCTCCAGGGCACAATGGAGTCTTTCAGGCCACCAATAGCTCTGACAATAGGAACTGTTCCGTAACGAAGTGCATACATCTGGTTTAAACCGCAAGGTTCTACCCTGGAAGGCATCAGTATAAAATCTGATGCAGCATATAACTGATGGGCTAATGCTTCATCATAACCTAAACGAACATGGAGTTTTCCTGGGTATTTATAGCTCATTCTTCCTAATATTTCATGCAGATAAAGTTCTCCAGATCCAAGAATGATAAACCCAATTCCGGTTCCCTTCTCCAATAAATTACTAATCAAATTGGGTAAGATATCGGCACCCTTTTCACGGACCAGTCTTCCAATAAAGGTAACCCATGGAATATTTTGATTTAGTCCAAGCTGACTTACCAGATTTTTTTTCTGGTTTTGCTTAAAAATTTCCACATCTGCCGATGATAAATCCACTTTATCTGGCAAATGAGATGATAGATAATTGTCTGTATGTGGATTCCAGACATCGTGATCTATACCATTCAGAATACCAAAAGACTTGTTTTTTTCATTTCTAAACAACCATTCCAATCCAGAGGAAAATTGATGAAGTTCCTTTAAATATCCAGGCGAAACGGTAGTTACAGCCCAGGCATTTTTTACTGCAGAGGCTAATGGATTAATATTATTTGACCAATCCAGTAATCCGTTCTTTTCAAGGGGAAATTCAGGAAGTAAATTCTTCTTTAACCAGGAAAAACCACCAGCGTATTCTGCATTATGAATGGTAAAAACGGAGGGAATATCTTTTAATATCTCAAATGTATAGGCGTATTTAATTAAAAAAGGTATTAATCCTGCATGGTAATCATGACAATGAAGAATTTCAGGTTTCACCTCAAGATTTTTCACCCAATCGAGAATGGCTAATTGAAAAGCAGTAAATCGCTCTGTGTTATCAGTATACCAGCCCTTTTCAGCATCACCATAAATACCAGGCCGATCAAATAACGATGGTAAATTGACCATATAAAGAGAAAAATCCAGCGATGCATCTGTTGGTTCCTCAATGGTATAAGGATAATATTGGTGGTTCAAATAATAGGCACCAATATGGACAAGGTTAAAACGATGTTTTTTTGTCCACGGAAGACCATATTTTGGGATGATGACAGCTGATTTCCATCCAGCCATAGTTAAATATTTGGGTAAGGCACCCGCTACATCACCTAAGCCCCCCGATTTTGCCGCAGGATAACATTCAGCACTAATATGTAATACGCGCATAAAATTCATTGAAGAGAACCAGAGGTTCTGGTTTCTGTGAAATATACGGAAATATTAGAGAAAAATAAATAGGAAAGGAAGAAATATTTATAATACAACTGATTCGGTCAGGTATATTTCTGTACCTGACCGAATAACTATTGAAGGAGAGAAGCAAAAATTAAACTGCTGGTGCTTCTGTTGCTTTTTTAGCTCTTTTACCAGGTCTTGAATTGCCAAAAGAACCCTGGAAAATTTTTCCTTTTTTAGTGCGTTTATCGCCTTTTCCCATTTTAGTTGGTTTTTTACATTAGAAGCGCAAAAATACACTTTTTTATGGTATTGTCACCTTCAAATTTTCAAGTTCTGTGACAATTTTTCTATCATTTGATAATCGGGGTACTTTATTCTGTCCTCCTAGTTTACCCAAGGTCTTCATGTAAGTTCTAAAACTATCTCTTCTTAATGGTCGAATGATTAAAGGTCTCAGTATGGCACCCTGTATGAGATCATCATAATAAATATTTTGCTTCACCATCTCCTGGTCCAGGAATTGAGAAAACCTGTTCAAATCTTCAGGAACCTCATCAAATTCTATCCACCATTCATGATAAGGTAATCCACCTTCGGAAGGATTAACCTGAGGAGCAACGGTAAATTCTACCACTCTTGTTCCAAATTCACGGCAAGTCGATTGCATTGCCTCATCCACTTCTTTACCGATAACATGCTCTCCAAAGGCAGAAATATAATGTTTTACACGCCCTGTTACAATGATGCGGTATGGATTTATAGAAACAAATTCAACAGTATCTCCTATATTATAACCCCACAGACCCGCATTTGAATTCAAAATAAGCAGATAGTTTACCCCCGTCTGAACTTCGTTCAAACTAATACGTGTTGGATTTTCATTGCCTAGTTCATGAACTGGGATAAACTCAAAGAACAAGCCAGAAGCTACATTAAGGAACATACCCCGTTCTCCGGGAATATCCTGAAACGCTAAAAAACCCTCCGAAGCAGGGTAAATTTCTACACTATCTATCTTTCCACCGACAAGTTCTTCTAATTTTGCTCTATAGGGTTCATAATTCACCCCTCCGTAAACAAACATACTGTAATCGGGAAATATTTCCTTGATGGTTGATTTTCCCGATACTTCAATAAGTCGCTCATAATACATCTGCACCCATGGAGGAATGCCACTTATCAAGGTCATTTTTTTATCCAGCGTTTCCTCTACAATTTTATCTAACTTTTCTTCCCATGAATCAATACAATTCGTTTGATAAGAAGGCATTTGACTTCTTTTAACCCAGGCAGGAATAAGGTGATTTGATATGCCCGATAAGCGTCCTGTAGGGATTCCATTCATATCATCAAGAGACGGGCTGCCCGACAGGAAAATTAATTTACCATCTAACCATTTGCCTCTGCCTGTTTGACCGAAAAAATGAAAAAGGGCGTTCCTTGCAGACCCAAAATGATTAGGTAAACTATCAGAAGTGATGGGTATGTATTTTACCCCTGAGGTAGTACCTGAGGTTTTTGCAAAATACCTAGGTCTTCCTGGCCACAAAATGTCAGATTCACCAGCAACTATTTTATCGACATAGCTTTTCAACCCTTCATAGTCTCTTACCGGAACCTGCTCTTTGAAATCGTTATAAGTGCGGATATTGGAAAAACCATGGTCTTTCCCAAATTGAGTTTGCTTACCTTTATCAATTAATTGAGTTAAAATTTTTTCCTGCTCCTTAATAGCATTTAAAGACCATCTTCCAATCTGTCTGGAAACCTGATTTGCCCATGGGCGTAAAACAGTAGATTTGAAACCCATATTAATTCAATTGAATATTTAAACGGGTACGAATTTACTAAATTTATCATTGTCTAACTTCTTAAATCTTCAATATAAAATGTTGGAAAATCTGATTTTTTAAATTGAAATAAGGATTCCGGAATACTTTGATTGGTTTTCGGAACACCAAAACGAAATAAATACCTTGATCCATCTTTTGCAAAGGCTTTAAAAGAAATAATTTCGCCTGATTTTTTGTCTAAAACCAATTCCATTTTTGAATAATCCGCCATTTTATCAATAGGCTTAAATCCAATTAGTTGTAATATTTTCCCCTTTTCATCATATTCTTTTAAAACAAAAAAAGAGAGATCTTTTCTTTTATAAATATTAAAAAGAGCATCGGGTGACAAAATATCTTCCTTTTCTGACATTTCCGGCATGTCGTTTATCTGCACCTCTTTTTCTTTAGGTAAAATAACCCATAAGGATTTTCCGTCACAAAGGACCGTTTGTTGATCTGAAGCAAACTTATACTTTACCCCTTTGCGAATAAACAGTCCCTTTTGAATTTGTCTGGCTTGCTCAGGAAGTTCCATTTCCAAAGTAAAAGAAATTTCGAAAGAAGAAAATGATTCATATCGCCTTTTCATTAAATCGAGAGATGCCTTTGCTTTTGGATCTTTTTCTGAACGAGTGGAAGTCTGACTAAAAACAGGATTTACCCAAATTAATAAAAAACAAACTAAGGAGAAATAAAAGATTTTAGTCATCATTCAGATTTAATATTTGTGAAATAACGAAAGAAGGGAACTTTAAATTATCAAATAAAACAATGCATAGCTAAATATTTTTTAAAACGGCAGGAAGTTTAATAAATCCATATTCGACATTTTTATTATTCTTGGCGATGGTATTCAATAACATTTCAGCAGCGATTTTGCCCATTTCAAATGCAGGTTGCACAATGGCAATTAACTTAGGCCTTAAAAGGTGGGAAATGGAAGAATTTGTAAATCCCACTATTATTACTTCGGAAGCACGAGGTTCAGGTAATAATTGAACTGCTTCATAGCAATACAATGAAAATCTGTCGTTGGAGGCAAAATAAGCATCGGGTTGATATTTTTCCTCTAAATATTTAAAATTTTCCATTGCTTCACTTGCCAAAAAATTACTGTACCTGATTAAACCCGGATCTACAGATATTCCTGCCTCCAGTAAAGCAGCACTGTAACCAGCAGATCTTTCTATGGAAATAGAGATTCCACTAGGTCCCGCCAGATGTGCTATTTTTCTTTTTCCTTGTTTAATCAACCAGGATGTTGCCTCATATGCAGCTTGATAATTATCACATACTACTTTATGGCAGTAATTATCTGAAGGTACTCTGTCAAAATAGACAATAGGTAATTTCACCTCCAGATGCTTTATAATTTCATTTATTTGCATTTGATTGGTTGAAGGAGACATTAATAATCCATCAGCCTTCCTGTGTGCAATAGCTTTTATATTATCTATTTCCTTTTCCGCTGAATCATGTGTCTGATAAATCACCACGTGATATCCCTTTTTATTTGCTTCATATTCCACACCATTTACCACTTCTGCAAAAAAGGAATTAGATATTTCTGGAACGATGATGGCAATATACCTGGTGTTCCTATCCTTCAAACTCTGGGCGATCAGATTTGGTCTGTAGTTTACTTTTAAAGCATAGGATTGAACCCTTTTCTTTGTTTCTTCACCAATTTCATGGCTATCATTTAAGGCTCTGGAAATAGTTGAAACAGATAAATTTAATGCTTTAGAAATATCACTTAGTTTTATTGTCTTATCCTGGTCCATAATCCCTTATTTTTCTTAAAGGTAAAAAATTAATAAATAGCTCCTTTTAAAAATAACCTTCCCATATTAAAGGGGAAATTCCAAAAAATAACGCAATCGTTTGCGTAAATAATTCCTGTATATCAAATTAAGTTATTGAGTTTATTTGCGAAATTGTTTAATAAATTAATAATCTGACCCGCAAAACACCTTACTAGTTAACTTTTTAAGTAATTTTAGTCAACTATCACACTGGAAAAACCATCTAAAATGATGGTTTTTCCGATTTTTAGTTGCCTCAAATTATCTAAAACCCAGTGATTATGTTAAAATACTTTATTCCAGCATTAGTTTTTATGCATCTCTTTTCTTTTCCGTTGTTAGGTCAAACTATCGAAAATCAGGTTGATATCCTACGTCAAAATATGTTGGATCCTGATATATCTACTCTAAATAAAATACTGGCTTCTGACTTGGTATATGGGCATTCAAATGGTAAAATTGAAGACAAGAAAGCTTTTATTGAAAATCTGCAAAATGGAAATTATGACTTTACAGAAATAACATTAAAAGACCAAACCATTAAAACAAGCAAGCATATTGCCATCGTCAGACATACATTATACGCAAAAACAAACGATAAAAAGGTTCCAGCTGAAGTAAATCTGAAAATTTTAATGGTTTGGAAAAAAGAAGGCAAAACCTGGCAGCTTTGGGAAAGACAAGCTGTAAAAATTCTCGTTCCTTAGTCCCATTATTATGTCTCTTCTCACCTTTAAACATTTGAAGGAAATTACAGAAAGTCCTTCATTATCCTTACCTCATATTGACCAGTTTAACCTTCCGGCAAAAATTTTGCAATTTGGAACGGGCGTCTTATTGCGGGGATTGCCTGATTATTTTGTCGAAAAAGCAAATAATCAAGGGGTATTTAACGGTCGTATCGTCGTTATAAAATCAACTGATAACGGAGATATTTCTCCTTTTGAAAATCAGGATTATTTATATACCCTTCATATCCAAGGTATTAAAAACGGTAAAAAGGTAGAGGAAGATGTGATATGTAGTTCCATAAAAAATATATTTAGTGTTAAATCTCACTGGCAAGTGATTTTAGATGCTGCTGCTGATCCATCGATACAGATTATTATTTCAAATACAACGGAAGCAGGATTACAATACCTGGAGGAAAAACTTACTGATTACCCTTCCCATTCATTTCCCGGAAAGTTACTCCAATGCCTGATGCATCGATTTAAAATATTAGGAAATACGCCTGAAAGTAAAATAGTCATTTTACCCACCGAGCTATTAACTGATAATGGAATGATTTTGAAAGGAATTATAGATAAATTGATTCAGTTTAATGAGTTATCCTCTTCATTTAAGCATTGGATAAATCAGTATGTAATTTTTGCAAATACTTTAGTTGACAGAATTGTTCCTGGAAAACTATCAGAAGAAAATCAACAAAAATTATATGAAAAATACGGCTATGCTGATCAAAATGCTATCATGTGCGAACCTTACGCGCTTTGGGCAATTGAAGGTGGACAAGAAATAAGTGATTTGTTAACCTTTTCGAAAGTTAATCCTGAAATAAAGATTGTTCCCGATATTTCACAGTTTAAGGAATTAAAACTTCGTATTTTAAATGGTTCGCATACTCTTTTATGTGCTAAAGCTATATCGGAAGGATTTGAAACTGTTTATCATGCAATGTCAGATGCTCCATTCAAAAAATTTGCTGAAGAGCTTATTTTTGAGGAAATTCTCCCTTCCATTCCTGGGGAAATAAAAACTGAAGATAAAGTAAGCTTTGCTAAAGACGTAATCGACAGGTTTTCCAATGAAGGTATTGAACATAAATGGAAATCTATAGCCGTTCAATACCCAATGAAACTGACCATCAGAGTATTACCCTTGTTAAAGAATTATTTTAATAGAAATGGGGTAGTTCCTGCCAGGATGGTGGCGTGCATTCTTGAAATTTTATCTTTTTTGATTGATAATGCAGATATTCAAATAGATGATACTTCGAAAGCTATCATCCATGAAATACGCTTAAAAACTATTCCAAAGGTTGAGCAATTGAACCTTTTAATCAAAGAAGAAAGACTTTGGGGAGAAGATTTATCAAAATGGATAAAAAACTAGGGGAACATAGGCGCTCCTGTTTTAATGCTTCCAAGAACTGGATTTAAATAATTGGGAGGCGTTTTACCCTCTTTAGCAGCTTTGAGCAACCCTTCTATATCTTCAATGGTAAGAATATCCTTACCTTGTGGTAATGCTTTTGCTTTTTCCAGGGCAATAGTTGCTTCCTTAAAATTTTGGTCACCCAGATAAGCCTGACCTAAATTAAACCAAACTTTACGCTGCCAGTCAAAATTATTATCCTCATTCAGAAAGGTTCTTTTTGACAAGGGTTCTAACGCTAAAATGGCATTTTTATATTCCCCTAGTATTAGATGGCATTCCCCTTTAATTCGTTTTGCCTTCCAAAAAATAGGCTGATGAGGAATTGAATTCTTGAGAGTTGTATCAAAATCTTTAATGGCTGAAATATAATCCTTGAACCTTATGTTCACAAATGCTCTGCCAAAATGAGCTTCTTCTCCATGAGCATTAATGTTAATGCTTTTATTAAAATCATACAACGCATCTTTAAAGTTTCCAAGTCTGAAATTTACATAACCTCTGCGCTCGTAAGCTTTAGCATGTCTTTCACATTTCTGAATAGCTAAATCTAATGCTTCTTTTGCGGCTTTATCTTCTCCTTTTCCAACTAATTTTCTTCCTAATAAAAAAGATTGAATAGCCGATTTATCTCCATTAGGTTCGATTTCACGAAACTCAACAATTTTACTATTTTCAAGCTTCCAGGCACTTAAACTGCCAGCAATCGAATATTCACAAACTGTTTCAAGAGCTGAAATCGTATTTTTCCAGGTTCTTTCTGTGATTTCGGGTTCTACATGTCTTGGGATATTAAGGCATTGCTGGTCAGCATCAAATATATTTTCACTCCGTAAAAAAACATCATATTTAAAATGTATTTCAACACGCTGGTTATACTGCGCGAGTGCCATTTCGAAACTCCGCTGATTATTAAAGATGAGCTGACCAGCCAGAATAATACGATAATTGGACATTTCTGAGGAAAATATTAAAACAGGATTGTTTAAATCATTGGCAAATATACGATTTTATTTGCAGCTAACAAATCTTTAACAATAGATTTACGATAAATTATCTTTTAATTTAACCGTTTGTAAAAGACTAAAAATCGATTTTAAGCAACAAAAAACTAAAAGAAATACATTAAAATGGAAATATTAAATAAATTTATCCAAAAGCCTTTTTTGTTTTTTAACTGGTTTTTCCTCGGGATTGGATTTATTAATTATTTTAAGATATTGAGGATCAACATGCATACGCATTGAAAATCCCATCTGTTCTAACTCAATAACTACGTTTTTATCATTATGATGATCTACTAATTTTCCTTTTAGGCCATATAAACTACCAAAGCAAATCTCTATATCATCTCCAACTTCGGGAACCAGTCTTGTGGCTTCGACCTCAATATTCTGACCTGTAATTGCTTTTAAGATACTAATTTCCCTCTCTGGGATTGCCAATAATTCCTGACTGAATTTTACAAATTTTACAACATCCTGCGTTGATATAACCGAAAAATATTCTGAATGAAAAATTTTAACAAAAACATAGCAACTTATTAAAGGCAATTCAATCTTTTTTATCTTTCGTGTATAAACCCTTTTATGCGTGCTTAAGGGCAAATATGTTTCAATACCTTTTTCTACCAATTGTTTAAAAACTATTTTTTCTCGCTTATAGCGAGTATAAATAGCAAACCATTTACGCTCTTCATTAGAAATGTGTAAATTCTGATAGGCGACTGGTTCTAAAATAACAGAATCATCCTTTGATGTTATATCTACGTCTTTCATTCTAACTTTTTATCCTGGATTAATGTTACGATACCTTTATTGTTTGCATATTTTTCTCCCGATTCTGGACAAACAGCTACACCATCTTCCGAAAAGACAAGTTTATGACCCATACGACTCATAAAGTATTTGACTCTGGCCGGATTTCCTATTACCAGCGCAAAATCAGGTACCTCTTTAGTGACTACTGCACCTGCGCCGATAAATGCATATTGTCCAATTTTATTTCCACATACAATGGTTGTATTTGCGCCTATACTAGCCCCTTTTCCAATGATTGTTTGTTTATAATCTGCTTTTCTGTTTACTGCACTTCGTGGATTAATGACATTTGTAAAAACGGCGGAAGGACCTAAAAAAACGTCATCCTCGCAAGTCACACCTGTATAAAGCGATACATTATTTTGAATTTTTACATTATTACCTATGACAACACCACTGGCAATAAAAACATTTTGACCAAGGTTACATTGTTTACCTAATACAGCTCCCGGCATAATATGAGAAAAATGCCATATTTTAGTGCCTGATCCAATAACTGCCCCTTCATCGACCACTGCGGAGGGATGAATATAGATATCTTCCATTTATTTGAAAAATTGAATAACTGCATCAATAATATAAGCAATTTGTGCATCACTCATTTCAGTGTGAATGGGTAAAGATAGCACTGACTTACATAAAGTATCTGTCGATGGCAGAAAATGCACGTTTGCCTCTTTTTTAAAAGCTTCCTGCATATAGAGCGGCAAAGGATAATATACAATGGATGGAATCCCTTTTTCCTTTAAGTAATTTTGTAACTGATCTCTTCTCCCATCCTTTACTTTCAAGGTATATTGATGGAAAACATGACTTGAAAAGTCAACTCTATGTGGGATTTGTAATGCTTCTATTGAGGTAAAAACGCTATCATAAGCATCAGCAACGGCTCTTCTTTCTGAAGCAAACTGATCTAAATAATTCAATTTTACATTAAGAATGGCAGCTTGAATACTATCTAACCTGGAGTTTACTCCAACGCTGTCGTGATAATATCGTCTGGTTTGACCGTGATTGGCAATTTTTTGAAGTGATGAACCCAGATTTTCATCCTGGGTGTAAAGTGCTCCGCCGTCACCGTAAGCGCCAAGGTTTTTTGAAGGATAGAAACTGGTTGATCCGATATGGCCAACAGTACCTGACTTAACCATTGCTCCGCTTTTCAACCTATAATCTGCCCCTATAGCCTGTGCATTATCTTCAATCATAAATAAACCCCGTTGATCACATAAATTTCTGATACCCTCTAAATCTGCACATTGCCCATACAAATTTACAGGCACTACGGCACGTGTTTTTTCTGTTATCGCTTGTTCAATGATGTCAGTTGTTACATTAAAGGAATCAATATCAACATCGACCATTACAGGTTTTAAATTTAATAAAGCGATAACTTCTGCCGTTGACACGTAAGTAAATGCAGGCACTATAACTTCGTCACCAGGCTTTAATCCCAGAGCCATCATAGCAATTTGGAGCGCATCGGTACCATTTGCACAAGGAATCACCTTTTTTACATCTAAATATTTCTCGAGATTATTTTTAAATAAATGTACCTGAGGTCCGTTGATATAGGAAGTCTCCATTAAAACCTCCATGATTCCCTCATCTACCTGTGATTTAATTCTTAGATATTGACCTTTTAGATCAACCATTTGTATATTCTCCATGTCACTTTTTAAATCATAATATAGCTAATGCTTTGGAAGCGATAGATTTACCAATAGCAAGGGATGCCGTTGCCGCTGGCGATGGGGCATTGCAAACATTTACAATCTGGTTATCCGCAAATATAAGAAAATCATCACTCATATTTCCAAGATTATCGGTAGCCATCGCTCTTACCCCTGCGCCTCCCCGAACTAAATCTTCTTCATTTATTTCAGGAATTAAGTGGCGAAGTGCCTTAACAAAAGCAACTGAAGAGAAAGAACGGTGTAATTCACCAAGGCCGTACTGCCAGTGTTTCGAAGCTAAACGACGAAAACCTGGAAAAAATATAGTCTCTGACAGTTCTTTTGCATCAACATCCCACCGGGAGTATCCCTCTCTTTTGAAGGCAAGCACTGCGTTTGGGCCTGCTTCAATACCTCCCCCTATCATTCGGGTAAAATGAACGCCCAGGAAAGGAAAGTCAGGATTTGGAACAGGATATACCAGATGTCTGACTAAATATTGTTTTTCAGGTTTCAAGTCATAATATTCACCTCTGAACGGAATAATCTGAAGGGGAGGCAATCGCATTCCAGTCATTTGCGCTACCTTGTCGGAATATAAGCCGGCACAGTTAATTAAAATTCTTCCTGATACTTCCCTGGCGTCCTCCGATCTGATGATTATCTCATTGGTAGATCTGGTGATATTTTTCGTTTTAAAATGGGTTAAAATTTCTCCCCCAAGTGCTTTTATTTTTTCCGCATATTTCAGGGAAACGGTTGTATAATTAACGATTCCAGCCTGAGGAACCAAAATGGCTTCCTTTACATTGATATGAGGTTCTCTTTCCAGCGCTTCCTCCCTCGAAATACGGCGAATACCTGTCAGTCCGTTCTGTAATCCGTTTTGCAATATTTTTTCCAAGCTGGGAATATCTTTTTCCGAGCTTGCCACAATCAGTTTACCACAAATTTCAAAAGGAATATCCTCTGATTTACAAAAATCGAGAAGTTCCTGGTAACCCGTTATGCAATTTTTTGCTTTCAGGCTTCCAGGCCGGTAATATATGCCTGAATGAATAACGCCACTGTTGTGCCCTGTCTGGTGTTTTGCTAAAGCTGCTTCCTTTTCTACCAATGTCAATGATAAATCAGGTCTTTCCTGTAATAACCTAAATGCCGTTGCCAACCCCACAATTCCACCACCTATAATTAAAACATCTTTTTTCATAGTATAAAAATTAAGTATATTTAAACAATCTGACCGCTAAATTTTTATCATTTTTAAATGATAGAATTAGCCACTGGTATAGGTTTAAGACATATAACAATTTATTGTTATGGTATCCTTTTTGCTTAGGGAGAATAAAAATACGAAACTGGTGAAACTCGAACAATCCCCCCTACTGCACCGAGACCTTAGATTTTTGCTAATTCTGAGTTGCCTCATCTTATCCTTCCTTTTAATATTGAACCAATTTCCACCTTAAGAGATAATTTTAAGGCTCAGATCCAGACTACCCGCAGAATGTGTTAAAGAACCTAATGAAATGAAATCAACTCCCGTTTCAGCATATTCTCGAAGATTATTTTCATTAATTCCTCCTGACGCCTCAATTTCCATTTTTTTGCCAATAAATAAAACTGCCTCCTTTATTTGCGCTGGGGAAAAGTTATCAAGCATAATCCGCTGACATCCCGAAACAGACAAAACTTCTTCAATTTCACTTAAATTTCTTACTTCAACGGTAATTTCAAGATTTAAATCATGCAAACGAAGATAATCATGTACTTGTTTTAATGCCTGAGTAATACTTCCTGAAGCATCAATATGATTATCCTTTATCATAATTCTGTCAAAAAGTCCAAACCGATAATTTTCACATCCTCCTATTTTTACAGCCCATTTTTCTAAAGGTCGCAATAGTGGAGTTGTTTTTCGGGTATCAATTAACCGCACGGGCAAGTCGGAAACCTTAGCTGCCAGCCTCTTACTTAAGGTCGCAATTCCACTCATCCTTTGCATAGTATTTAGCGCCAGTCGTTCTCCTTTTAAAATAGCCTGCGTATTTCCCTCCAGAACAGCTGCAACCTGACCTGGTAAAACAGAATCTCCATCAACCGTTAAAGGCTTCCATGAAGAAGCAGGATCCAGATACTTAAAAATAGCTTCTGCAACCGTCAATCCCGCAATTACACCTTCTTGTTTAACCAGAAGTTTTGCTGATTTTCGGTCACTGACAGGGATACAAGCCAATGCGGTATGATCTCCATCTCCTACATCTTCAGCAATACCTCTGCGAATAAAATCGTTTAACCAGTCTTTATCTATTGTGCGATTCATTTATTTCAAATAAGAATGAACAATAATTTAAATTTAACTTTGTTTACATTTTCAAAAAACAATACCCCACAGAATGGTTCAAAGATGCAAATTAATATTTTTAGTCAGCCTATTGCTCATTCAGCTTTCCATTTCCTGTTCTAAAGATCAATCAGAAAGGATTCCTGATGTAAGCAATATTTCCCTCGATTTTAAAGTCAGACGCTTTGAAAAAGAATTATTTTTGGCAGACACCCTCCATTATACCAAAGAACTTACACAAATTAAAGAAAAGGATCCTGAATTTGCAGAAATATATTTTAATCAGATTTTAGGAGCCAATGACTTACAGATTGCCCCCCAGGGAGAGGAAAAATACCTGATTGGATTTACATATTTTAAGGATGTAAGGAAATTATATGACACAATACAACAAATTTACGCTAATTTCGAGCCATTGGAAGAAGCATTTAGAAACTCCTTTAAATATTATAAATATTATTTTCCTGAAAAGCCAACACCCAAAGTAACTACTTTTATTTCTGAATTTTCTTTGGGAAATTTTATTTATGGAGAAAATAATCTTGCTGTGGGATTAGATTTTTATTTAGGTTCAAATTATCCCTACCAACAAAAAAATCCGCAAAATCCCAATTTTTCTGCCTATCTAACCAGAACTTTTAATGCAGAACACTTGGTTACAAAGACCCTCCAGCCTTTAATTGATGACATGGTTCCTCAACCTGAAACGGATCATTTGCTGGCTTTAATGATTCGGGAAGGAAAAAAACTTTATCTTCTCGATAAACTTCTTCCTAATACCCCCGATTCAATTCTGATGGAGGTTACCTCACAGCAATGGGACTGGCTGGTGGAAAACGAGAAAGAGATTTTTGCCTACTTTTTTCAAGAATCCCTTTTTTATGATAGTAATTGGCAAAAAATCCGTAAATATGTGGAATATAGTCCAAATTCACCTGGAATGCCTAAGGAGGCACCCGGTAGAACGGGATCCTGGTTAGGCTGGCAGATTGTAAAAGCATTTATGAATAAACACCCGACAATAACGCTTACTGAATTATTAAAAAGGGAAGATTCTAAACAATTTTTCGCTGATTCTGCTTACAAACCACCACGAAAATAAATTTATTTTGCAATGAGAACCATTCCATTAGTTGATTTATCCCAATTTGAAAAGGGAAATTTAGAGAAAAAAAATAATTTTATTGAGACACTGGGGAATGCATTCCATACGGTAGGATTCGTTGGCGTTGTCAACCATGGCATCTCTTCCAGTTTGATAAAGTCATTTTATAAGGAAGCACATGCCTTTTTTGCCTTATCAGAAAACGAAAAATTAAAATATAAAATCCAGGGTGCAAATGGTCAAAGAGGATATACTGCCTTTGGGACTGAGCATGCCAAACAGTCCAAAGTCGCAGATTTAAAAGAGTTTTTTCAGATAGGAAATGAGGACAATATTTCTGTCGGAGAAATTCCTGACTTTTTACCTCTTGGGGAGAATCTTTATCGGGAGTTTGAACGCGCTGGATCTTCTTTACTTCAGGCTATTGCACTGTATTTAAATCTATCCATCGATTATTTTGATCAAAGAATAAAAAACGGAACCAGTATTCTTCGGGCCATTCATTATCCTCCTATTACTCAGGAACCCGCTAGTGCCATTCGTGCAGAACAGCACGAAGATATTAACCTGATAACCCTTTTAGTAGGGGCTTCAGCGGGCGGACTTGAACTGCTTTCCAAAGAGGGAACATGGCTTCCGATTGTTCCAGAAGCAGACGAAATTGTTATAAATGTAGGCGATATGCTACAAAGGCTTACCAATAATTATCTTCGTTCGACTACCCACCGCGTGGTAAATCCTCCAAAAGAAGAATGGCATTTACCCAGATTATCCATTCCATTTTTCTTACATCCAAGACCTGAAATGGATTTGAGTTGTCTGGAGAATTGTATTTCTGAGGAAAATCCACTTCAATTTGATCCTATAACTGCCGGAGAATATTTAGATGAACGCCTTAAAGAAATTGGACTAAAAAAATAACATCATGAAATCAACCCTTCCTTTTATTTTCCTTACTATCCCTATTTTATTATTTAGTCAAGGTAGAATTGACTGGGCACCCGACGGTTCTGGTCTGAGAGAAATTCAAAAAAATACGATTGTAAAAATCACGCTGCCTGACAGAAAAGTAGATACCCTGGTAAATGCTAATCTTCTCATACCGAAGGGGCAGACAAAACCACTTCAGGTAAGAAGTTTTGAGTATTCTGCCGATAATCAAAAAGTATTGATTTATACCAATACGAAAAGAGTGTGGAGGCAAGACACTAAAGGCGATTACTGGATTTTGGACATGGTTTCTAAAACTTTAAAACAATTGGGAGCAAAATTTCCTGCCTCAACCATGATGTTTGCAAAAATTTCGCCTGACAGTAAGAAAGTAGCCTATGTTCAGGGTCATAATATTTATGTTGAAGACATTTCATCAGGTACTATTACCCCTTTAACTGCCGACGGCGACAGCAGACTTATCAACGGAACTTTCGACTGGGTCTATGAGGAAGAATTTGGTTGCAGAGATGGTTTTCGTTGGAGTCCTGATGCAAAATCAATCGCTTATTGGCAAATTGATGCCCGTCAGATTAGAAATTTTTTGATGATAAATAATACCGATTCTACTTATTCTTTTAATGTACCCGTAGAATACCCAAAAGTTGGGGAGGCTCCCTCTCCTTATAAAATTGGAGTTGTACCCGTTACCGGCGGAAAAACAAGATGGATGAACATCCCAGGAGATCCACGTCAAACCTATCTGCCAAGAATGGAATGGGCTGGAAATAGTAATGAACTTATTGTCCAGCAGTTAAATAGAAAGCAAAACACAAGTAACTTATTTTATATACAAGCTTCTGACGGAACAGCTACCTCCTTTTATCAGGATAGAGATGAAGCCTGGATTGATGTTGATGGACCTGAGGGATGGGATTGGCTTCAAGGAGGTAAAAGCTTTTTATGGCAATCAGAAAAAGATGGATGGCGACATGTTTATTTGGTAAGCAGAGACGGGAAAAAAGAAATTTGCCTGACTCCAGGTAACTATGACGTGATTTCAATATCAAGGATTGATGAAGAAAATAACCAGCTTTTCTTTATGGCATCCC
>Ga0214917_10001952_pt1 | contig 25828 bp, 21 predicted proteins | sample LL_1208_BB_MetaG_FD_177983 | JGI IMG/M metagenome (GOLD analysis project Ga0214917, IMG submission 177983) | Freshwater microbial communities from Lake Lanier, Atlanta, Georgia, United States - LL_1208_BB | ecosystem: Environmental > Aquatic > Freshwater > Lake | place: USA: Georgia | collected...
ACCCTGGTTTGTTTACCTAAAACCACCACGGCGAGAACGCACAGCGCAAACCCCACATTCATGGCTGTGATGGGCTCATGCAATAAAAAATATGCGCCCACCAGCGTTAAAAAAGGCTGGGCAGTGTCGGCTTGGTCATGACAAACAAAAGCAGCGCACAAATACCCGCCAGCGTTGACCTGCCAAAGGTCATGAAATAAGGGCTGAGTTCAGCGACGGCGATGCGCGTCAAAGGGAGTGTGAGGCTGAACATCACGACACCGACGAACCCGAGCAACATGCCTTTGGTCTCATGGGTTTGCCTTGAAGTCAGCGTTTGGGGTTTATGGCGGCAAAAGAAATTAATCAGCACATTGACTCAACAAAAAGTTGCTGTCGGCTTATGCGCTAAGTTTTTTAAATTGATTGAGTCTCAGTGAGCCTGTAGTTTGGCTTTGCCAGCCGCATCCAGCCTTTGGCTTGCCGCAAGAACCCAATGATCTTTTCGTCGGTAAATCTGCTCTTCTTCATGCCCGTCATTCTCCATGGTGACGGGCCTCACGAACTTTATGCGGGTACGGCTGGCAGGGAGCAGGTCACCACGGCCCTCTTGACCTCCTAAAGAGATTACTCCACCGTCGCGGAATGGTTTTGCAAGTGAGTGTTTAGAGAGATAGACCTTAATTTCCATTTGGAAATTCTTGATCAGTCCATAGACGTTTTAATGCCCTCACCAACCAACTGAACCAAAGCTGGCGCGCGAAATGAACCAACCCCATCCGGCATAGTCATTGGCCTTTTTGACCTTTGAAGAGGTGAGACAGAAGCCGTGGAAATAACGTTTTCGCTGTTCCATGTTTGGGGAATATCTTGACTGACACTTAAGTATGTTTCTTGTAGGCTCGACGCTTTCACTTCAGCGGTGATATTGGCGACAGATTCTGGCTGGACCAAGTTGTAATTTGAAACGTCAGCGCCAGAGAAACCAATGCCCCAATCTCATCAAGGCAGTAATGACCTGTGATAATGCTCTGAAATATATTTGCGAGTAATTATTTCGCCATAGATCAGAAATGCTGAATCGATATGAAATTTGCTGAAGCCATCGCGACTCTACGCTTGTTGGGGACGAGATACGAGGATGCTTTAACGATCCAGCAAATCATTGAAAAGTGGAATAAGCAGTACACAACACGGTTGCGATTACGAACTGCTCAGCGATATTTGAGCGAGCTTTGTGCTGAGGGGGCTGATGGTGCTGCATTAGTAGAGGTTGACACCAGTACTAAGGAGCGAAGGTATCACCTTCGGATTACTGAAATTGCCAATTGGCTCATGACTGAAGAAGCCTCGCTCTACCAGGTTCTGTCATTACAAGTCTTGCAGAGGACGTTTGGTGAAGTGAGCAGAAAGCCAGTTGCCCCACAACTGGATGCTGCCGAGCATATGGCTCAGTCGCAGATTCGCACCAGGCGCTTGCGTGAGCGTGTTCGCATCGTGAGCGATGGAATTGGTCGGTTGAGAACCAGGATCGTTACAGAAATCTTGGCTTCCGTCATGGACGCATTGGCTGGAAATCAGCGCTTGACGATTGAATATCAGGATGCTAGCGGTAAGTTGTCACATAGAGAGTTAAGTCCCTTGGGCTTAGTCGCGAAGGATGGAACTTTGTATCTGCTCGCTGTTCAGGGTTTGAGCGATCAACCTATTCATTACGCATTGCACCGAATGAAGTCTATCGCTGTTAGGCCAGTGCCTGCGCAGACTCGAGACGATTTCAATCTGGATGTCTACATTAGCGAATCGCATCAACTCAGTCACGCTAGAAATCACGATACAACTCCCATTTTTCTGAAAATCAAGGTCGACCCTAGGTGGATACTCCATTTCGAGGAGCGTCCTTTGAGCGAGAAACAGGTTATTTACAAACCTCGTCAAGCAAACAGCTGGGCGACAGTAGAGGTACACATTCCTATTACACAAATGCTCGTACCATTTATTGCTAGTTATGGCCCTGGTATTGAGGTACTAGAGCCTTTAGAACTACGGCTGGAAGTAGCAAGGTGGCTCAAGCAAGCGTTATCAAATTATTCAAAGGATGGTGCGGTAAAAGCCATTTAAACGACAGAATTTGACGTCATCAGAGCATAAAGTTCAGCTACCAAAGGGGCAGCAAATATGAACTTCAAAGATACTGATGATCTGATTAAAAAATATTGTGCACGACACGTTAAACCTCGTGTTGCGCTCAAATCTAAATCACTGAAACAAATTAAATTTTCTCTAGGCTACCTAACATGCCAGAGCAGGCAGGCTATGGGTGAGATGGCCAAGCGGACAAACGCTTACCTGGGCAAGACAAAGAAAAATGTAGACATCTCTTTCGAAACAAGCCGTCGGAAAACGTTTTTGCTTCAATTTAATTCGGTTGACGATTATCTTCAAGTAAGTTGCAAAGGTAAACGATCTGCAGACCTAAATGAAGAGCTTTTGCTATGTCTTTATCGCCTCGACCAATCTATTACAAAATCTGGACTTCTGAGGCTAGGCAGAGATTGTTGGATGACAATTCTTAAATAATAGGATTTAAAATGAATAAATCAATTATAGTTTTGACGGCATCTTTCTTTTTGGTTTTATCTGGTTGTGGCAGTTCAGATAAGACACTGAAATCTCCTGCAACTGAAGATTTTCAAGCCAAAAGAAATCAACAAAAAATAGCTACAGAATTTCGCAGAGAAGGGATCACCGTATTTTATAAAGCTGATGGTGATGTTGAAAAAATAGAAGTTAAAGGGTATTCGAAGATTTGGCAGCAGCAATACGAGCATGTTGCTGAACTAGAAGCGAAAGAGAAATTAGTAAAATTTTTAAGAGGTGAAACTGTCTCATCCACACGTAAAACCAACATCATTGCAAGGTCTCTTCAGCGATCTTCAGATTATTCAACTACCAAATCCTTAAACTCCGATGGAAGTATGAAAACTGTAGCTGAAGATTTGGAAAATGCTCCTGTTCTAAACCAGGATTCAAATAGCACATCTAAATCAGTTATAGCAAGACAAGCCATCAATAATGCCCAAACTGTAACAAGCTCAATAACAGTTAGTTCTCTTGGCGCATTGAGTGCGATTAGAAAAATAAATGGAGAAGCGACTGAAGAGGGTAAAACTTATGTCGCCACGTACGAGTGGTCACCTAAAGAACAATCTGCATCAAGATCTATCATTAACATGATGGATAGAAAATAATGAATCGTTTAATCATACTGACACTTGTCGGTTACATGTTTCATTCGGGCGTGAATGCACAAAGTCAACTCTTGCCATCACCAAGTTCTCTTGTTATATCTGCAGGTATGTGGTTATATCAAGATAAAACCAAGCCACTTTATCTTGTTGAAGTTGAGTCAAGAGGCTCCAACTTTGAAGAAGCAAGAACAGAAGGTTTTCGCTTGGCTGTAGAACATGCAGTTGGTAGCTTATTATTATCCAATACGGAAATTAACAATGGGAAAATAGATCGCAGAGAGATCATTAATTACGCCTCGGGATATATAGACAAATTCGAAATATTAACAAAGAGGGAATTTCAAGGAACTATTACTATTCAAATGAAAGTTTGGGTTAGTCAGAGCCAGATTGCGTCAAGGTTATTACACCAATCAAAAGCTAACACACAGATAGAAGGCCCTAGAGCATCAGCACAGATTAGTAGTTTGATTAAAGAGAGACAGACAGGCGACAATGCTGTAACTTCAATTCTTCGAGATTTTCCACAAAGATCTTTTGATATTTCGATTGGCAAAACAAGTCTAACTTTTGATTCAAATAGAAATCCATCCATGAAAGTTGATTTCAAAATTAAGTGGAACTATGACTACCTTATGGGCTTGTTAGAGCTTCTTGAATCAACATCACAGGGCAAGGCTGTTGGTTCATGTAGGTATATGCGGGAACCAACCTGCCAATATGAATCGTACATTCACATCAGAACTAAAATACCTAATAAATTCCTATTTAGCAAGCGAGATCTTAACTTTGGATATTATGATTTTGAAAAATTCAAAATATTTGTGGATACTTTTTTGGTTACTAATCCTGCCATATTAATTGTCATCAAAAACTCACATGATCAAACAGTTTCGAAAGAATGTTATCGATGGGTTTCTGAGCAATATCGCGGCAGTTCATTTATAGCGGAAGGATTAGGTGCCATTATTTCCTCACCGGGATCTAAAATATTTATTGATGGATGGACTGAACTTAATTTGCAAGCACCTATATATTTCAATCAATCGTTGAGTCATTTGGAAACATTAAGTAAAGTTGACATTGATGTAGTGCGTGGTGATAGGTGCCCTAAATTTTAAACTATTAAATATCCCGTTGAAATGATAGTTTAAGTTTCTGTATCTTAATAAATGAATCTTATTTTCAGAAAGTAAAACGACAATGAAGTTTCCAATGCATTAAGTCTGAATCTTTATTAGCCCTTAAAAATAAAACAACAATCAAAACTACTTATTAAAGCGGGTGGAATTATATTAATATCAGTGCAATAGTTAATTGAGCAAAATGGCTCTAAATCAAGCTTAATCTCTCGGGCGGCAGGGCCTTCGCCAATAAGGAGATCAAGTTGAGAATCTCTCAAGACGGTTTGAAGTATTTCACTTACGACAGTACCAAGCCGATCAATATCATTTAGCTCAAGCAATGAATTAGATTCTAGTGAAGTTAAGATTGCTGCTAAATCTTTTGGAGGCAAATATTCACCTGAAGTCGCTCTGATATTCGAAAAGTTACTATCTTTAACCTTGAAAATCATGTCTCGAATTATTACCTTTTTCATGCTTTCAGAGGAGCAAATTAAATAATGCCAATTTCCTGTATTATTTCTTAGAGGTGACGATGAGTCAATTCCACGCAATAATTCCGCAAAATCGGTTAAATTAGTGATTCGAGTGTACCGTCTCCTCGATGGTGTATAAGCATTAAAAGAGGTAAAGTAATCTTCATGAGGGTCATCTATGGCATTCGCATTTGCCTGTTTTCTATTAATAAGCTTTATTTCATTAACAGCATCTTCATGTCCCTGCTCCGCAGCTTTAGCATACCAAAGCAATGCATTTTCAGTATCCGGTTCCATTCCGAGACATTTATGGTATAGGTAGCCAAGATTATACTGAGCACTCTTTAAGCCATGTTCAGCCGCTTTTAAATACCACTGAATTGCTAGTTTATAATTTTCTTTGGAGACATCATCCTTAGTGATTTTTCCGTATTGAAAGTAAATATCCCCGAGAGCTTCTTGAGCAAAGGCATTTCCAAAATTTGCAGCTTTTAAAACAGACTGAAGGTCATTTTTGTCGAAATTGATTTGCGGAATCAAGTCATTAAGATCATGATGAATAAACCTAAAACCAAGATTTACCCAAAATGGTGGCTTTATATCATTTGACTCCGGAGCATTTTTGTAAACCCCCATCCCGCTGGCATCCACCACGCCGCGCCCTTCTATTGATATTTGATTGTGTGTATTTATATTTTGGATTACATGTTTGTCATGACTTTCAACCTTAAATCTAAACGGTTTCGCACGAAAATTTGCTATTGCTCCAAATTCATCAACAATAGTAATTTTGAGATCAGAGATCTCTTTGGTGCCGATACGATCAAAGACCGCTGAATTACTGATTAGCACAGAAGTTAATGGTTTGACAAATACTCTTGTTTCCGCATGAAAATCCAATCTGTCCTTGGTCTCTGGATCATCCCATTCCAAACTCACTTTAAATGCATCGTGTTCAGACAAATTTGTATATCGAAACTCTAAAAATGAATCATGTCCAGCATATGCATCGGACACGTTTGAATTAAACTCCAACCGAAAATTTGAAAGAGGCGTGATTGTTTTTTTAATCTCCTCCAATTTTGAAATAATTGATAAATGTGTGGCATAAGAAATCCTTAATTTTTCACGTCTACGCCTAGAAAATATAGCAATTTCCGAATCACTCTCGGCCTCAAAGTAAAACTCGCTAAGAATGAGCGCATATTGTTCTACTTGAGTACCAATGTCTACTTCTTCAACTCGCCAATTCTTGGCAGGACTGTCCGGACCGCACTCACCACAAAATTGTGCTTTATCACTAAAACTTTAAAAACCGCAAAATAAACACTTAAACATGCTTGAATCAACCCTGTCTTAAAAGATGAAGCACCGTGAGATTATAGTTGATCATTAGAATTTAACACACGTTGCAAACTTCTGACCAATTTCATAGATATATTTAATGGGCTTTAATAAAACTCAAGGGTTCAGTTTAATTAATTATGGATTTCAATTATTTTATAAAATTTCGAATGCCATTTAACATTTCCACAATAGCCATGACATCTTCATACTGACAATAAAATTCAAATATAGGCTCAAGTCCATGCCCTGAACTCTCAATACAAATCTCTTGATTTGCAGGGTCTCTCTCTTCTTTTATTGGATTAATCATTCGTACGCTTAAGATGTCACTATACGATATAGTTATTGTTTCAACGGGGCTCTTCATGCACCCTTTCGCATAAAGATAATTTGATGTAAAAACAATCCCTTTTTTTCCGCTTCCTAAAATAGTTGCATCATAAAAAAGCAAGGCTTTATTTGACTCTTGATCGAATAATACGCTATTCTTTGAAAATGACTCCGAGAAATTCTTAATTTTCTTATTGAATTTTGGGCCATTATTTATAAAAAAATGACCATCTAGCGATGAAATTCTTTTATTGGCGTAAAATAAAATGATATCGTCAACTGAATTAAAAATATTATCTTCAAATTGATCGGCCTGCGATGCTTTAATAATCGATGGAGTGATATTTTTTGCTTCAACGAGCTTTGCATCATAGAAAATACTAGAAAATTCAATGCTTTTATATGGCATACTATTTTTCATTTCATCAGCGTAATTAGACTCCAGCACACCCGAACTTGGCGGCACAAATTTGCCGTCTTTGAAAAGACCCACATTTGTAGAACCATCAGGGAAGATATAGGTTCCTTGACCGCTAAAGTATCCGTTCTCAAAATTTCCAGTGTATCTATGACCAACATACTCCCCGCCGAATGTTAATGTTCCAAGACCATGGAATGTCCCCCCGACAATGGGACCATCGTAGGTACCACCATCAGCAAAATCGTAATGCCCAGTGTCATCGTTCATGATGCCGTTTACAAACATGCCGTACATTGAGTCACCATTGGCAAAGGTCATCGTGCCAAAACCTTCTGGTTGCCCATCTTCAACTCTACCTATGTAGTTTGAACCATCTTCATAATCAATCCGAATGACATTATCTATATCCTCATCGATATCTGAGGTTGTGTCATCTTCATCATTTAAAAATTCATCGATGGTGGATGAGGATGTGCTGTTGATGGATTGGAGGTATTCAATAGCATCAGCATCGCCCTGCTCAGCACTCTTTCGAAACCATTCATTTGCTTTATCGGTATTCTTGACAACTCCTTCACCGTGGAGATAAAAAAATCCCAGTTGATATTGGGCCTCAGCATTGCCCTGTTCAGCAGCCTTACGAATCCAATCAGCAGCTTTCTCATCGTTCTGTGTCACGCCAAGACCACCGCTGTAGCATAGACCAATCTCATATTGCGCATCAGCATCGCCCTGCTCAGCAGCCATACGGAACCAACGGGCAGCAATCTCATCGTTCTTGGCAACGCCAATACCATCGAAATAAAGTGCTCCAAGCTGATATTGGGCGTTAGCATCGCCCTGTTCAGCGCACTTACGATACCACTCAGCAGCTTTCTCGTCGTTCTTGGCAACACCAACACCGTCAAAATACATAACGGCAATTATGAATTGCGCATCAGCATCGCCCTGCTCAGCAGCCATACGGAACCAACGGGCAGCAATCTCATCGTCCTTGGCAACGCCATGACCATTCTTATACATGTGACCAAGGTTAATTTGGCCTTGTGCATATCCCTGTTCAGCAGCCTTGCGGTACCAATTTACGGCTCGCTCGTTGCTTTGAGCTACGCCATACCCCTCTAAATACATGTTGCCGATTGTTATTTGCGCCTCAGGGTCGCCTCGTTCAGCTGCCTGCAAAACCGAAAGGTGGTTGTTTTCGTCAAATTCAACGACTGTTCCTTTTGCAGGCGTCTCTGTCTCGACCCTTTGTTGCACCTCTGGTTCAGGGTCTACCTTTTGTGCTGGTGATGACTGTTCAATTATCTGCGGCAAGTAACTGAAACCAAGCTCTCGCCATCTTGGTTGATTACTTGTTCCACTTTGAGAAGCGGACTGCTCTGCTCCCATACCACTGGCATCGACTACGCCACGTCCTTCTATCGAGATTTGGTTGTGGGTGGAAATGGTTTGGGTAATCTTTTGGTCATGGTTGCCAACCTTGAAGCTGAATGGTTCAGCTCTGAAGCTCGCGCTCTCGCCGAACTGGTCTGCGATGGTGATCTGAAAGTCCGATAGCTCTTTAATGCCTATGCGGTCAAAAATAACTGAGGCGCCAATCATGACCGAAGTCAAGGGTTTTACATAGTTTTTTGTTTCAGCCTTTAAATCAATTCTCTGTGTAGTATTGGGATCATCCCAAAAAAGACTTACCTTAAATAAATCATCTTCTGACAGGTTGGTATATCGAAAATTTAAAAACGTATCGTGACCAGCGTAAGCATCGATGACGTTTTCATTGAACTCAAAGCGAAAGTTAGCTAGGTGCGCAATTGCCTGCTTTTGCTTAGCCAGTTTTGAGAGGACGCTTACATGGGTGTCGTAGGAGATTTTGAGTCTCTCCCGTATACGCAGCGAAAATTTATCCACCGAAGAGTTATTGGGAGCATCAAAGTAAAACTCACTCAGCATTGAGACGTACTGATCCACCTTCTGGGGCTGGTCAATGCCCTCAGAGGTCCAATCTTTTGCCGGGCCATCGGGACCGCACTCAATACAAAAACGGGCTTTCTCGCTGGGATGATCTAAACCGCAAAATAGACACTTAAACATATGCAGAGGACTTTGGATTTAAAAATTTAGAATTGGTTAGTGCCACACTTTGGGCAAAATTTCTTTACCTTGCCTTCAAAAACAAAGTCGCATTCTTGGCTGTTGCAGTCAGTCATCGTTGAAGCTTCAGCCTCTTCTTTTGTTGGTTTTCTTCCAGCCGCTGCTGTTGCTACTTTAGACATGCTGTCCATTGACTTTTCATTTGTTGTCTGAGCAACTTTTGCAGCTTCTTTATACCCCTCAACAGCACTTGAGGTGGCAGAGCCAGCCAGCTTAGCAATGCCTTCGTTACTTTTTAGCAAGGCATCCATTGCTGACTTCTGAGCATCAAGAGCCAGTTTTGCGGCATCTTCTTTTGTTTGTAGCATCTGTTTGTACAAATCATCTTTTAAGCCTGCACCTGCAGCATCAGCTTGGGATTGAGCAATTGACTTGACAATCTCCGCAGCTGCTTCTTTCCCTCCTGCCTTAGCCAACTCCGCGGCCTGCAAAGCAAGAATTTGCGCAGCATCTAAGTGCTTCATCCCATCGACCTTAGACAACTGGAACTCATGTTCTTGCTTGGTCATATTGGCTTCAATTTCAGCCAAAGCCTTGAGTTTATCTACTTGACGTTTGTTCTGTCGATCTAGTAAATCCTCTTCAATGTTTCCGATCTGAACTTTTTCAGTTGCTTTGAGCCTAATTTCCTCTTCGCTTTCAAAAGAATTGTCAGCTATATCACGTCTTTTTGCACGGCTTTGGGCTTCGCCAGTTAAATCTGAAAGCTCAATGTCATGCTGAGCTACTGTTTTTTCAAGTTTTATCTCATGCTGTGCTTGATCGATCTCGTCAGACCTGGCGAAATTCGTTTGCTCAACTTGATCTAGTCTGTTTTCAGAATTAACTTCGCGCTGAAATTCACGGTCGCGCTTAAACTTTTCTTTCTCTCGTTCAAGACGCACAGCCTCTGCCGTATGATCTATTTTTTCTTTATTGAGGTCTGTATTTGTTAATAAGGAATGACGCTTACCATCAATATCTAACTCTGCCTCATCTCGTCGTAAATTAGTGCCCAACTCGAGAGCGTACTCATCAAGTTCAATCTCGACTGTTTGAGTTCGCAGCTGTAACTCTTGCCTTCGATGAGCATCTCTCTGGCTAGCGTTACGCATAGCTACAGAAAAAGCTGCCTCATTGAAATCGAGAGCGCGCTCTTGAACAGCTAAACCTCGCTGTTGAGTATCGATATTTCTCAATTCTTCAGCGATCAAGGCCTCTGTCTTGAAGAACCATTCTTGACCAGCAGTTTTGATATCGATAACGCTGAAGTCACTCAGCAAGCTATTGAAACTTAGACCGAGCGCTTTATTTAATTCAATGGTTAATTTTGCTAGAGTGTTTGAATCGTTGATTTGTGGTGTTTCAAGTTTCCTAATGATCGTTCCAAGTATGGAGATCACTTTTTCAGCTATTTCAGTATCACCAATTCCACCAGCTTCTTTGTCACTTAGAAAGCTAATTTTCAAAAGTATGACTTCACCTGATGCAGATTGAAGTACCTCAGTTGTACTAGCCCAATCAGCAGATTCCATGTTGGAGCCGCATACTTCACAAAACTTGACTTTACTGCTGTAAGCTTCATTGCACTTGACGCAATGACACTTTCGCTGAACCTTACTTACCTCTATGTATCGCCGCTCAACGGACTTGCCTTTGACAAGCGTGCATCGCCCAGAAATGCCGGTTGTTTTCCTTAACAATTCGATGACATGATCAAGACTAACTTGCGACTCGACATCCAAGCTTGATTGACTGCCCAAAATAGACTGAACACCAGCTATTGCTACCTGCCTAAACTCTGCCGTACTTATCTTAGTTTTTCCGCCCATTGTGCGTTGAAAAAATAGCCCTAAAGATCCATCAACTGAGCTAACCTGAAGATCCGTGAATTCCAACCAAAAGTCAAATTTAAGAGATGCGTTGTGAATGGCTGGCAACTTGATTGGGTGCACATAAGAGATTAACGGAAGACCTTGAAGGTCGTTAACGATATAGGTTTTTACATCGTTATTTTTTTGCCCAACCAATGCCCTTGCGAATTCAGAAACAGATTTTAAAAATTCTGAAATTACTGAAGAATTGTCTTTGCTGGAACTGATTCGGTCATGCACACCGTTTATGGCGCCATTAACCAAAGTAACGGCAAAGCAACCATAGGGAATACGAACACCGGAACTCGATATCGTTCGCATTTTTTCTTCACTCAGCAAGTAGACAAAATCTGAACTTACTTCTTGAGTTTGCACGCCACCATTCTGTGAGTGTTGCTTACTTTTCAATGACTGCCCACAGCCAGCACAAAACGAGGAGTTTGGAGGATTTTGCTCTCCGCAATATGTGCATGATGAGGACGATTTCGCTGTTGCACCACATTCAGGACAGAACTTTCCCCCATCCGGAATTGCGGCTTTGCATGATTGGCAGTTCATATGGTTCCCTTCGTCACTAATGTTTTGGTCAACCGACCGTTTCCGTCCGCAATCAAGATGAGCATGCTCTTTGATCTTTTTGATGGATGAACGGGACAAATCAATCTGTACCCTAGCGTATTTCCCGCGCTGACAAAATCTAACTTCAATTCATCTAAGCGCGCCCCACATTTTGATACCTTTTCCATTATTAGAGAGAAATCCTTGAATTCGCGTAACTTTTGCAAAAGATCACTACTTTGTACCATGAACTGCCTATTTCTTGGCGGTAACCGTGCGCGGTATTCGTCGCGAATCTTGTTGATTGTGGTGCCACGGTCTAACGTTGAGCTTTGCATGTTAGACCTTACTCTGTTGAGTAAAGAACCGCTAGTTGGCCTGGAGTAAACGGATGTCGACGAAATATTTGGTGAAGAGGCGCGGATGAACGTTTGCCACGGCGCACCAAAAAGGTTGAATGACAGAGCCGTTTTAAAACCGTATTCAAGCGTCAAGGGGTCATCACTCAAGGCCTCCATCTTTGCTAATTTCAGGGCCTCCCCATTGGTTAAGCCCTTATAAAGACCCAGCAAGTAGTGCTTTGCTATCAGGTCAGCCGCAGAAATTGGGGTGCTTGAAGCGCCGTAAGCAATCGTGGAGGAACCAACAAATGAGTGTCCACCATTTGTGAAAAAGTGCTCAACAATGCTTGGAGAGTCGTACGATAGAGCCCCCCCATAACAAGCCTCTGAGACTAGAAAAGCGGAATTGAAATCAACCACTGTACCTGGCTCAAATATTTGCACATATCCGCCTTCTTCTCCCTCGCCAACCCATTGGGGCTCATCAGCGCCTCCATGGACGTTGAAATAAATCAGGCCAAAGGGGTCAATAGGGCCTGCGCCGGCAACGCGCCGAAAGTCAAGTTCTGTCCATTGGGGGGAGCTGATCAAGGCAGACTTAGGAAGAGTCCCGACATCTTCAGGCAAGATTTCATGTGGGGCATTTGCGTCTAAATTTGGGAGGGAAGAAACGATCTCTTTAGATGCCGCTTCCCAACACTGAGCCGTAACCCCAAACTGAAATGAGTTATTGGATGGCGAGATCTCTGGGTCCCTTCCCAGTACTCGTTGAACAATATCACGATCTGCAACGGGAATACGGCCTACAGGCAAATCTGGAATAGCGGTAAAAGGGTCCTCTGAATTAAATGGTTCTCTGGCACCAAAAAATGCGTCACTTTGACAAAAATCATCGCCATCATTTAATCCGAAATCATTTGGGATATTTAGAGGAGGGACATCATGCCAATTGCCAATAATGCATACATATTGAATGTCATCAGTCTTAGCTTCGCGTATAGCTTGTTGACACCTATCAACCACACACGAGCCATTGGCCGAACAAATTACACCAGCAGCCTCGACACCAAATAATTCCAAAATCTCATGCAAAGCATTAGAAAAATGCTCTGGCATGACAAATAAAGTGTGCCGGATGGCTTCTAAGCTTAGCGCATTAGGTCTATTTATATTTTCCCGCAATGGATGTTCATTTTTAATCTTGGATTGAACTTTTGTAGAAAGGGTTGAGGTATCAGTCAATTGAGCTGGTCTGAATTTATTTAAATTATTAGATGAAAAGCTTAATCCTGAAACAGGCTTACCGCAACCAGAACAAAACTTTGCGTTTGCCCCAAGTGTGGCGTGACAATGTGGACATTGAGTCATAACGGATTATCCGAATTCTTAACATTAGCATCTGACTCTTTAGGCATGTCGCCACTTACATTCGAATCTACAGTTAGTATTTCTTTCACCAAAATCGTATCCTCTCGATCTAAGAGAATTCTCCAATGCCCTCTTATATTGTCCGCAATACCATGTACCTGAATCAATTTTCCATCAAAGGGCAGTAATGGATTTTCATCCCCAAAACTGTTGCCTCTAATATGTAGTCTAAATGAATGATCATCATCGACGTTGAGCACAGGATAAAGGCCCTCAGACTTTGAACCTTCAAATAAACTCTTGAACTTTAAACGACCAGTAAAAAATGATGACGGCTTCTCTTTCATGGGCAACCCCGCTATATTTTCTGAAATACGATTGAATAAGCCATATTTTTAAATTTGAAATACTCACCTAATGAGCAATCCTTGTTCATTAGGTTATGAGCATTTTCTCGATTGAAGGTATTGGCTTGTTTATAAGCGTAGTCTACTTATTCGATAACTTATTTAGGGCTAATTTTGCACTTTCAGCAAAAGCGGGCGCATCAACTGCCTCAGACTTTTCTTTTAAAAAAGTTAAAGTTTTATCTTTATTATTTGAAAATTGAAAGGCGACTATTAAGGCCAACGAAGCTAGGTTTGTATCACCATTATTCGAATATATTTCGGCAAGATTTGCCCACGCGGAGGTGCGACCCGGTGCATAAGTAAGTAATACCCCTGCTTCATTTTCGGCATCAACATTCTTCTTCGCTTTTGCCAATGCAAAAACATAGTTATTTCTTATTTCAATATCAGCCTCATCGGTATCGAGTGCCTGCTTGAAGATCTCAATTGCATCAAGATATTTCTCCTCTTTGAAAAATTGCAATCCTTTCTCATTTAATGCGCGCGCAGTTTTTCTATCCCCAGTCACAGGTTTAGGTAAAGCCTCTAATATGCCCTTGTACTCTGCAAGCCTCATTGGGTTCATGGCGTTGACGATCATTGAGGTCAAAACTTTGCGGGCTTCGCCTGGGGCATCTACTGAAAAATCAATAGGAACAATTGCAATCTGATCTTCTTTGCTAGTTGGTTCAGGTATAGCTACCGGTGCGGCAATAGGCGAAGCTGTAGAGGTTGTGCCACTGGGCACTGAATTATTTCTTGAGAACCAAAAAGCACCTCCCACCAATAATCCAACAATCAAAACTGCCAAGAACTTTCCACCGCTGCCCTTTGACTTAATGACTGGCGTCTGTATGGTGGCATTAGCAAATGCTGGCTTATCGTTCGAAACTGGTGGTGGTGGTGGTGGTGGCGGTGGTGGTGGCGGTGGGCGTCTAGCAGGTGCATGGGCACTAGCGGAACCCAATTGGCTTCTGTTAGCTGGTGTGCCACCAGTTTGAGGACTTTTTTGTTGGCTATTGATTATTGATTCAACTGACGACACTTGCGCCGAAGAAGGAAAGGATGCCCCGCACTTAAGACAAAACTTTGCCGTTTCTGCACTCTCAAATCCGCAACTATTGCATGATTTATTCATAAATTAACATTTCCTTCCTCTTAATAATAAATAATAGTTCATTTTGCGGGCTTGTTTTGAATTGGTAAATCAATAAAAATCAACCTTCACATTACCTTTTGGGAAAAATATTATGAATGATATCAGCAGAGTCACTTTTCTGTGCTTCTATTTTCACATCCAATTGTGAATTCCTAAGTATTAATGTGGGCATTTTGCATTCCCAACTAAGGTAATTGATAAGACTTCGTACGACCCAGTCTTTCGATCATGAGTCGAGATAACGAGACAGCATTCGAAATAGCAAGCCAACACAGATAAGATAGAAGGTACAAATTTCTCAACCAATCTTTTCAAGATTCTTCCCCTTTTCGGCTATCCACAGACTGCCAATCGAATTTTCATGAACGAATGTCTCTTTTGCGGGAAACCTAAGCGCGTACCAGAAAAGTTTTGTTCCGACTGCGGTATGAATTGGGCGCCCTTTGAGCCCGGCTTGAACGAGCCTGCGGCTATCAAGCAATATAAAAGCAAGATTCAGGTACTACTCTATGAGGCGTCCGATGACGACCATACGGAAACTTTTGATGACTTGCGAAAGCGGCTAAAAATTGACTTTGCCGTACACATGAATCTTATGAAAAAGATTCGCGGTGATCTCACTAAGTCAGAACACTTACAGGCTTTCCGGTTGGAGTTTGATGAGAATGTTCAAGATTCTTTTTCCGGTTTCGACACTAGATTGCGCTTTCGCTTTAGTAACCTTTCTCCGACCGAGCGAGTCTATAAAGTTACCCTTTATTGGGACGACAAAGAAACGAATGATGAGATGGACTTTCGCGCTGAAAATTACGCGACAGTTAAGCCCAAAGAAATCGTTGAGATTGGCAGCACACATGTCTTCATGCGGCCTGGCTACAAGGAGATAAAGGGGCTGGAGATCTACATTGAGCACATTGGCGGTGAGTCTGCCAGATTCCGTGCCGAAACATTTCACGTTCGCGTTGGCAATCCGGAGCAGCGTGTCTCACATAATGTAACGAACAACATCTCTGGAAGGGTTTTGTCGGTTGACATGACTGCCGGTGATGCAGGTATGCGGTCTGACGAACCTGAGAACAAGGGCGCGATCTGGCGTAATTTGAGCTTCGTCTTCGTGCCGCCAGAGGAAGACGTAGCAGACAGCGCAGAAACACTTGGCGTTCTTGTTGGCTCAAAGCATTCCGCTGACACTGTCCCAGCCATGAAGCCTGAGTCGCAACCGGCAAAAGAGTCGACTTCTGTGGCGCCTATTGCAATCATTAAGCAGGCGATACAGGACTCGGAAGCTTCCTTGGACAGCATGACACTGCGTGATGCTGTCGAAAGAATGCTACAGGTGTTTATTAAGTTTGGCTCTATGGCTGCAGCTTCACCCAACAAGGGCCTGTATCTGGCAATGGATCTGTCGCTCCATTTGCTAGAAACTCTTCATGCAGACACACCCGATGTAAACATGGACGCGATTGTGGGTATAGGTTTTGAAAGCCCGTCCAGCGTGTCAATAGATGAAGAAGATTTTGTCACCAACTTTACAGACATCGCCGCTGTTGTAACTTTGTCCGGCCTCACCATCTTTGAAAGCGATGGAACCACCATACTTAGCCAGGGATCTTATACATGGGGACAGATTGCTAATAACGATTGGGGCTTGTCTCGTCAGAGGTTTGGACCGGCTAGTTATCTAATCTCATTCGGCAACAAGTCTGAAGACCACTTTTCTGGTATGCGATTTGATTTACGCCGCTACAAAGGCTCCGATTCGGTTGACTCTCTGTATGCGGATGCAGAAGCTGTCTTATCCCGAATTTTTGAACTCGCGCCTGCTTATGTCACCGATGCCAATGGAACCCATGCTGAAGAACCGATACTGGAAGGTGCGGAAGATGTAGAGAATCCAGAGGCTGAAGCAGCTAACTTGTTGCGGGCGAATAATTTCTTAGAGCGTGAAAAGTGCTTGTTGAGGTTTTTCAAGGCTTATGCATTTGTGATGCAGCAGTGTGATGAAACTGCCCCCCGATCGATATTTCTGGCGGAAGAAGTGACACCACAATTTTTGTTGACCATTCACTCAAGCTTTGGGCTGCTAAGCGGGATCTTGCGCGAAACAAATGCTCCATGCGCTACGGTGGATTGCAATGGCGTGCTTTATAAGGTAGATGTGCCCTTCACTACCTTCTACAACCTGCCTGCAGTGGGCGAAAAAGTATCGCTGCTGACCCATTTTGTGGTGCGTGATGATGCGCAAATTCTGTATGGTTTTGGTTCTTCTGTGGAACGCGCTGCTTTCCGTCAACTGATCAAAATTTCCGGTGTGGGGCCACGCATTGCCTTGGGTGTGCTAAGTGGCTTAAGTGTGGCCGAATTGACCAAAGACATCGCTTTACAAGATGCAGAGCGGTTAAGCCAAATACCTAGCGTTGGCAAAAAAACCGCTCAGCGGATACTACTAGAACTTAAGGGCATGACAGTCCTAGACACAGAAGCTATGGTGGTGTGCGTAGAGCCAAACGAAATGCAAATTTCGCCAAATGGGCAGCTCTCCGGTTGGAATGCCGCTGCCACTGTACTAACCGGGCAGGGTATTTTTCATATGGTGAATACAGGAGACGGAACTTATCGTTTGGATGGTAAAAATAGCTTCTTGAACTGGGAAAAATTTCTTTTCGAAATTAAGGCAGATATTATGATACGTGACCTGGGACCTGACCTCTGGCTTGGCACAGCTGACAAGTTTTTTATTCGTGGAAGTTACTGTGACTTTTCGAATAATTTAACACAATGGGAATATTTTGAAGAGTTCATGAAAAGTGAGCTTACAGATGCTTTATACAGTTTCAGAAAATCAATCGAGCAACCTCATATTACAAAGTAAAAGATGATCGAATTCAAAACCGACCCTCGCTATGACCTATGCACTATTGAAGGTCGACTTGAGTTAGAGGTCTATCTAAAGTGGATAAAAGACACTAGTCTTGATGACACTGAATACGCCTTTGTGAACTATGTTATGGGCCGCGCTCAAATAAAAGACGCAAGGCATCTATTTGCAATTTGGGAACACCAGATGGGGGCGGAGATTAATAAATCTATTAGATCGCAGGTCCGTCTCTTCTTCATGAATCCCAGTGTAGAAGTCTGTTTCAAAATGGCAAGTTACGCTGGATGGTTTGATTTCATACCTAGTGTTTATCAACTGAAAAAAGCAGTACCCTTGCCCCCTCCGATTTATGGCCCTACTTTTGTCAAAGTGGGGGGGAGTGAGTTACCTTTAGAATTTCGATTGATAGTGTCCTCCCCTATCCCAGTTTTAAATAATTCCTTGTGACTTTTCCTTGTGTGATTTCATATAAATGCGTAATCACATCAAAATTGAATCCTCAATACATTAGGCGAGGTAAAAATGAATAAATATATATCTAAAGAAACTCTTGAAAGTCAATGCTTTAGAAGGGCAGGAAAAATTTCTCTTGTCAATAACACGGTGGATCTAAATGTTAGCGATCTAAGTACTGAAAAGGGTGTTTATCTTTGGTTAAAAGTCAAAAACAATAATCGGTTTGAAGTTCATTATGTAGGAAAGGCTGGATCGGGTCCTAAAATTAGGATGTCACAGCATTAACAAGGTATTAATGATGCGACTAACATCTCCAGAAAAGAAAGAGTTAAACAGAGTATTGTCGTAAAAGTTGATGACTGTTTAGAGATTTGGTTTAGGAAATCCCCGAAAATTTGCACAGAAATATCTGATAAATGGGTTTCACTTTTCTCGGTAGAAGAAGAATCACTAATCGAAAAATATAACCCACCTTTAAATCGAACTAAACGATCATTAAATCGGGATCTAAATGGAATTGAAAATGAATTACTCGAATCCGGTGGAGATCAATTTTTACTATGGTCTATTTCAAAGGCAAGTAATGATATGGATAAAACAAATAAAATCCTTTCTCTTTTGAGAAAAAAGTTTACGCCAGAGTTTTGGGACGCTTTTGAATTTAAATTCATTGGAAAGTATTCGAAAGGCGACGGAAAGATACCGCAGTGCTTTAGAGATAAAACCTTATTAGTTTTTGGGAAAATAGCTGATGTCAATTTTAAGCATAAAGCCGTATTGATAGGGAAGGTCTGCAAAAGTCACCCTATTGAGGGCCTCGTGCGTTAAGTTCAGATGAAACAAATCAGCCTTGTCACCACCGGATTCGAACTTGTCACCAAGCGCACGCGCAAGCGTGAATTTCTGGACGAGATGAACCTGGTGATTCCTTGGTCGCAACTGCTGGGGCTGATTGCGCCTCACGCACCTGCTGGCAAGACGGGGCGCCCGCCGTTTGCCACTGAGGTGATGTTGCGCATTCATCTGCTGCAGCAGTTCTTTGGACACTCCGACCCGGCCATGGAAGAGGCCTTGCATGACATCCCGCTGTACCGTGAGTTTGCCAAGCTCGATGCGGGCATCACCCGGCTGCCCGATGAGAGCACCATCCTGCGCTTTAGACACATGCTCGAACAAAACGACTTGGGCGCGCAAATACTGGCGGCAGTCAATGCCAAGTTGATTGATCGCGGGCTGATGCTCAAGACCGGCACGGTGGTGGATGCCACCTTGATTGCAGCGCCCAGTTCTACCAAGAACGACAAAGGCGAGCGCGACCCGGAAATGCATCAGACCAAGAAGGGCAACCAGTGGCACTTTGGCATGAAGGCGCACATTGGCGTGGACGCTGAATCTGGCTTGGTGCATACGGTCACGACAACGCCGGCCAATGCCCACGATGTGACGCAAGCGCATGCCCTGCTGCATGGGCAAGAAGAAGTCGTCTTTGCCGACTCGGGCTACCGGGGCGTTGAAAAGCGCCAAGAGATTCAAGACAAACACGCTGGCGTGGACTGGGAAATTGCCATGATGCCGGGCAAGCGCAAGGCGCTGGACAAGACCAAAGCCAGCCAGGCCTTGACTGATCGGAATGAAAAGATCAAAGCCAGTATCCGCGCCAAGGTGGAGCATCCGTTTCGGGTGATCAAGTGTCAGTTCGGGCATCGCAAGACGCGTTACAGGGGTCTGGCCAAGAACACCAGCCAACTGCTGGTGATGTTTGCGCTGTCCAACTTGTGGATGGTGCGCAAGCGAATGATTCAAGGGTTGGCGGCATGAGTGCGCCCAAACCGTGGGCAAGTGCCCCAAAACAGGCCCTAATGGGCCAAAAGAGCGGGAAATTGACGAAGAATTCATTGACAGTTTCACCATATGAACATTCAAGCATCAACTCGCGATTTGGCGGGGGTTGTGCAGACCATCCTTAGTTATGGCCCTGGTATTGAGTTACTCGAGCCTTTAGAACTACGGCTGGAAGTAGCTCGGTGGCTCAAGCAGGCGATATCAAATTATTCAAAGAATGGTGCGTAAGGCGTATTGAAACGACAGAGTTTGACGCCTTGAACCGCTACATTCGATATGTAGTAAATTTTAAAGGAGCATACGAATGTACAAGTATCTTACTTGGGCTCGTGTTAACGCCCATCAAACAGTGAACACGATCGTCTGGGCAGACAACGACTGGGCCGCTAAACAGATAGCGGAGGCCCAGTTTGGCGTTGGCAATGTGCTTAACTACACCCGTGCGAGCGATTGATAATGAACGCCCAAGAAAAACCTCGCTATTTGACGAAATCCCGCTTCAAGCTAGCGCTTGAATGTCCTACCAAACTCTACTACGCCAAGCCTAGTAATGGATACTTCGACAAAAACCAGAACAATGACTTTCTACAGGCCTTAGCTGATGGTGGAAATCAGGTTGGAGAGATTGCCAAATTCAAATACCACCCTAACCCCATTGGGGATGCGATCACAGTGGAGACATTGGATTACGAGGAATCTGTCGATCAAACCATTCAGATGCTTGCATTACCTGGTCGCGCAGTGATTGCTGAGGCGGCCTTACTGTATGCTCCCTTTTTTGTACGTGTTGACATTTTGATCCGTGACGAAGCTTCAAAGACAATCGAGATCGTTGAGGTGAAGTCAAAGAGTGTGTCGGATGAGACCATATCCGCGCGATTTCAAAATGCCAAAGGGCAGTTCGATTCCAAATGGTTACCGTACTTATACGACGTCACGTTTCAGGCCGAAGTCGCACGCATGGTTTTTCCTGGATATCAAATTCATTCCAAGCTCTTGCTGCTTGATTCTTCTGTGCCTTGCGAAAATGATGGTGTGCATCAACTCTTTAAGATCAGCGCGAAGAAGGAACCGGGCAGCGACAAACCACGCGTACATATCCATACGCCGTCCCAGTTGAAATTAGAGGACATCGGCTCCCTTGATTTTCTGCGAGAGGTTGAAGTCAGCGACATCGTGGCCGATCTACGAACAAGACCTATAAACAATGCCGCGCATATCCCTGACAAATACCGAGAGAACCTCACTACGTTTATGAACTGGGCCGGGGAGGTCCAAATGAATGGGAGCAAACCATTCCATGGGGTCTCCAAAACCTGCAGAAACTGTCAATACCGGGCGAGTACTCAAGAGAGCAAGCACAGCGGCCTGCATGAGTGCTGGCATTTGGCTTTGAGTCAAGGGTTGCTACAAGGTGGTGCAAACGTTGAGGATCGCGCAATACCGTTGTCCATTGATCTTTGGGGCGGTGCCACTGGCGCGCAAAGCATGGCCGATACGGTATTAGGTCAAGGCCGTGCATTTTTGGCGGATATTGCAGAGGAAGACATACTACCCCGCAAAGCATCCACTGGCATAGGTATGTCTCCCTTTGAGCGCCGCATGGCACAGATCCATGCATCACAAGGAGAGGGCCAAGAGTTTCTCCTTGACACGGATCGTTTGAGTGAAATGGATGAGTGGCAATGGCCTTTGCACATGATCGACTTTGAAACATCCGCTCCAGCCTTGCCGTTTTTCAAAACGATGAAGCCTTTCGAAACATTGGCGTTTCAATTCAGTCACCATGTGATGGAAAAAAAAGCCGATGGCAGAGTAATCATTCGACACGCAAACCAGTGGATCTCGACAGAAGCGGGACGTTTCCCAAACATTGAGTTTGTTCGTGCGTTAAGGCGGGCCTTGATGCCCGATGGGAAACTTATGGGTACGGTGTTCAGATACCACAACCACGAAAATACAGTATTGCGCTCCATGCGCAAAGTCATACTGCAAGCCGGTCTGAAACTTGTACCTGACACAATGGATCTCATCGATTTCATTGACCTAATCACCAAAGCCACTGGCGATGAAGTTAAGGAGATTGGTGAGTTTGTTGGGGCGCGTCCCATGGTTGACTTGCATCGACTGATTCAAGAGAGTTACTACTCAAAGCATGCTGGCGGCAGCATTTCGCTCAAATTTATGCTCCCAGCCATACTGAAAGATGCGCAAGAAGTTGCAAATCTGTACCGAACCCCCGGCCTTTATGGTGAGGGGCTAGCCGTTAAGAGTCTCAATTTCAAAGACCCGATAGGACACATCTGGCTACAAGCTGACAAAGGCGATGATCCCTACAAGACTTTGCCGGGTATTTTTGGAGCTGAACATGGCGTATTGAACGATATGCTGATGCGCCTTGCTGGTGACGATGATGAGGATGGTGCAATCAACCAAGGTGGATTAGCCATGACGGCCTACAACTACACGCAGTTCAAAGATTTAAGCACATTTGAACGTAAAAGCATTGAGCAAGCCTTGCTGAGATACTGCGAGCTTGATACATTGGCTATGGTTATGCTGGTGCAAGGTTTGATGGAATTGCGTGGAACTCCATTTCGGATACAATAAATTTAATATTTAGCAGGTGACTAGTGTCTAACTTTCTTTTGATATCGAAGATTTGAATAACTCAAAACCAAAGTCTCGAAAACATAGTCAAAATTTTTAAAAGTTATTTATTCTTTCTACCCCTTTGAAAAACCAAACACGCAATGACAAACCATGAGACGGCTAAACCTGAAGAGCTTGTACCTCTGCTACCTTACTATGTGTATGCACTGATCGACCCCCAGACGATGCAAGTCTTCTATGTTGGCAAAGGTACAGGAATTCGTGCAAATCAACATCTGCAGGAAGTTGACGCGATGCTTGCTCGTCAAGACGAATTAACGACTGCTAAACACCTCAAAATTCAAGAGATTTATGGGCGTCAGCAAAAACCTATTGAGCTCGTCATCGCTCGTTTTGAGACGGAGGACGAAGCCTTTGCCGTAGAATCCGTACTCATCAAATGGGTTTACGGTTTTGATAGCCTCACAAACGTAGTCCAGGGACACGGCAGTCAATACGTCCGAGCAAAGGACGACTACCTTGCGCGCATAGATCTCGATACTCAGGCCCCAGTACGCACCAGCGACGGCAGCTATGCAAAGGCCAACATCGACAACCTCAGGTCTGTCGGGGCATACGCTCTATTGGAGTTGATTCAAAACCGCCTTACTGCTGAAGGTTTTCAAGTGCGTGACTTCAGCTCCAAAGAGGACAAGCCGTTTGCACCCGGAGAACCCAACGGATGGCTGGCCTTGATGGTTCGCATCAAACACGTTGACTTCATTGTGAGTTTTTCAAAATCGTGCTTGCCAGCCATCAGCATTGCCAACACCGACTGGAGTCGCAGCCCAGCGGCGCACGCACAACTCGGATTAATTTATACTTCTAAAGGCCAGAACTTCTTCGCTCGCGAACCCAAAAATCAGAACATCAAAGGTCAAGGACGCTACAGAGATTTCGTCATCAAACCCAAATTCTGCCAGTCAACCCTGGATGACATGTTTAAATTGCTTCACGAGTTCCAGTCTATTGGATGACTATGAATCTTAAGGGTAAACTTTGAGAGAAGTTTCACGGCTCAGGGATTTACCCGGAAGATTTAGTGCTTTATAATTTATTTATGTTTTGATACGGTGAATTTAATCACTCAGCAAGGGATACGTTTTTCAAGGGTAAGGTTACAAAGTTGAGCTATTATCCCCTCAAACAATTGGAACTTTTTTAAACCTCTCGATGAAACTGTATTTTAATGCCAAATTAAATTACAAGTTACACATGATTGACTTTAATCTCAAATTAACCATATTTTTAGAAGGACATAAAGATTTATGATCCATCGAAGTAGAAAAGAAACCTAAACCCTGGTGGTTTATTACTGCAAACAATAAAGTTTGCGTTCAAGTGAAGTACGGATCCAAAGCCCTGGTGCTCACTCCCAAAGGTGACAAAAATTCTGTCGAGGTTTCCAATCCTGAAGAACTAATCGTTGTTTTGAAGAAACTCGACGAAGCGACTATTAACGGAGAACTTGATGCCGCGATTCAGCTTATGACTGAGTCAGTCAAGTCTCGATTTAAAAAATAATTCCATAGTTCTCTGACCTTTTTGCCTCGACTAGTTCGAGGCTTTCCACTTGGAAATCAATGTGCCTATTTCTTGCATTTGTCTCTTTCTATTGATAAATAAAGACATGAGACTTTATGAATTTTCTAACCCACTAAAAGTTTATGTTGCAAGAGTGAGACTCGCAAATGGTCAAACGGTTGTTGCTACCGAACAAACGACTTCACTTGCTTATGCACGTGCAATCTTCACTCAAATCTATGGCGACAAAAATGTTTTGTTAATCCAAGAGCATGCAAAAGGAATCACGGAGATTGAAGAAACTGAAAAAGTTGTGAGTCCTCAAGATCAGCAAGTCAAAGCGATGGCTCAACAAGCTAAGCAAATGAATCAGCAAGCCAAAATGATGAAGGCAAAACAATCAGTGTCAAAAGCCAAAATGAACCTTCAAAATGCGAGTCAACCACTAAAGGTTTGATCTTCGAAGTTCGACTATTTACCAATCAAAACAAGTTAATGATTACTTACTTTCACGTTACTGCTCAACTTCCTGAATAGACACTCACTTGCAAAACTACTCCACGGTAACTGAGTAAGTTTGCTATGACATACTTCTATAGCTTCAGTCTCGGGGACTTTTTTCCTGTGTCTATCTCCACAGAGATATCGGTGACACCATCTTTGATGGTGTATCCCTTTGCCTTGTCTGTCTTACTTTTCCAAACCAACGAATCGTTAACGTAGGGAATTCGGAATCGCAGATTAAGTTCGTGAGTTTGCTTATCCAAGGTGTTCACACCGATACGCTCAATGACACCAACCAAAAAGTTCTTCTTCTCTTCTTTTGTGAATTCATTCATTTGACTTATGCGGTCACCAAACTTTGACATCCAATCCACCCAACGCGTTTGGTTCTCAATAGAGTAAATTTGTTCACGCAATGTTTCACGCTCAGACTGAATTTCCATTCGGTAGGCTTCAACATTCTTCATAATGCCGCTAACCTCTGATGAGTTTCTCCTCTTCAAGAGACCATCTGTCTCCAAATTCACAACTGTAGCGGTTGCATCTGCATACGCCGTATCCAATTTTTTCAGTTTTCGCTTTATTGCCTTTAGTTCTTCTTGCCTATCTGCATGAGTTGAAGAAGACCCAAACACTTGAGTCCGAATTTCTTCCTTAAAGTGATGTGAGCGTTCAAGAACTTCAACGACTATGTCCCAAACCAGTTTGTCTGCTTCTTCTATCTTTAGGTATCTTCTGTTGTCACATTTTTGCAACTTGCCATTGGACTCGTTGACATAGTTTCTTTCAAGTCGTGGGCAATAGTAAACAGAACGATATTGCTTCGGAAAGTATCGTCCCGAATAACGTGAACCACATTGCTCACAGAACAAAAAATCGCGCAACAGGTATAAATGTGTCATGTTGCTTTCTGAAACACGAGTTTGACGAGTGCGTCTTGCTCTCTCCTTTTCAACTTGAAGAATCAATGTGCTTGAAAGAATCGGAGGACACTCAACACGCATAGCGGCTTTTGTTTTTTTATCCGTAACGTAGTAAAAACCACCGTAATGCGTATTGGTCAGCAACTTTTCTATAGACCCTAGCGACCATACAGAGTTGCCCCGTCTAGTCTTCACGCCATTGACTAACAATTCATTCTTGATGTAACGCGAAGACTTCTTGTCACGATATGACTTAAAAATGAAGTCAACCCACTTTGTTTCATCGGAATTAGGTTCCA
>Ga0214917_10001953_pt1 | contig 25813 bp, 24 predicted proteins | sample LL_1208_BB_MetaG_FD_177983 | JGI IMG/M metagenome (GOLD analysis project Ga0214917, IMG submission 177983) | Freshwater microbial communities from Lake Lanier, Atlanta, Georgia, United States - LL_1208_BB | ecosystem: Environmental > Aquatic > Freshwater > Lake | place: USA: Georgia | collected...
TTTCACACCATTTGGATCCGATGAAAGGCAATACTGCTCTCCAGGTATAAATCTACCAGTCTGCCTCCTGTCTCGCGCGAACAATTTTACTTATCGAGAATATCACACTTCAATGGATAATAAGAATGTAATGCACTTCGGAAACATTATAAAAACAGCTGAAACTCTTTATAAAGCGATTGAGCTCACAGGCAAAAACCAGAAGCTAACAAACAAGATAACTTGCGGAGAGCCGTTTTTTACAAGGCATAATTTATATCCAACAACATCTGCCGGAAATGCTATTCGTCACGGGCTGGACAAAAAACAAGAAGCTTATGTTTGGATAATGAGCCTTTGTGATGGAGAAAAAGATCTAATTACTATAGCTGAAAATAGTGGATTAGAAATCGCAACAGTAATTCAAGCCAGCAAAGACCTCTTAATGTCAGGGCTTTTGCGGAAATCTAGTGTTTCTCAAAATTCAGGTAAAAGATTTCCAAAATAGTTGTTGCTACTAAGGCATCTGTCGTAATTGCGTTGATCTTAATTAAAAACAAAGTTATTGCGCAATGCCATTTCAAACGGCTTAGAGCTAGATTAAGGTGCTGCCTCAAATGTTTGAGTTATTCTTTATTTCTATAGACGAACTGATATTAGTAGTAAAAATATATGCTAAGCTTAAAATGAAATCCGCAATTTAAATGTATGGTATGTTGATACAAAAAAAACTCTTAGATATAGGTGGACCTCGATTCTCATCTGCAATCGCACAGTCATCATTCTCCACCGACCACTTGTTTTTACTTTTAGAACCACGAAGTGTGCGTCGCTTTATGCTCCCGCTGCAAATGGACAACGGAAAAACTCACAGCTTTATTGGCTGGCGTATTATATATTCCAATTGCTTGGGCCCCACAAAGGGCGGCGTTCGTTTTCATCCGGCTACGAATGAAAATGATCTTACAACTCTTGCTTTTCGTTTGCTTCTGAAGTGCGCAGCTAATGGTCTTCCGCATGGAGGAGCAAGCGGGGGGGTGGCAGTGGATCCTAAAAAATTATCTCTTAGCGAGAAGGAGCGACTTGCTCGCGGCTACTTAAATGCACTCATGGATGAGGTTGGTCCTGACGTAGATATTCTGTCTCCGGACCTCGGCACTGATGCAGGGGTGATGAGCTGGATGTCTGATCAGTATAACAAAAATCGGCGCGCATATGTCCCCGGAGCAATTAACGGCAAACCACCTGCGCTTGGTGGCATTCTGGGAAGACCAACTGCTACCGCCCGCGGAGCCTGGACAGTTTTAAGTGCGTTTTATGCGGAGCGTGGCATTAGCCCTACAGGACTAACATTTGCCATACAAGGATATGGCAGTGCTGGTGGTAATCTTGCTCGGATTTTGCAGCAAAACGGTCTGCGACTAGTCGCCGCAAGCGACTCCAGTGGAGGACTGTATTCCCCAGTTGGACTCGATGCCGAAGCCCTCTGGAAAGCCAAACAGCAGGGCCATTCATTTAAAGATTTACAAATAGGCAGTGGTTCTTCCATCGCAAATGATGAAGTATTGACGGTCAAGGCTGATCTCATCATCCCTGCCGCCACAGCAAATCAAATCACGAAAGGGGTCGCGCGAAATTTGAAATGTAGTTGGGTCGTCGAAATAGCTAACAGTCCTATCGCTTCAGATGCTGAGGACGAAGTTGTAGCGAGGGGGATAGAGATTATACCAGATATTGTCGCCAATGCTGGTGGAATAACTATGAGCCACTTTGAATGGGCACAAAACCGTGGTGGATTGTCCTGGACCGCTGAGGAGTCGAGCTCGCGACTTGACTCAAAAATGAGCGTTACTGCTGCCAACTTGCTTCAGGTCGCCCAAAAGCGAAAAGTCTCGTTGGCAATCGCCTCGCAATTTATGGCCCTGGAGCGTCTTTCCTCAGCCCTTCATTTGTAATTTGATGGCAAAATCTTTTTATCTACATAGTACGGTTCCAGGCTTAGATGATTCCGTCGCCGCAGAGCAGGGTTTTGTCATTATTGGTAAGCACCCGGACCCCGAGGCCCTCCAACCCATGGATCTGGCGATATTCACTGTGCATCTGGCCCGCAGACTGGGTGTGATCAGCCGAGTCCTGCCCCAGGATGGTCTGCTACCTTACGACGCTTCGCATGATAATCTCATCTTCGACGCACCGCTTGCCGGGCTCGCTGTCGGACGCCGTATGCGCTTCCTGCGCGGCTGGAAGGATTATGGCAGTTGCGTGAAGTGTTTCAACGGCCTCGGCCTGCTCGGCGAGCACATCCTCAAGGAACTGCGCCGACTTCAGAAGGCTGACAAAGCCTCCCTCAAAGTCGATGCGCTAGCCTTTCTGCGTTCCCGCAAAACGAAGCTCGATGAAGGCCGCAACGCTATCTTTTCCGAAGCCGAGATCTCCGTAGTGAACGATGCCGAGATCGCCAAACTCGACCTCGAAGCTCTCGCCATCTGGAAGGTCTATGGTGCACGCCCCATCGTCTGCTCCACCTCATCTAACATGGGAATATCCCTCCATGAAGCGTTGCGCTTCATGCAAAAAAAACCTGTGAGCTTAGCTGGCAAAAACTTCACAGCCCTCAATGACGACGAAGGCTGGCTGATCATTTGGTGCCCCGATGAGCAGGCCGACTTCATGAATGCAGAGAAGACGGAGCATCTCCGCTCCCTTGAAACCGAGCAACCGCCGCTCACCATCCTCCACACCTACATTAATCGCAAACAGCGCGACCCAGGTGCACTGAAGGACGCGCTCGACTCAGGCGGTTATTTCTTCCCCACCAATCCGCAAAGCTCAGATGAGTTGCAAAACCTGTTGGCCAACTCGCTCGGTGATGTGGCGCGCGAACGTCGTTGTACCACCGAGCAGCTATTGGCCGATCAAAAAGTGAGCTACACCCTCCGTTCGCTCGGATGCAGTATCGAAGGCAATCGCATCGTCGTCCGTGGCGGGGTGGAGGGCGGCTTGTTCGGTCTTATGGCGGGTTATCTCGTGATGTTGGATGAAACCATCTCACGCAATGATACGGCAGCCATCAGCACCTGGAATCAGGCTTCCATCGGCGCTGCGCTTGCTGCCGCCGTGCTCGCCGACCTTGAGTTGCGCAAGCCGCAGAAGCTCAGTCCTTCCATTCGCGCTGATTTGAAGGCCATTTTCCCCGCAATCGACAGTTTCCTTAGCCGGCAGCAACTCGGCAAAGATTTGCCCACGCGTATTCACGGCGTCTTTGACCTCGCCAATCTCCAGTCACTCGCGCAGCTCCTCGGCGTCGTCGTCGACCGGCATCTCTCCGGTCGTGGCACCGCTTACGTCGGCCTTGGTTCAAGCTCCTATGCCAACGGCAACCGCTGCTACTCGATCCTCAAGGCGAGCCTGCTCTGTAACGGGCCCTTTATGGGGAAGGAGACTTTCCACCCTGCCACGCACACACTGAACCCCATAGCGCAGGCTTTGATCTATGCCGAGGATATGCACCGCGCCGCCAACCAGCCAGCGTTTGCCAGCATGAGCACCGAACAGCGTGTCTGCTATATCATGCAGCATGCAAGGAAACCTGAACCTGCCGGCGCAGCAGCCATGGCGGGCTATCTGCTCTCCCGACTCGATGAACGCACGCTCTCTATCATCGAACTTGCCGCCGTGCTGAAAATGGCCGGATTTGATTCAGCCATGTTTCTCGAGTTCGCCGGCTTTAACAAAGACGTCCAAGGCACCAACTGGTTCCTGCAGGAAGCGAGCGAAGAAGGCCCCTACATGGAAACGCTGGCCAAGCAGTTCCTCCAACTCATCAACCGCGACCTTAAGGATCTTCTCATACTCGCCCGACAAGAGCGTAAGCACAGCCGCCTGAACTATCGCCTTCGTCCGCTGGATCCAGCTGCCTTTGAAGCACTCAATCCAGCGGTGAACATCTATCTCACTGGCGATAATACTCGCCAGCCGAAAGCCAAGCTCGTGCAAAGCATACTGGAAAGATACATGCTCAATCAAAAGCAGTTAATTGCCCTTCTAAATGAAGATCAAGACCTACAAAATCAAGCTCAGCAAATCGACTTTATCTCCCTTGTGAATCTTAGCTTCAGCAAGGTCGTCTCAAGCCTGAAATGGCTGCAAAACAAAATCGAAGCCACTGGCCAGAGCATCCTCGCTTCACGCATCTCTGCCATGGCGGAGAAAAACTAAACCACCAGTCTTCATGTCGCAGATAAAGCCTGTAAACCGCATCCGCAGCGTCTTCGAGGAAAATCGAGAACGGGTGTTTTTGATCGAATCGATGACAGGTCGGTCATGGACCTTCGCCGAACTCCATGAATGGGGCTTGCGAGGTGCGGCTCTGCTGAAAAGCCACGGCATCCGCAAAGGAGACCGTGTCGCTTTGGTGCTGGCAAACTCCGCTGAGTTTGTCGCGATGTATTTCAGTTGCCTCTTCATCGGTGCCGTGGCGGTGCCAGTGAATCAGGCGCTGCACACGGATGATGTCAGCTACATCCTACAGCATAGCGGTGCCAAACTGCTGCTCTTCTCGCGATGCACCCGGTCCCTCGTTTTGCAGGCGACTGAGAAACTGAACACCTTAAAGCAACTGCGCCTCGCCCTTGGACAAGAGACGAGCTTCCATCCTGAAGATGTCGATGAGGCCTGGACCTTTGATCAAGGTACGACTGATCCCTCCATTATCCCGCTGGCGGATGTCAGCAATGACGACACACTGCTCATCCTTTTCACCTCTGGCACCACTGGAAGTCCAAAAGGCGTGGTGCATACCGTTCAATCTGAGTTCGGCAACGCTATCGCTTTCAATGAAGCGATGCAGTTAGGCACTAGGGATCGATTCCTGCATATCTGGCCCATGGCCTACAGTAGCGGCTACCTGAACACGTTGATGGCCCCCTTCATGGCTGGCAGTAGCGTGGTGCTTTCTTACGCCTTCACTGCTCAAACGATCCTCACCTTCTGGAAACCGGTGATAGAGCATCAAGTGAACACGCTGTGGCTTTCGCCGACGATGATGGTCTCACTACTACGCTTGGATCGCGATCAGGCAGGCATCGATTATTGCCGCAAGAAAATGAAAAATATATGCGTCGGCACCGCTCCATTAGCTTTAAAAATAAAGAAGGACTTCGAAAAAAAATACGGAATAGAGTGTATGGAAAGTTACGGCCTGTCGGAATTGCTCATTATAAGTGCAAATGTCCCCACTAAACCAAGAATAGAAAACTCTGCAGGCAGTCTGCTTGCTAGAATCGAATTTATTACCGCTGCTGAAAATGGCGGTCATCAACCCGCTTCCCAGGAGGGCGAGATCCTAGTCCGCTCACCCTTCAAAATGCTCGGCTACCTCAACACGGAAACGGGCGAGGCCGAGGCATCACCTGCCGATGAATGGTTTCCAACCGGTGACATCGGTCACATGCAACAAGATGGAAATGTCTTCATCACAGGTCGAAAAAAAGATCTTATTATTCGTGGTGGCCAGAACCTCAGCCCACGAGCAGTTCGAGAATGCCTGCTGCACCATCCCTCGGTCGATGACGCTGTCGTTGTCGGAATTCCGCATGATTTTTATGGCGAGGAAGTCGCCGCTGCGCTTAGGCTGAAGTCTGGACTCATATTAGAAGACGAGCGGTCATCCATCCTCCAGCACTGCCGCAAGCATCTATCACAAAGCGCAGTGCCGACCAAGCTCAAGCAGTTCTATCAATTTCCAGTGGGGAGCACGGGCAAAATCCTGAATCGCGATATTCAAAGATTGTTAGCGGAAAAATCATGATCCTCGGTGTCAGCCATATCGTTCTGGGTAGTACGGATCTCACGCGAGACAGGAAGACATTGGAGTCAATCGGCTGGAAGACGATGTTTGAGCAGCTCGGAATTCCCACACATCCTGGCAAGCGGCCCTTTATGAGCACTCAATCTGCCGAGCAGGGACTCGTCTTCATGCAGCCGCCACAGGGAACGCCTGTGGAACTTATCCACTATGCAGATGAGCTGCCGGACCGCTCAGATTCGCCCATGCAGATGGTACTTCCGGAACCGAAGACTCACGCAATTTATGATAGGCTGACATGCCAACTGCAATTTTCGCCTACAGCCCCCACACCGAGTTTGATAACGCATTTCGTGACCGATTTAGATGCTGCAATCCATTTCTGGCAGAAAGGACTTGGATTCGAAATATCAAAGCAGACGCCGCCGATAGATGGTGCGGTGCATCTTGAGTTTCGCAGCCCCATATCGCAATGGTGCATTTCCTTGCTACTAATGCTGGCCAAGGCAAAGGTTCGACGGCCTTTGCTTGATGGACCCGGTTTTCGTGTGCTCTCCATGGTCAGCACGCAGGTTGAAAAAGATTGTGCCCGAATACTTGAGGAGGGTGGAGCTATCGCCTCCACGGGCATGATGAAACTAAAGGTTGATGGAAAAGATCTGCTTCTTGATATAATACAAGGAAGCGATGGCGTTATGGTTGAAGTCTTTCAAACTCAAAAAAGAATCAACTTATGAACCATTTAGGTCGCAGCTATGACAACAAAAGCCTTCAAGCCATCGCGGGACGCTTCCGAGTTTTACAGGCAGCGAGGATGGCTTGGTTTCAAGAACCTGCCGTCACATCTGAACAATCTCCAACAATGGTACTATTGGCAGAGTTTCATGGTGAACGCGTAGATGATGTGCGCACACTGCGAGCTGATCTTTCTGGCGCACTAAACGAACTTGGCACCCCTGCCGAAGTAGAACTCGTTCACTCAGGGTGGCTGCCGATTGGTGGTGATGGACAAGTCATGCTAAACGAGGTCAGTGTACGACATTCCGAAGCGTTGGAGGCAAAAAAACGCACCATAATCGAAGATGGCTCCTTTGCCAGTCTTCCAGATTCATCGAAGGACAGCTTCCGTTACTTCGGGAACCTTTCGAAGATCCGAACCCCCTGCGAGATAACATACCCAAAGCATATCACCGTAGGCAATTGGGTGAGCTTTGGGCGGTATGGCAAAATCGTCATGCTACCAGAGAAAGTTTTCGGTGGATCGTGCGGTGATTGTGCGATTCAGCACTACCCAAAACTAGCTAACACTTTTAATTTCACTGATTGGGAGAAAGGTCGACCCGCTGATCTTTACATTGGTGATGGCACTACCATCGGCGACCGTTATTTTATCATCTGTACGCAGGCGATTGAATTTGGAAAACACGTTATGGCAGCTTCAGACCTCTTTGTCTCGGACTGCCATCACATCTTTGAGGGAGTAGAGCTTCCTCCTGCATTACTGCCCCCCACAAAAGGGTATCCCGTCAGTATTGGAGATCATGTTTGGATCGGTATCCGGTGCAGCATTCTAGAAGGTGTGACCATTGGCAGACATGCTGTCGTTGCGGCTCATTCAGTTGTCAAAGATGATGTGCCACCTTATAATCTAGTTGCTGGGACTCCTGCAAAAACTCGTCGCTCCTTCGCTCCAATCTCGAACCCATAATTTATAGTGAAAATCATCGACCTCAGCTATCCCATTCACGAAGGAATGACAACTTTTCCAGTGCATTGGCACCCCGTCTTCGAGATCACTCAACTCGCCCGCCACGGCATCGAGAATCGGGAAACACGCAAGTTCGTCATGGGCACCCATTGTGGGACACATATCGACGCACCACGCCATTTCATACCAGACGGCCCTACCGTCGAGCAGATCCCGCTCGACTGGCTCGTTGGTCCGGCGCGCGTGCTTAATTTCACGCCTGTATCGCTCCCCAAACAAAAATTTGGTGTTGAAGACTTCAAGCAACGTTTAGGCGATGACAAACCTGAGCGCCTCATCCTGCGCTTTGATTGGTCGGATCACTGGGGCACTATGAAGTACTACACCGAGCAGCCCTACATCACCGAGGAGGCTGGTCACTGGCTCGTTGAGCGTGGCGTCCGCGTGCTGGCCATGGACACGCCACAGGTGGACAGCCCGGACAATGGCCGCACCGGGCCTAAAGACTCCCCACTGCACAAAATCATGCTCTCCGCTGGCGTAGTCTTTGTTGAATACTGCACCAATCTCCGCCAAATCTCCCGTCCCGAAGTCGAACTCGTCGTCCTGCCGTTAAATATCCGAGGGTCCGATGGGGCTCCAGCAAGAGTGATCGCTATTGAACGGTAACAATAGAGAAAATTATGCATACACAAGACATCGTCTTTAAATTCTTTGATGAAAAAGGGGGAATACCCGGCAACGGGTTACAGGAGAAGCTTGCTTGCCATTATCTGGATATAAAAATCATTGATAGCATGGGAATAATCGAAATGGTTACTTTGTTTGAGGACTCATTCAAGATCAGATTCGAAGCTGAAGATCTCCAGTCAAATGAATTTCAAACAGTCGGGGGATTGATCGAGTTAATCGACCGCCTCCGACTGCCAAAATGATGAAAGTTTGCCAGGATATAATTTGCTTTCCTGAATCCGCAGAGATTTATCCCGATCGTTGGGTTTTAATGAATGTTTTTACTCGGGACTGCCTTGGAATTGGTCCAGAGGTGATAGCTTTTTTATCTGGCGAAGAAAAATCAAAAAAATCTACATACCGGGTATGGAAAATATGGCGATTTTCGCATATGGATGGACTCTTGGCAGATCCTAGCCGTTTTTGCCGCGACGCGGGTTCTTGGGGTGAAGTCATAAATATGACTGGGGAAACTCTTCAGGAATTATTGAAGGAGAAGTGCATATTAATTAGTGACAAAAAGGAATACAGAGCACGATTCACCCAAAAAAAATCAATCTTGGATAAAGAAAACTTCGGTAATTATCATGAACAGCTAGGCCAACATATGATGACAATCCAGCGCTGCTCCCCAGCGCATTGGTGGCTAGCACAAAAATTCACATCAGAAGTACAAGAAATACGCGATGACAACTTATATGGAGCAGTGCAAAAAACTTTTCTAAAGCAATGGCTGCCAAAAAAAATAAAGAGCGGCCAGAAGGTTTTAGATCTTGGTTGTGGTCCTGGAGTGATTACCAAGATGATAGCACAACTTGGTGCTGATGTACTTGGGGTAGACCCTAACAAAGACTATATAGAATTAGCTCAGAAGAATCCAAAAAATGCTCGCTTTGAGGCACGTGAATTAGATAGTCCTATCGCGCTTGCAAACATTCCAAGTCATTCGTACGACACTGTCTTTATGAGTGATGCACTACTTTTTTACTTTGTTCCCTACAAAAGAGAAAAGCCACTAAGCATTCGGCATCTGGTGGAAGAGATCTGGCGCATTTTAAAGCCTGGCGGAGCGTTTTTATCTTTGGAGCCTCACCCTATATTTTATCTATTACCGTGGCTTGGCGAAAATGACCGCCCCTTTACTATTATAACAGAATATCTTAATTCACAGTGGAGAATTAATCCCCCCTTGCAAAAGATGGTAAAACCATTTCTTGAAAAAGGTTTTGTAATAAGCGATTTAGATGAGTTGTCACCAGCTTCGATGTTCCAGAAAGTTGATGAAAAAGCTTTGGCTTTTGCGAATCAGTTTCCCCTTTGGCTTGCGTTAGAGATGCAAAAACTGAAGTGCTAAAATCTGTATGGATTCAGCTTATACACGTGAAAAGCTAGAACAAGCGATTCGCGATGTGGGCATTCAGGAAGGTGATATCGTTTCCCTGCAAGTGAGCTTAGGGCGCTTAGGGTTAATGAATGGGGTCAGCGCTGATTTTAATGACATTTCCAATGAGGTCATTGATTCATTTCTTAGCGTTTTAGGAAAAGAAGGGACATTGTTAGTGCCAACATATACCTATTCTATTGGGAAAGGCGAAATCTTCGACGTCCAGCACACACCATCTGCGATTGGAGAATTTCCTGAAATATTTAGAAAAAAGACGGGGGCCAAACGCTCTAGGGATCCCATGCTTTCTAATGCAGCCATAGGGCCTAAGTCTGATGAACTTTTAAAAGATATCTCCAAATCTTGCTATGGTCATGGCAGCACGTTTGAAAAGATGCGGAACTCAAATGCTATCATATGCACCCTCGGAATAGGCATACACTGGGCGACATTTCGTCACCATATCGAAGAAATGGCAAATGTGCCATTTCGTTTCCACAAAGCATTTTATGGTACAGTAATAGAATCGGGTATTCAGGAGAAAGTACAATGGAACTATTTTGCGGCACCTAAAGGGGTTAAAAACTGTCAACCTAACGGATTGCCGCTTGAAGAAGCCGCAAAAAAAAACGGATTAATTAAAGTCCGGCCTGTCGGCAAGTCAGAGATTATGGCAATAAATTCAAGAGAATATTATGAGTTCGGTATTCTCGAACTAGGCAAAGATCCCTGGTTAACGGCAGTTGGGCCGAAACTTGATATGAATAAAGTAGCTAAGCAGTAAATTGATATTTCTAACAAAGTAAAAAAATCACAGTTAAATTCTGGCAAGCAAAAAACCGCTATTGAAAATGAATATTCTCTGTCTAGCTCTATATGATGCGCTTTGGGGGCAGTGCAGAAATCAAGCTCTTCTTCTGAAAGTTCTAAAAGAAAATAAAAACACAAGCATATTTTATTACCCATGCGGAACATTCATAAAAGACTACTGCAATGCAATGGCTAATAGATTTATACAAATATCAGACCCAATTAATAAAAAACAAGAAGTATGTTTGGAGTGTTGTTCAAACTCAAGGCTTGTTGTTGAGACTCTAGAGATCAAATCCTTTACCTTGGCAAATGAAAATAAATACAAACAAGGAAGATCTCTTAGTAAATTAAACATATCAAGATGGGCAATGTTCGAGGCAATCATTTTATCAAAAAACCTAAGCAGTCGACTTTGCAAAATAGGAAAAGCAATTTATACAGCAATAAAAATTAATAGTGAAAACTTAAATGATGCCTACAAAGTAGCGCTTCACAATACTGAGCCGGCAATTGCAATTACTCAACATACTGCTTATTCATATAATAGAGTTTTCAATGAAATGTGCAAAAAACGGTCGATTCCATGTTACTCATTGAATTCAAGTCTTAATTTCGCTCATCCAAGTACGAAAGCTTTAATATTTCGTGATGCACCTATTGACTTTTATAATTCAAGTATAAAAGATTGGCCGGTTTATAGAAATATTTCAGTAAACGAAGAAGAAGCGAATTTGTGCAAAGATCACCTAATATCACTAATGGAGGGAAAAGGATTTGCCTACTCAAAAAAAATAGTTGCACGTAAAGCTCCAAATCATGTACGTCAAAAAAAACATGTAGTTATATTCTTAAGTAGCTACGATGAATTATTGGCATCAAAATATTCCGGATTTATGCCAAATAAGGAAAATCATGTATTTAATACTCAAATTGATTGGGTGAGATGGATTTATGATTACGCAAAGAAAAAGAATCAATGGAAATTTACAATTCGCCCGCATCCAAGAGAATTTACTTCATATACAGAAAACAGCCTTTCACAGCACGCATTAAAGTTAATAGAGATATTCAAAGATAGGCCAACAAATGTGGAAATAAACTTACCAGATCAAAATATTTCAGCATATGATTTATTGTTTGACTGTGACCTAGTTTTGTTTTCGTGGTCATCAGTTGGCCTAGAAGCCTCCATGCTTGGAATACCTGCAATAACATATTTTCCAGAAGCACTTCTGCATCCAAATCGAATTGTAAAAGTATGCCAAAGCAGGAAAGAAATGCAGTTAAGCATTGAAAGATGCCTCAAAACAGGGAGGAATATTCAAAGGTCGATTAATGCCTTTCGCTGGGCAAATTATTTATTTAATGCGACAACAGTCGATCTAGCAGAAAAGAACAATCTCAGAAATAAGATAAGTTTATGGCTAACAAAGAAACTACCAATTAACAAAAGAACAAAAAGAAAGCTTGAGATATTCCTAACAATGACGGGAAATAACGAAAAAAAATTAATTAAAGATTTATTCGAAAGAAAAGAGCGATCCTTACAAAGAGGTTATTATGCCACGAGACTGAAAGCATCGTCACGCAGTGAAAAAACCAATATCATAAATTGCTTAAAAGAAATCTACAATCGCTACGCGGAAATGTCCGAAAATAAAAACTCAAAATATTCTGTATTTATTAATTCACTTGCGACCAACTGATCAAAATCGGCCTATTGGCGTAAATCTAAAAACAATTCTAAAATATTATTATCTAGTAATTCGCTTTGATTGCTAACGGCGTCTTTAGTATGATAATAATATTCTGCTTGTTGATGTTGACCAAGAGAATAATAGCATGCATTGATATAGGATTTATCGAAAATCTCAAAAACATTTGCCTTATTCGAAAATACAATTCCCGAAAAACCAGCACCATGAGGACCGATTGCCAGTTCAAGGTTCTGAAATACATTTGCTTGCTCAATAAATGGCAACTCCTCAAGACGGACAACCGAAACTGCGGATTTTTCTAAGCTCTTTTTATTTTCGTCAGTTAATTTAATGTGCCGAGAAGCATTAGATCCGCGATCAATCCAAATTCTTTTAGGAAGTCTTGAATTTGAACCAGAAATACAGAACTTCTTTCTTAGAAAATCTCCAACCCACTCTGGCGTGTCACCACTTGAAGCTTCGCAAGGAAGGGAGGGGACATATAGTTCTGAAAATCTCACATGGGGTGTTTTATCCAGTGTGACTACGCGACCCAAGGGAATGCCCAAAAGAGCCAGTGATTCACGAACAAAGGGGCGATTTAGTGTGTTAACAACCCACCAATCAGGTGCTCTGCCGGCTCCTAAAGCTTTAGCGAAGATTTCGAGGCGGGGCAGGGCATCCGTTAACCAGTGAAAGTAAGTGTCAGCGCCAGTACAGGCGAGAAGCAGTGCCGAGCCTTGATATTCCGTGCAGCGTGGCAGTTTAAATTGGCGGTAAGCAAAATGATCCAAACCTGAATGACCCCAATCCAAGGAGACATCGGAAAGCATCCGGTCAGCTGAAGTTAAAACTGCAACCGTGGGTCCTACGACCCGACCCCGTGGCACACGGGCAAGGTATGTAGGAGTTTGGGGTGCTACTAGAATATCAAAGGCCGGATGGGGCTCGCAACCAATAGGGATAGCTGCTTTTTTGCGAAAAATCTTTCCCGGTGGATGGACAGGAATTAGTTCCGAAATCTCCTTTTTTGACTCCTCTACTACATGTAGCATTTTTGCAGGCGCTAGCCTGGGGGGGCCGGCCCGAGTGGAATCTCCAGGCCATCCCATTGCCCACCGTAAAAAGGGGCGCCTTAGATCTTTTAAGTTCATAGATCTAAATCCCAAGATTTGGGGGGGGATACTTAAATTGAGAACGGTGCATGAAATATGATAAGGAGAATTCGTCACATACTCTATCGTTTTTTGCCTTCTATCAATAATCGATGGCATACAAAAAGGAGAAAAGGCCAACAGTCGAAGTGGCGAGGAGAGCAGGTGCTGGAATGCCAGGCGGAACAGGACCGAATCTTTTGGGAAAAGGTGTTGGGCCAGAGGACGAAAGGAACCTTTTGGGAGTTGGATGCGGGGGATGGAGTCACGGGAAGCCACGGGATTTCTCTGGAAGAAAGCCACGGGTGGAAGGGAGTACTCTGGGAAGAAAGACAAAAACCGGCCGTGTACGCCCGGAAAACTCGACAGAGCAGTGTGTTGGGAGACGGTTCTGGATTTTTCAACAGTCTGATTCAAAGATTTTCCTCTCCAGACCTGATTATTCTCCGGAATAAAGCGCGACTAGGGGATTTGATTCATAAAATAGTCGACGGTGGCATTGCCCCGCGATGGTTGGTGATCGAATCAGCACATGCCGACGCGGAGACCGCTCGTTTGATGCGTTCTGTGGGCTATCGGATGGTCTGGGCTTTTCATGATGACGAGTATTACCAAAGGAGTGGCAAGTGAAGGTGGCCTTTCATTCGGGGTATCTTGGCTTTCGCGGGACTGAGGTTGCCTTGGTAGATTATGCGAGAGGAAACCGCGAAATTCTAGGCGGGGAGTCCCTGATTCTTCTCCCTTGGCGGCCCGAAGCGGATTCTCATCCCGTATTGGAGCAAATGAGGGGAGTGGCCCCTGTGCATTTTTACCGGAACGAAGAGGAGCGTGAGGCAATTATCAAAAAGGAAAAAGTGGAATTTTTCTACTGCATCAAAAACGGGGTTTATGACGGAGTGGTATCCAGCTCCGTTCCAACCGGTATTCATGCGATTTTTCGGGAATCTGAATTTCATGGGGATGTATACGCGTATGTGTCCCCGTGGCTTTCGCAGGTGATGTCCCGAGGCAAAACGCCGTGGGTACCCCATATGGTTTTATTGGGTACGGCGGCTGTAGACCTACGCAAACAGCTAAAGATACCGGCAGAAGCAAAAGTATTTGGACGACATGGAGGCGAGGATTCGTTCGACATTCCTTGGGTGCAAAAGGTGATTGTCGAGATGTCGAAAAAGAATCCTTCGACACACTTTATCTTTCTTAATACGAGAACGTTTCCGGGCTCTGTCGGAAGGGGAAACATCCATTTTCTTCCCGCAACATCGGATCCAGCAACCAAGAGATCCTTTTTGAACGCTTGTGATGCAATGATCCACGCACGAAAAAGGGGTGAGACATTCGGCCTTTCCTGCATGGAGTTTGCCGTGTTGGGTAAAAAAGTGCTGACGTATTCAGAATCACCAGAAAAGGCACACCTCGAACTGCTTGGAGAAGCGGCTTTGGGCTATCATAACACCACCACGCTAACAGCTGGGCTGTCCTGCAAACGGCCTGACTATCGACTTCTTGCAAAAGTCTCCCAAGAGTTGGCCGAACACTTCGGCCCGCAAAAAGTAATGGAAAAGTTTAAAGAGGTTTTCCTTTCATGAGTTCCTCCCGCGCTCCGGTAGTCGTTTTTGCTTATCGCCGACCCCGGCATCTTGAAAAAGTATTGAAGGCTCTGGTGGGTCAGCCTCAAGCTGGGGAGACCCAACTCATCCTCTTTCTTGATGGCGCTCGGGGGAGTAGTGATCGAAGCGATGTGGCGGCAGTCCGGAAAGTGGCCGAAGAGGCCAAGGGGTTTCGGGATGTCCGAATATGCACGGCTGAAAAGAATAAGGGGTTGGCGCGTTCGATCACAGAGGGTGTGGGGACCATATGTCGGGAGCATGGAGAAGCGATTGTTCTGGAAGATGATATTGTTCCTCTTCCCGGATTCTTGTCCTTTATGAATGAAGCCCTAGGCAGGTATCGAGACAACCGCAATGTCACGCAGATTTCAGGTTATGCATATCCGATTCCGAATGAGCCGCTTAGCCATGTGTTTCTCCCCTTAACAAGTTGCTGGGGCTGGGCTACTTGGCAGAGGGCATGGACGGAATACCATTGGGATCGTGAGGAGGCACAAAAGGATCTTCAGGATCCAGATTTTGTTCAACGGTTCGATCTCGGAGGGGCTTATCCTTACAGCCAACTGCTTCAGGATGTGGTTCGGGGAAAATCGGACTCTTGGGGAGTGATTTGGTACTGGATTGTATTCCGACTAGGCGGAGTCTCCCTTTTCCCCTCAAACAGCTTGATTGAAAACATCGGATGGGACGGGACCGGCGAGCATGGTAGTCCAGATTGGCAGAATGTCATATCTTCAGAAAAGAAAAGCCGATCGCCTGTCTGGCCCAATGTTGTGGAAACAGATCAAAAGGTCTTGAAACAGATTGTTGAGGGACTCCAGGGCAAGGCTGGTATTTTGTCTCCGAAGGCGCATCGTTAAAGCCTATGGGAATTGGCAAAATATTTGCTCGCTGGAAAACACGTAGGACTCATGAGCATGCGGATAGCTCCAAGCAGGATCTGGGTCTTTATTGGGATCCCAAGATGGCTGCTTTACTGGAATCTTGGGGGGAGGGAAACGCATGGCATGAAGCCCACTTTCTGTTTTCTGGAAAAACTGGAAAGGCCTTGGATGTCGCATGCGGGACTGGAATCGTCATGGAGAAACTGGCTCCGGTAAGCAACCTTGAAATCCATGGATGCGATATTTCAGATTTCCTCATTATGAAAGCCCGGGAGCGTGGAATTCTGAATGAACGATTGAAGGTGTGTGACGCAACCAAGTTGCCCTACGGGACTGCTGAGTTTGACTATTCGTATTCGATTGGATCCCTTGAGCATTTCACCGAAGAGGGAATCCGGAATTGCTTCGCGGAAATGGCCCGGGTTACCCAAAAAGCATCCTATCACTTTATGCCGGTAAGTCGGAGTGGGAAGGACGAGGGATGGATGAAGACGTTGCAAAGCTTTCACAACTGCTCGGTTGGTTGGTGGCGGGAACGGCTTTCCCCTCACTTTTCGAAAATTCTCGATCTACCTTCATTGTGGAAAGACGATATTTCCGTTGGGCGATGGTTTTTATGTTTCAAAGACTGATTCAAAAAAAGGGGAAGGATTACCTTGCTGGTGCAGGGACGGTATTGGCGCGGGAGGCCTCTCTCACCAACGAAACAGGAGATAAGGAGCGGTTGGTTATTGGAGCGGGCTGTTTGGTCATGGGACAGCTCCTTGTGGGACTCGAAGGACGTTTACATATTGGCAATGATTCCTATGTCGGACCTGGGGCAAGAATCTGGGCACTTGAAAAAACCAAGATCGGATCGCGAGTCTTTATTTCTCACGGGGTCAATATCCACGATTCCGATTCCCATTCGCTTTCCGCCCAGGAGCGGCATGAGCGATTTCTCGAGAAAATGAAGCTTGGCCGCCATCTCGTTCGCGAAAATGTTAAATCCGGGCCAGTGGTGATCGAGGATGATGTGTGGATTGGATTCAATGCGATCATTCTTAAGGGAGTCAGGGTAGGTCGGGGAGCCGTAGTCGGGGCGGGAAGTGTGGTCACCAAGGATGTGGAGCCTTACACAATCGTGGTCGGGAATCCACAGCGGGTAACGGGAAAAAGTCTTCCATGAACCTTCCTTGGAAAATGTGGAAAAAATGGAGGCGAACCAACAAGAACCGCAGGTTCTGCACCTCTCTCGGGGAAAATACGGTTGTAGAGGCTTCGCTGGAGAGGCGGCAATCAGGCGGCGAGCTTCATGTTGGAAAGGATGGGCTGATTCGTGGAACATTGGTTCTTGAGCGTGCGGAAAGCCGGATTCGGATTGGAGACCGGGTTGCCATAGGCGGGGGAACGATCCTCGACTGTGCCGACGCAATCGTGATCGAGGATGATGTGATCCTGTCCTACGACTGTTTATTGGCGGACAGTGACAATCACAGCATCCGATTTCAGGATCGGAAAAACGATGTTGCGAATTGGAAAAAAGGGTTTCACGACTGGTCTAAATCAGCCATGGCCCCGATCCGGATTTGCCGTGGTGCTTGGATTGGAGCACGGGCGTGCATTCTCAAAGGAGTTCAAGTTGGAGAGGGGGCAGTGGTGGGAATGGGCAGTGTGGTGACCCGTAATGTGGAACCCCACACCGTTGTGGCCGGGAATCCTGCCCGGTTGATCCGGGTTGTGGAATAAAACGCATTTAGGCCTTGGGCGAGAGTAGCCTTTCAAGAAGCTTTTTTCGGGCTATATATAGAGAATTCACATGATTGAGGTTATTGAACACAAAGGGATGCGCTACGCGGAGGTGTTGCGTGCGAAGGCCACGGTGACAACCACCCGATTCTTCTCCCCTGCAGAATCATCCATGCAGTTCGGTCTGCTGGCTCACGGGGCTGGTTTTGTCGAACCAGCCCATGTGCATCATCCCGTCAAACGGGAAATCAGGGATCTTCAGCAGATGTTTGTTGTGCAGCGGGGGGTGGTGGCGGTTGATTTTTTTGATGCGGAAGGAAAAAAAATCTCCGAAGTCGTCTTGCGTTCTGGAGACGCCATTCTTCTTGTCGACGGAGCTCACTCGGTGAGGGTACTGGAGGACATGCAGTGTATCTCCGTGAAACAGGGGCCTTTTTTAGGGGCGGAAAAGGACAAGAAGGAGATACAGGTTCAGTCATGATTCCGGTCTTTGAGCCAGAAATTCTGCCTGAGGACATCCAAGCGGTTCAAGCGGCTTTGTCCCGTGGTGAGATTTCGGGGAGTTTCGGCAGGGCCTTAGCGGAGTTTGAAAACGAATTTGCGGCTTATTGCGGTTGCAAACACGGGGTGGCAACCACCAGCGGAACCACCGCCTTGCAATTGGCTTCAGCTGCCGCTGGCTTTGGGCCCGGAGACGAAGTGCTGGTGAGCGCCTGCACAAACATTGCCTCAGCCTTGGGGATTGTTCATCGCGGAGCCATGCCTGTTCCAGTGGATAGTGAGGCGCGAACATGGAACCTTGATCTCGATCTCCTGGAAAAGCTGATTACCCCCAAAACCAAGGGGATCGTGGCGGTACATCTTTTTGGACATCCAGTGGATATGGACAGGCTGATGAAAATTGCGCAGAAGCACCGTCTGACCGTCATCGAAGACGGGGCGGAAGCCCATGGAGCGAAAGTTCGAGGCAGGGTGGTGGGAAGTTTCGGCCAGATGTCTTGCTACAGCTTTTACGCCAACAAAATCATTACTACTGGGGAGGGTGGAATGGTGGTGACCAACGATGACGCGGTGGCGGATAAACTCCGACTTTGGAGGAATCTTGGTTTCACCACGCCCCGCTTTCGCCACGATGTAGCCGCCTATAATTTCCGCATGACCAGCTATCAGGCCGCGATGGGGAAGTCTCAGCTAGGGCGAATTAGTGAAACCCTGGAAAAAAAGCGTAAAATTGCAAACTGGTATACGGAGAGGCTCACTGGTTTGCCTGGAGTCGGATTGCCGGTAGAGGAGCCATGGGCTTGGCATGTGTACTGGATGTACGCGTTGACGATTGGGCCTGAAGCGGGGCTGACCCGTGATACTTTCACGGCGCGTCTCAAGCAGGAGGGAGTCGATACAAGGACATTTTTTTGTCCGATGAACGATCAACCGTGCTTTCACGAAATTCCCGGTTTCCGCCCTCCCCCGTGTCCAGTCGCCGATCGGTTGTGGAAGGAGGGGTTATATCTGCCCTCTAGTCACTTCTTGAAAGAGGCGGATGTAGACAAGGTTTGCGCAAGCATCCGTCGGATTCTTTCCTCCCCAAAAACTTGAAAATTGGAGTTGTCGCAGGAAATCTTGACCCACGAATCGGTGGAGGCGCAAGATTTTGTCGCGAAATCCTGACTGAACTGATCGGTCGGAGCAGATCCGAAAAACATGAATGGGTTATTTTTGGGAAAGGCAGGAAAGAGGCGCGATTACCGGAATCAACCGCTTTTCGATGGAAGAAAGTCCCCGGGAAAAACCTAGGTGAACACCTGTTCTCTCGGGAGTTGAACATCCTCGCGCGCGAAGTGGATAAAGAGCGATGCTCTTTGGTTTGGTTCGTTGGGGGAGGAGGCTTTCCCGATCCTGTTTCTTGTCCTTATTTGGCCACAGTCTGGGACATTCAGCATAGAACACACCCGTATCTTCCCGAGATGCAGGAAGGCGAAGAGTGGGCCTATCGGGAAAAGAAAACGGCACCATTTCTTCGGCAGGCGGCTGGAATTATTGTGGGCACCCAAGAGGGTGCTGGGGAGATTCGGAATTTTTACGGCATTTCGGAAGATCGGATGCTGTTTCTTCCGCACCCTGCCCCCCAAGGCTTCAAGGGGGTGCGCACTGAGGTTGATCCCCCGTTTTTCCTGTATCCGGCCAACTTCTGGCCGCACAAAAACCACGCAACCCTTCTCCGTGCACTTGCCCTTCTAAAGAGAAAAGAGGTTGCCTTGATTTTCACGGGGGAGGGAAAAAATCGCAGTTTCTTGCAGAATCTCGTTGGAAGGCTTGGTTTGGAGGAACGGGTTAAATTTGTCGGTCATGTAGACGATCGAGAGCTCAGCCGGCTCTATTTATCCGCAACAGCGCTGGTCTATGCGTCTCTATCCGGACCGGAAAACCTTCCTCCCCTGGAGGCTATGGCTGCGGGTTGTCCTGTGTTGAATTCTGATTTTCCTGGCGCACGAGAACAGCTGGGAGAAGCGGCCTTATTTGTCCCCCCGCTGGATCCAACTGCCTGGGCTGCTGCGATGGAAGAAGTTCTAAAAGCAGCAGGAGGGGGAACGATTGCGGCTAGGGTTGGCCAAGGCCGGAGGCTTGTTCAGATTCGGACTGCAACCAGTTATGTCGATGGGGTTCTGAAGTGGATCGAGGGGTTTGGCGCCACCCGCAGCCTCTGGGCCTAGACTACTCTGTTGATAGCTTGTTTCGCTTGGCCAAGCGCCATTTGGTGAGTCCAAAAAACCAACGTTTCTGGGCAACCGGTTTGATCCGTGCGGCAAAAATCTTCTCAAAGAAATGAAGTACCCGCTCCCGTGAGAACTCTTCCGGAGGCAAGTTGTCGCGAAAAGGAGTGGCGCGAAGATATTTCTTATAAAGATCTTGGGTTCGGTCGACATGGCAGACGTAGTCAGCCAGCTCGTCATGACTCTGGAAGTCGTGGGCGTTAATAAAGGAATCAGGGTTAAAATATTTCGAGGCATTTAGGTCGCCCCAAAATATGGGAATCGCATAGGCTGCAAGGGGGTCGTACATCTTTTCCGTGGTCCAACCGATCCGCTCCTTGTTTTCAAAGGCAAGAACGAACCGGTAACTTTGGTAGAAGGCCAGCTTGTCTCCGATGCCAGAGAAGCCGGTGTTATTCATTCCGCGACCTGGGGAGTCAATCCGCTGTCGTCTGTTTAAAGAGTGGAAGAACTGGGTGCGCTCCTTAACGGTATTGTTTGAATAACTGGAAAGGGCTGCACAGAAGCGGGTTTTCATCTTTTCGATGGCCGCCCAATCTTCTCCTCCTCGAATCAAGGGTTGGGGAGATCGGTCAAAGGCAAAAATAGGGATATGTAAAACACGGGAGTCATTCAGATCGATCGGAAGAATCGCGTAGTCGCATTCCTTCCAGTTGGGGCGATAGGTTTCATGGTGTACGTAAATTTTAACGCAGTTGTATAGACGATGCCGATGGCCGGTAAGGGCGTAGACTAGAAAGTCGGGACGCTCGTCACGTCGGACCGTGTATTTTTCTTCGAGAATGGGGAGGAAGTAATTTTCGAATTGGGGCGGGCAGTCCGAAAAGTTGAGGGAAATGATGGGCTTGTTCATAGGGAGCGCTTCTTTTGCAGGAATGTAAGTAGTTGATAGGCGGGACGACGGAAACAAATATATTCAGCAATCGCCTGCTGCTCTTGTCGGGACTGTTCGCGAAGGTTGGGGCTTCTCTCAAATTCTTCGATCCGTTGTAGGGATGAGGCAAAATCGGGCACTACCGTTAACGGGGTATAAAGAGAGCGTTGGACGTAGGTCTCGGGGTCGCCAATGGAAAGGCATCCGGCCATGATGGCTTCAATTTGACCATTCCCCGTCAAGGGGTGCCCATAAAGACTCAGGTAGTACCGAGAGGAAAGAAGGTTGTGAGCCATTTCAGAGATCGATCCTTGAGGGCGGCGGACTGGGCCAAAGCGAGTGAGGGACGCAAGTTGGTCCGGAGTGAGTTTACCGTAGGTTTTCCCTTCAACCATCACCCCAGCACGCTCGGGCGGTTGGGCCCAAGTGGACTTCCATGAAAAAGGGGTCTGGAAAGAGTAAGGGCAGTCGATCGTACGAGATCCCAGACCGGGCCTTACAGAAAACCGGCGATGCATATGCGTCAGAGCCACATCAAATCCGTTTGGTGGAGTACAACGGGCAGATTTTGAGGTCGGAGTGCCTGGATCAGCAGGAAAATATACCCAGAGCACATGCGGGTGCAGGTTCATGATTCTCAGGGGAACGGCGATATCGAGAGATATGATCACATCGTATTTCCCCCAAGGAATCGCATCCACAGGAACGCTCATATCTGACGGGGTTTGGGTGTGTCCGTGCACTCCTTTCAAAGGGATCTCGCGCTGACGGGAACGAAATATTTCTAAATCGGTTTCTGGGTTGCTACCTGGGCTTTCCTCCCAAGTTTTGCATTCAGGCGCGGGGTCCTCTGCCACATGCAAAAAATCAGCACCGAGATCCGTGAGGAAACCCATGGGGCCCGTGCGAAGAAGGCTGGAGCGGACGGCATCAGGGGCTGGAGTGCGAGATGGACAGCAGTACAAGTCGTTATAGATACACTGCTTAATAAAACCGCATTTCAAATCCGACCAATCGGAACGAATTTTACTGGATGAGGGTATATGATCAAAAGAGGAAGGAATGGCCCAGACTTCCAAGCGATTCAGAATGACACGAGGGAGAAGGGTAAAAGTTTTGGTGAGGATGTCAGGGATTCTAGGAAAAGAGGAGAGATCCATGGGGTTACGCTCCAAGCTGCGGTCTGGCAGTCAGCCTATGGCGAAGTTCACGGTCGAAGTCGAAGAACTCCCAATCCATGGACTTCGGCCGAATCAAACCGCCTTCGATTACATGATGAATGCGGAATCGAAGTTTTTCCAAGCGCAAGCGTAGAGATTTGCGATTTACATCCGCCAAAGCGTTTTCGGCGTGGGAGCCTAGGCGTTTCGCAATGTCGTCCTGATGCCATGTAAAAAGGCCGATCGGTTTGCGGACCGAAACAAGTTTCAGGCCCAGCTTCATCTGCCGGCGGAACCAAGCATGGTCGCCCACCACGCGGTACTCAGCGGGGTAAGGGTAACGTTCCCAGATTTCACGGCGGTAGAGACAAGAGCAAGTTTGGATAGGCATATGCCAGTCGGCGTCGATGGGACGGGGAACAGTGATCTGGTTGAAGAGGTAGAGGAAGTTTAGGTGTTCATCGAGCATGATGGTGGGGCCGAAAACAGCGTCGGCCCTAGTTTGATCAAGTTTTTGAAGGGCGTGGGCTAGGCCCGCCCGGTCGTACTGCTCGTCGGCGTTTAAGTGGCCGAGGATGCGGCCACATGCGGTAGCCATGCCCTTGTTCAAAGCGTCGTACATCCCCTTGTCGGGGCCAGGAATGAGGCGGATATCTTTCTGCTGCTTCAGGTATTCCAGAGTTCCATCCGCACTCCCCCCATCCACCACGATATGTTCGTAGTTTCGTCCTTTGAGGCCGTGACGAACCGAATGGACACACAGCTCGATCCAACGGACTGAATTAAAGACCGGCGTGACGATCGAGATGTCCATCTGAGGTTAGTTGGAGCTGATGCCCTGTTGCGCTGCCATTCCTGCAAAGATGCCTTTGTTAGCAAGCAGGGCAGAGAAGGTTCCGCGCTCCGCAATTCGACCAGCATCTAGGACCACGATTTCGTCCATATTGGTGAGGGTGGAAAGGCGATGAGCGATGCAGACAACGGTGCGACCCTCTTCAAGCTGATCGATGGTTTTTTGAACTTCCGTTTCCGAGTCGGCATCCAAGGCGGCGGTGGCTTCGTCGAGGATGAGGATAGGGGCATTCCGTAAAAACGCGCGGGCTAGGCTGATCCGAGCTTTTTGGCCGCCCGAAAGCATAACGCCTCTCTCACCCACTCGCGTTTCGTAGCCATTGGGAAGAGCTTTGATAAAGTCGTAGGCGAAAGCTTTCCGAGCCGCCTCCTCTATTTCAGTGCGGGCGGCTCCCAACCGCCCTAAGCCGATGTTCTCCGCAACCGATGCGTCGAAGAGGATTACATCCTGGCTGACCAGAGCAATTTGGGAGCGAAGTTCCCGAGATTGAATGGTGCTCAGGTCCCGACCATCCCAAAGAATTTTGCCGGAGGTAGGAGCGTAAAAACGCGGCAAAAGATTGATCAAGCTACTTTTTCCGGAGCCGCTGGCTCCAGCAATACCTAGTTTAAAACCTTTAGGAATTTCCAAAGAAATTTCCTTTAAGACGTGGTCGTGACCGTAATCGAGACAAACCTTTTCGAGGTGTAGACCTTTCGAAAGAGGAATAAGCGGAGTAGGTGCAGTTGGCTCTTGAACGCTCGGATTCAATGAAAGGAAAATTTCCAGTCGATCACAACTGATGGTAGCGGACACAAGATCGATGTGCATCTGGGCAAGACGCTTAACAGGGCTAGGAAGCATAATTAAGCCTGTAAGAAAACCTACAAAATCTGAGACCGACTGGTTCGTTGCGAAAACCACAATAATAAATACCCCCAAGCCTAGGGTGCTGATGACCTCGATAACTGGGTTGACCAGCTTCCCTGCTTGGGTTTTTTTGACCTCGAGATTGACCAGTTTCAGGCTCTCATCTCGGTAACGGTCGAGTTGAAACTTTTCCAGCCCGTAGGCTTTGATCAGGCGGATGCCGGAAAGAGCTTCGATCAAGCCACTACCTTGGCTGATGCCGACGGAAATAGATTTGCGGGCAATTTGCTTTAATCGATTTCCGACGATGAGGATGGGAAGAGTGACTAAGGGGAGAATGACGATTGCGGCTAGGGTTAACTTGGCATCGATCATAATCATGCCAGCTAAAATACTGAGAAGTGTGATGGGTTCCTTGATGAGATCGCTGAAGCCGTTATTCATAGCATCGAAAATACGACGGGTATCGCCGGAGATGTGGGTTGTCAGATCGCCAAGGGTGGACTTGTTGAAGTAGTCCAAAGAGAGGGAGTGGAGTTTTTCGAGGACTCGGAGCTGCATGTCCCGAACGACTCGGGTGCTGACCCAAGACATGCAGTAGGCGCTGAGGTAGCTTGTGCCAGAGCGTAGCAGCATCAGTAGGGGGAGAAAAAGAACGGCCCCAGCGATTTGCAGTGGAGTGATAGGTTGTCCCGAGCGGGGGAGAACTTTTTCCATGATTTCGGCAAATTCGTGAGAAAAACGTGTAGCCAGAGACTGGGGATCAACTTGGCCAACCACAACGGGAGAGGGGCTTAATCTTTCAAACAAAGTCTTGGTCGCAAGAACGAAAGCACCATTGCTGACTCCGAAAAATAAAGCCAACCCAACTGCTGCGAGGAAGCGGGTTCGATAGGGGAGTAAAAAGGGGAGGCCAAAGGCCAGAACGCGCCGTAATTGGTTCACGCTTTTAGTCTAGGGAAAAAGGATCCGAAGGTCGAATGCGTAAGCCAAAAGATTTAACAGACTTTGCCCAGATATTGCTTCACTGCGTTGGAGGCTTGTTTGCGATAAAAAAACCAGATGAGGTAGATTAAGTTCAGACTGCCCCAAAAAGCGAGTAGGCTCAGATAATTTTGGCCACACGACCCCATCATGGGGAGAAGGCGCCAAAGGGCAAAAGCCGCGAGGCCAAGCCAGAGAGCAACCCAGTGGAGGGTGAAAAAGCTGAAGAAGCGAAGCGGGGCGGACGGGACAAAGCCGCCGATCTTGGGGGCATCGATTGGATAGAAGTAGATATCCTCGATCTCCGATCCAACCAAGGTGGATTTGCCGAGCACCTGATTCAGGCGACCTTCGACAAAACGAGCGTGGATGCGGGCGAAATCTACAAAGTGGAGATAAAAACAGGACTGGGTTCCAGCGGTGATGACGAGCAGGGGAACAAGGGCCAGAGACACGGGGCTGTCCCAAAGAAGGCAGCCAATTACGAGAACGAGAAAGAGGTAGAGACCGTGGAAGAACTTTTTATGGTAGGCGTACTGCATTTCGCGCATCCGACGAAGCTGATCCATCCAAAGGGCGATCTTTTGGTCGGTTTGTGGCATAGCTCCTTTATGCCCAGTGCACAGCCAAAGGACAACCTTGCGACTTTCCTGCAGTGGGATTTTGGGAGAAGGTAGAAGAGTGAAGCCTTTGGAAAATAAACCAGATTCCCGTGTCCCAGGGGTAGTTGGGGTAGGGCTTCTACTGGCCTTGGCTTTGGGGTTCGGGCTGGGGCAGAAATTCGGAACGGGTGGGGTTGAGCCTGAAAGGTTGGCTGCCCCGGCAGC
>Ga0214917_10001954_pt1 | contig 25810 bp, 19 predicted proteins | sample LL_1208_BB_MetaG_FD_177983 | JGI IMG/M metagenome (GOLD analysis project Ga0214917, IMG submission 177983) | Freshwater microbial communities from Lake Lanier, Atlanta, Georgia, United States - LL_1208_BB | ecosystem: Environmental > Aquatic > Freshwater > Lake | place: USA: Georgia | collected...
GCTCGATCGGCTCGCGCAGGCCCCGCCGCTCTCGCCGCCGCCGCCGACCTGGGATCCCTACGCGCCGCAGGCGGCCCAGTTCGTGCCGCAGGCGGCTCCCGGCACTTCGACCTGGGCGCCGTCGGCGATCAGCGGCCAGCCCGGCTATCCGGGCTACTCCACGGCCGCGCCGTCGCTCGTGCCCCCCGGCACCCAGCCCCCACCCGGAACGACGACACCGGCCGGCTATCCGGCCCCGAGCAGCAACTTCCAGCAGAACGTGCAGCAGACCTACGCGCAGACGATGCACGTCTTCCAGGGTGTGCGAGGGAGCTGGGCCTACCTGATGGGCGACGGCCAAGGGACGAATGTCGGTGTCAACGAGCTCGACACCACCGCCACCTTCGCGCTGCCCTTCTTCCACAACTCGCCGGTCAACGTCAACCATGCGCCCCTGCTGATCACGCCCGGCTTCGGCCTCCAGCTCTGGGACGGCCCGCAGACCTCGAGCACGCTCCTGGCCGACCTGCCCCCCAACACCTACGACGTGTTCCTCGACACGGCCTGGAACCCGAAGTTCACCCCGGTGTTCGGGGCCGAGCTCGGGATCCGCGTCGGCATCTACACCAACTGGGACGTGTTCGTGTGGGAGAGCTGGCGCCTGATGGGCCGCGCGATCGGCACCCTCCAGATGACGCCCACGATGCAGGGCAAGGTGGGCATCGTGTACCTCGACCGGAACCAGGTGAAGCTGCTGCCGGCCGTCGGCATGACCTGGACCCCCAACGCCGACGCGCGCTACGACATCTTCTTCCCCTCGCCGCGCGCCGCGAAGCGGTTCGGGGCGACCGGGCGGCACGACTGGTGGGGCTACATCTCGGGTGAATACGGCGGCGGCGCCTGGACCTTCCGCCGCAGCACGTCGCTCTACAACATGATCACCGGCTTCGACTACAACGACATCCGCATCGCGCTGGGGACGGAATGGGTGCCGAAGTCGCAGACCGGCTTCGCCGGCAACTTCGAGGTGGGCTACGTCTTCTACCGGCAGCTCTTCTACGTGCAGGGGCCGCCGCAGATCCAGGACCTGCCCGACACGATCATGTTCCGATTGGGCCTCGCGTACTGACTTCAGGGCTGCGGGGCCATCCCTGGCCCCCGCAGCCCTGCCGGGCCTCCGCCCGGCGGCCGCCATCCGGGCGGCCGTGGTCGTGCGTTCGCCGTGAAATGGTGCCCGGGATGCGCGAGTTTGCCTCGAGGTGTGTGATCCGGATGGCACGCGGCGTGGGTCGTTGGTTTTTGGTCGGGGTCGCCCCTGCCTCGGAGCCGGCCTTGCGAACCAGCGGAGCCAGGGATGGCGGAGCGCAGGTCGCACGGAGCGAGCGGAGGCCTGGAGGGCCAGAGCGAGCGTCCGGCGATGGGGCAGGGGCGACCCCGACCTTCCGGTTGACGTGGCGTGCACTTCTGCTGCTCGTCCTGTCGCTCGCCTTCCGCGCCGCGGCCGTGCGCGCCGACGAGGCCGTCGTGCCGCTGCCGCCGGTGGAGCCGTCGTTCTTCGAGCGGATTCGCCTGGCGGCGCTCGGCGATCCGCAGGATCTCACCGAGCCCTTGTTGCCCGACGACGTGGCGCCGCCGGGGCAGCCGCGGCAGGAGTTCGAGCCGCCCGCCGGCCGCAAGCTGCCCCCCGGTGCCAAGCCCGGGCCGCTTCAGCAGGCGATCTTCACCCTCACGGAGCTGCCCCGGCTGGGCGACGACGGCCTCGGCCTCACGACGCTCGACACGAGCCTCACGATCGGAATGCCGGCCCCCACCGTGAACTCGCCGCTCCTCATCACGCCCGGCTTCGGCACCTCGTTCGTGGACGAGGTGCCCGGGCCGATGGACCCGGGTCTCCCCGCGCAGCTCTACGACGCCTGGATCCAGGCGCGGTGGCTCTCCAAAATCGGCGACCGCTTCGGGGTCGATCTCGCGGTCGCGCCGGGCTGGTACAGCGACTTCGTCAACGACACGGCCGAGGCCTTCCGGATCACCGGCCACGGCTTCGGTGCCTGGGAGGCCAGTGAAAACCTCCGCGTCGTGGCGGGCGTCATCTACCTCGACCGCCGCGACGTCAATCTGCTGCCGGCCGGCGGTCTTTTGTGGACGCCCGCCGACGACCAGCGGCACGAACTGATCTTCCCCCGTCCGCGGCTCGCCTGGAGGGTGGCCGAGAGCCGCCGGGCGGCCCAATGGGTCTATCTGGCCGGCGAGTTCGGGGGCAATCAGTGGGCCGTCCGACGGGACAGCGGCGTCAACGACGTCGTCGTGTACCACGACTACCGGCTGCTCGTCGGCTGGGAGCGGCGGCCGGCCGATCTGGGCGTCAACTGGCGGCTGGAGACGGGCTGGGTGACCGGCCGGCTCGTGGAGTACTACGTCACCGATACGGCCGACTATCGCCCCGGCGACACGTTCCTCGTCCGTTGGGGGGTCTGGTACTGAATACACGGCTTCGCGGCCCGCCGCCCTCCGCGGCCGACCGGCTACCCGCGGTCCGCCGCCCGCCGCATACTGTCCCGGCCGTGCGTCCTGCGCCGCTGTCCTCCCGGGAGAACCTCCGATGCTCGCCCCTGCGACCGGTGACTTCGCCAGCCGCCTTCTCGAGGCGGCCCGGTTTCACGATTACCGCTCTGCCTCCAATCCGCTCGCCGACGGCACGTTGCCGCCGATTCCGGGCGTCCGCTTCCCGGCGGCGCTCCACGAGCAGGGTCCGACCCGCACCATCCCGCTCGACGCGAGCGAGCGGCTCCTCTGTCCGGGGCCGGCCACCGCCCCGGGGCTGTGTGCCAACTTCGTGCACGTGCGGGCGGGCGAGTGCCACTTCACCGACGCCAATGCCACGAGCCAGCTGTTCTTCGTGATGCGCGGCCAAGGCACGACGCGACTCGCGGGCGACGACGAGTTCGCCTGGCAGGCGGGGGATCTGTTCACGCTCCCCGCGCGGAGCCGGGCCCTGCACGCGGCCACGGCCGACGCGGCCTTCTACTGGATCCACGACGAGCCGCTGCTGCGGTATCTCGGGGCCGAGGCCACGCTGCCGCAGTTTCCCGCCACGCTCTACCGGCGGGACGAGCTCACGCGGGCGCTCGACACGGTGATCGCCGACCCCTCGAGCGCCACGGCCAACCGGCTCTCGATCCTGCTCGGCAATCGGGCCCTTCCGCAGACCATGACGATCACCCACGTCGTGTGGGCGATGTTCGGGATCCTGCCGGTGGCCGCCGTGCAGGCGCCGCACCGGCACCAGTCGGTGGCCGTCGATCTGGTCGTCGACGCCAAGCCCGGCTGCTACACGCTGGTGGGGAGCCGGCTCGACGACCAGGGCCGGATCGCCGACGGCGAGCGGTTCGACTGGGAGCCCCACTCGGTGTTCGTGACGCCGCCGGGCCTCTGGCACTCGCACCACAACGAGTCGGGCCATCCGGCCCACATCCTCCCGATCCAGGATGCCGGGCTGCACACCTTCCTGCGGACGCTCGACATCCGCTTCTCCCGGTCGCGGGCCGGGGGCGGCGCCGACGTGGTGGCCGACGCCTCGTAGGCCGACCCCGCGACACTCAGGCGGCTCGGCGGCCCGTCCAGGCGGCCTGGTCGGCGGCGGGTTCATCGGCCGAGGCGGGGTCGGCGGCGCGATCGGCCGGGCTCGCCTGGAGGCCGATCAGCCGGGAGACGAACACGGCCATGTAGAACTGCCCGAACACCGCCTCCAGCCACACGAGCCAGCGGGCGGTCGCCGAGGCGGGGACGATGTCGCCGTAGCCGACGGTCGTGAGCGTCACGAAGGAGTAGTAGGTGAACACGCCCACGGCGGCGAAGGGGTCGGCCCCGGCATCGACGTGGTAGCGGCCGAAGTCGACCGCGAACGACCCGGGTGCGAGTCGCTCGAGCAGCGTGAACACGTTGGCCCAGCACATCCCGAACAGCACGAACACACACAGGGCCCCGCAGATCAGGTCGAACACGATCTGCTTGGCCGCCAGGACGTCGACGAGGATCAGGAGCCCCACGGTCAGGATCGGCACGATGAAGCTCACGGCCCGGGCCAGGGCCCAGAGCGAGAAATGCTCGTCCGGGATCTCGCCGACGGCGAGGGTGACGGTCAGCGTGACGATGCCGGGCACGACCAGCGGCGCTCCGAGCGCGAGCATCCGCCGGCCCCCGAGGGCCGCCACGGCCCCGAGGAACAGCACCTGTTCGGCCACCATCGCCACGAGTTCGGCCTGCGGGTGGCCCTCGGTCACGACCGAGAGCACCGGCAGCAGCAAGAGGTGCACGAGCAGGATCGCGTACCGGCCGAAGTGGGGGCGGCGGACGACCTTGGACAGCTCGCGGAAGAGATTGACGTCGGAGAGCATGGCGGGACGGTAGCGGGGGTCGGCGGGGTCGGGGGAGGGCAGTTGCCGCGGTTTTCCGGCCCGATCGTCGACCGACCGCGCGACCCGAGCGAACTATGCTTGTCTCGGCCGCGGCTGCCCGGTTTCTCCGGCCTCCCGCTCCGACGACCGTCGACCCCACCCTTCTTTCCTACGTTCCCAAAGGCCACGTTTCATGCTTCGCCTCCGTTTGATCGCGACCCTGGTGGCCGGCCTGTCGCTCCTGGCCGACGGCCGCCCTTCGCGGGCCGACGAGCCGGCCGGTGGCGACAAGCCCGAGAACGCACCGCCCGCCAAGCAGCCGGTCGCGACGCTGCCCGACGCGAGCCGGCCGCCCGTGGTCACCGAGCACGCGCTCACGATCGCCGGCCGGGAACTCGTCTACAAGGCCGAGGCCGGAATGCTGCCGCTCCTGAAGGAGGACGGCGGCCCGCGGGCCAGCATCTTCTACGTCGCCTACACGCTCGTGACCGAGGGCGATGCCGCCCGGCGGCCGGTGATGTTCTGTTTCAACGGCGGCCCGGGCGCGTCGGCGGTGTGGCTCCACCTCGGGGGCCTCGGGCCCCGCCGGGCGAAGGTCAATCCCGACGGCTCGCTGCCGCCGCCCCCGTTCGAGCTCGTGGCCAACGAGCACACGGTCCTGCCGGCCTGCGATCTGGTGTTCATCGACCCCGTCGCGACCGGCTTCAGCCGCGCCGCCAAGGACGAGAAGCCCGAGCAGTTCTTCGGCAAGGATCCCGACATCGCCGCGATGGCGGAGTTCATCCGGCTCTACACCACCCGGAACGCCCGCTGGCGAAGCCCCAAGTATCTCTGCGGCGAGAGCTACGGCGTGTTCCGGGCCGCGGGCCTGGCGGACGAGCTCCAGGACCGCCACGGCATGTTCCTGAACGGCCTGGTGCTCGTCTCGGGCCTGGTCGACTACGGCACGATCATGCCCGGGCCGTCGAACGACCTGCCCTATTCGCTCTTCCTGCCGAGCTTCACGGCGGTCGCCCACGCCCACGGCCGCCTGCCCGCGGACCTCCAGGCCGATCGGGCCAAGGCGCTGGCCGAGTCGGAGGCCTTCGCCGCAGGCGACTATCTGACGGCCCTCCACGCCGGGGCGGCCCTGCCGGAGGAGCGGCGGCGGGCGGTCGCGGGAAAACTCGCCCGCCTGACCGGGCTTCCCGAACCGCTCGTCCTCGACCACGACCTCCGCGTCGATCCTTCGACCTTCCGCGAGAAGCTTTTGGCGGACCAGCGGCTGATCCTGGGGCGGTTCGACGGGCGGATCACGGGCCGCGACGGCGACCAGGGCGGCGGCGACCCCCGGTTCGATCCCTCCTACGACGCCGCGCTCGGGCCCTTGGCCGCGGTGATGAACGCCTATGTCCGCGAGGAGCTGAAGTTCGAGAGCGACCTGCCGTATCGGGTGCTGACGGGCGTGGGCCCGTGGCCGCAGGACCAGAACGGCTACGCGAGCACGGCCCGGCAGCTCGGCGAGGCGATGAGCCGCAACCACCACCTCCGCGTGCTCGTCCAGGCGGGGGCCTGCGACCTGGCCGTGCCCTTCCGCTCGATGGTCCACTCGATCGACCACCTGGGGATCGACCCCGACCTCCGCAACAACGTCACCTATGCGACCTACGACTCGGGGCACATGATGTATCTCCGGCTCGAGGATCTCGCGAAACTGGAGCGGGACCTGCGGGCCTTCCTGGAGCCGGCTGCTCCGGTCCCAGCCGCCGCTCCGGGTGCGACACCGGTCACGCCCGCCAGCGAGTGATCAGATCCGAGTCGAGAATCCGGCCGTCGTGCGTGGCGAGCGGCAGGTCATGGACCCGTGCCGTGGCGACGATCAGTCGATCGGCCGGATCTTGGTGAAAAGCCTTGGGCAGGCGGTTCATCTCGGCGACGACTGCCGGCGTGATCGGCAGCACGCGAACCGTGGTGGCGGCCGCTGCCACGGCCAGCCACGATTCCAGTGGCACGGTGAGTTCGAGTCGGCCGAGCTGCACCAGGAGGGCTACCTCCCAGAGGCTGATGTCGCAGAGCATCGGCCGCCCGCCGCGAGGCAAGCCGTCGAGCACATGACGGTCGCCGTCGGAAAGCCGCGGGTCGCCCAGGAGCCACCAGACCCAGACGTGGGTGTCGAGCAAGGGCGGCGTCATCGCAGGGCATCGATGTCGGAAGCCGCGACCACCGGCTCGAACGGGTCGCCCACGAATCGACCACTCCCGCGGAGTTTCAGCCAGGGCTGGTCCTCGTGGATCGGCACGACCCGCGCGACCGGCCGACCCCGCTTGAGCACCACGATCTCCTCGCCGGTCCGATCGACCTCGTCGAGGAGTTTGAGACAGCGGGCCTTGAAATGAGCAGCGTTGATTTCCATGTGACCAGTGTACACGACCAGTGAACGACCGGCAATCGGCGCGCGACGCAGCCGCGCCGCCAGTCGGAGCGATCGGGCCAGGGCGAACCGCCGGAGTTGCCGTCGCCTCGTCGGAGTGCCTGGTGTTTCTTGGGCAGTCTGCCAGGCCCCCCCAGGAGGCCCACGGAGTCGTTATAACCCGCGGCCGTCACCGGCCTTCGGCATCATCCCTCGACGTGCGGCTGCCTCGCATGACGCCAACTCGTGTCGCCTCTGCTGTCCCCGCCCCGCTCGCGCTCGAAACCCTTCGCGACACCTACCGCGCCGGCCTGCTCTCCGACTGCGTGCCCTTCTGGATGCGGCACGGCCTCGATCGGGAACACGGCGGTGTCTTTACCTGCCTCGACCGCGACGGCAGCCGCTACGACTCCGACAAGAGCGTCTGGTTCCAGGGCCGCTTCGGCTGGCTGCTCGGCACGCTCTGCACCGACGTCGAGCCCCGCGCGGAGTGGCTGGCCGGGAGCCGCTCGTGCGTCGAGTTTCTGGAGCGACACTGTTTCGACGGCGACGGGCGGATGTTTTTCATCGTCACCAGGGACGGTCGGCCGGTCCGCAAGCGGCGCTATGTCTTCTCCGAGATGTTCGCGGCGCTGGCCTTCGCCGCCTATGCGGCGGCGGCCGATGACCGGGCCCGGGCGGAGGCGGCGCTCGACGTCTTCGAGCGGGCCTGCACGCGGCTCGAGACCCCCGGCGGCATCGAGCCCAAGCTCGTCACGGCCACCCGCGCCACGGCCGGCTTCGGCGGCCCGATGATCGTCTTGGGCACGGGTCAGGCCCTGCGGGCGGCCTTCGCGCGGCTGGGCGACACCGCGGCGATCACGCGGGTGAATGCCCGGATCGACGCCGCGGTTCAAGCGATCGCGACAAACTTCGTGCGGCCGGAGCTCGAGGCGGTGCTCGAGAGCGTCTTGGCCGACGGCACGCCCGATCTCGAGCACGCCGAGGGCCGGCTCGTGAATCCGGGCCATGCGATCGAGGGGGCCTGGTTCATGATGCAGGAGGGCATCGACCGGCAGGATCGGTCGCTCGTCGACCTCGGCCTGACCATGCTCCGCTGGACGTGGAAGCTCGGCTGGGACGAGGAGTTCGGCGGGATCCTGTATTTCCGGGACGTGCTGGGCAAGCCCGTGACCGAGTATTGGCACGACATGAAGTTCTGGTGGCCGCAGAACGAGGCGATCATCGCCACGCTCATGGCCTGGGACCTCACGGGCGACGAGACGTTTCGCCGCTGGCATGCGCAGGCGCACGACTGGGCGTTTCGTCACCTGGCCGACCGCGAGCAGGGGGAGTGGTATGGCTGGGCCCGCCGCGACGGCACCCCCACCCACCAGGCCAAGGGCAGCCTCTGGAAGGGGCCCTTTCATCTCCCGCGGATGCACCTGGTCTGCTGGCAGTTGCTCGAGCGGCGGCTGGCCCGGGCGCGGGGGTAATCGGCGTCGCGCGGGGCCGTCAACGATCCGGTGCCACCGGGACCACGAACTCCCGCACCACGTCGGCCCGCGGCAGCTCGATCGCCTCTTCGTGCGTCGGGAAGAGGAGTTTGCCCGAGGCGGCGGGATCCTCGCCGCCGGTCATCTCGAAGCCGTCGATCCGCAGGAGCATCGGGCCACCGACTGAGCCCCTGCAGTGCGGCCCGGCGGTGTCGAACCGGCCGTTCTCGATCGGGGCGAAGCCCTGCGGGCCGTCGTTGCCCCGCGCCGCATGGGGCTCGAAGACCACCCGCCCGAGCTGCACGGGCTTGCCCGCGTGGGTGACCGTGCCGCGGACGCGAAACCGCTCCGGGCCGCGCCGGCCACAGCCGGGGGCGGCGGCCAGGAGCAGGCCTGCGGCCAGTACCATCGGCAGCCTGATGTCAGCGATTGATCTGCACATCAGACTCCCCTCCGGCCCGCGTGCAGAGCGCCTTGTAGACCGTGATGGCGACGTCCTCGCTCAGGAACTCGACGCTCCCGTCGCCGCGCACGAAGTGGGCGCCGCGGCCGTCATGGAGGCTCGCGAAGGGCAGGTCATTGATCAGCACCGGGGCCGCGTTGATGCCCACATCCACGTTCTTGCTGCCGGCGGTGCCGGTCGGGCCGGCCGTCCGCCAGTCGGTCGTGCCCGCGGGCGAATCCTCGCAGCAGCCGCCCCGCACCCAGTTGCCGCCGTCGCCACCACCCCACCAGCCGCTGGTCCAGGAGGAACTGTCGGCGATCGCCGACTCGCCGATCAGGAGCGTGTTGGACGCGCCGTCCGGCACGCCGCCCGAGGTCACCCGCGAGTCGCGGTACATCAGCCCGGTCTGCGCGTAGCCGCCGTAGCCGCCGTAGGCCACGAGCGGATACGGCTGGCCGGTCGCGGCATTCGTGCCCTTGGGCCCCGCCACGGAGAAGTAGTGGGCGGCGTAGGTCTGGCGCACGGGGTTCTGGAGCGTGCTCGTGCCGTCGGTGGCGAAAAGCCGCGCTGCGTCGGGACAGTGGTAGACCGGCACCCGGGTGAGGGCGTGCACCGATTTGTTGGGCCCCTCGCGGTTGGAGCCGCCCCAAAACAGGCCCGGCGTGAGAAAATCGATCGCATCGAACAGGGCCTGCTGCTCGAGCTGCGGCAGGACATACGCGCGCCACGAGAGCTGCACCGCCGAGACGCTCCCCGGCGGCAGGGCACCGCGTGCCGACTCGTAGTGGAGGCAGGCCTTGCCCAGCTGGGCGATGTTGTTGGCGCACTGGAGCCGGCGGGCCGTGGCCCGCACGCCCTGCACGGCCGGCAGGAGCAGGCCCATCAAGAGCGCGATGATCGCGATCACCACCAGCAGCTCCACCAAGGTGAAGCCCGCGCGCCGAGGCGGTGGTCGCGTGCTCATGGGGATCAAGCCGCACCGGAGCGGCCACGAAAAACTGCCGGATGCAGCCAACCGTCCGATTTTACATGGCGTTATAACAAGTGGCCAAAGCCGGTCGCCGTAGGCGCGCGAGCCGCAGCGGCTCCCGCCGTTTCCTCCGCGCTGGTTCGTTCGGGATCCTCTCGGTCAGCCTCTCATGAACTGGTTCGTCGGGAAGTCTCGCGCGATCCGGTGGATCCCGTGGGGAGCGATCTGGGCGGTGACCTTCTGGGCCGGTGGCGCGGCCGCCGAGGTGCGTCCGGCGGCTTGCTTCACGTCCCACATGGTGCTCGAGCAGGGGATGCCGGTGCCGGTCTGGGGCACGGCCGCGCCCGGTGAGCGCGTGGTGGTCGAGTTCGCCGGCGGCAGGGCCGAAACGACGGCGGACGCGGCGGGTCGCTGGCGGACGTCGCTGCCTCCCCAGCCGGCCTCGCGGGAGCCCCGGCGGCTCGTGATCTCGGGACGAGCCGATTCCGTCACGCTCGACGACGTGCTCGTGGGCGAGGTCTGGCTGTGTGCCGGGCAGTCGAACATGCTCCTGCCGCTGGCCCGCGCGACCGACGCGAAGCGGGAGATCGCCGCGGCCACGCAGCCGCTCGTGCGACTCTTCCACTGGCAGGCGGCGGCCGGTGGCGATCGCGGGGCCTACTCGGCCGAGCAGGTCGCCGCGCTCGACCCGGGCCGATTCGGTGCCGGCAGTTGGGCGCGGTGCACGCCCGAGACCGCCGCCGGGTTCTCGGCCGTCGGCTACTTCTTCGGCACCCGGCTCGCCCAGGCGCTCGACGTGCCGGTGGGCATCGTCTGCGTGGCCGTCGGGGGCACGCCCACCGAGGCCTGGGTGGCCGCGCGGGCGCTCGCGGCCGACGACCGCACGCGGCCGCTCGTGACGGGCGACTGGCTCGCAAACCCGGCGCTCGCCGGCTGGTGTGTCGAGCGGGCCCGGGACAATCTCAGCCGCGCCCGGCGGACCGGCGAACGCCTGCCGGGCGACGAGCTCGGTCCCCACCATCCCTTCAAGCCGGGCTTTCTCTGGGAGGCGGGCATCGCCCCCTTGGTGCCGCTGGCGATCCGCGGCGTCTGCTGGTATCAGGGGGAGAGCAACGCCGACTCACCCGCGCGGGCCGCGCAGCACGAAGCGATCTTTCCGGTGCTCGTCGCCGATTGGCGGCGGGCTTGGGGCCACGAGCTGCCCGTCGGCATCGTGCAACTGCCGGGCATGGGCCGGCCGGACTGGCCTGCCTTCCGCGACGGCCAGCGGCGGCTGGCGGAGGCGATTCCCGGCACGGGGCTCGTGGTGACGATCGATCTGGGTGACCCGCGGGAAGTCCATCCCGGCGACAAGCGACCGATCGGCGAGCGGCTTGCCGCCTGGGCGCTGGCCGACGTCTACGGGCACGCCGGCCCTGCCACCGGGCCGCGGCCGCTGGGCGTCACCCGGGAACCAGACGGCAGCGTCCGCGTCGCGTTCGCGGCCACCGGCGGCGGCCTCGCCACGCGCGACGCCGCGGCGCCGGTGCTCGTCGAGGTGGCCGGGGCCGACGGTCCGTTCCAGCCGGCGGCGGCCCGCCTCGACGGCGAGACGCTCGTCATCCGCGGCCCGGCCGGGCCGCCGCCCGGAGAGATCAAAAAACTCCGTCACGCCTGGCGGCCGTTCCCCGAGCCGACGCCCAATCTCACCGGCCGGACCGGCCTGCCGGCGACGCCCTTCGAGCTCGAGGTCGAGTGAGCGGTCATTCCGCCGGCTTGTCGGCCACCAGGCTGTCGGTCTCCGCGAGGGAGAACCGGGTGCAGACGACCGACTGTTTGTCGGCCCCGGGCCGGTACTTGACGTAGGTCGTGGCCAGGATCGAGCCGTCCGGCAACCGTTCCATCCCGGGGTAGCCGCAGTCGCCACCCGCATGGCTGTGGAGCAGTTTCACACGATAGGCGCCGGGCTTGCCCGCCTGGATGTCGTCGTAGCGGCCCACCCAGGCGACGAAATGGCCGGGCGTCGTGCTGCCCTTCGCCTGGTCGCGGAAGGCGACGACGAGCCGGCCGTCGGGGGCGAAGACGCCCATGTGCCGGTCGCCCGTCAGGCCCCACGGGGTGTCGACGGGCTTGGACCAGGTCGATCCCTCGTCGCGGCTGAACATCACGAGGCTCCGGCCGGTGTGGGTGTTCTCCCGCATCAGGCAGCAGAGTTCCTGGCCGTCGGGCGAGCGAAAGCAAAACGGCTCACAGGGGTTCTTGCCCTCGACCTTCGCGATCACGACCGGCTCGCTCCAGGTGAGCCCGCCGTCGGCCGTGCGGGTCGCCAGCACCTCGAGCGGCGCGCGATCCTGGTCGGCCGGGCCGCGGTGGTAGAGGCCGAGATGGCTGCCGTCCTTCAGCCGCACGACGCTCGAGAACGTCATCACGCAGCGAAAGCCCAGGGGTGGCATCTCCCGCCAGGTCGTGCCGCCGTCGGCGGACATGATCGAGGGCATCCAGCCCCCCTTTGCGTCGCGGCCCTTCCGGGCCGAGAACACCCACAGCCGCTCGGCGCCATCGGGCCCCGTGAGCCGATAGAGGCTCGGGCAGTTCCAGTGCTCGCGGAACGCGGCCGGCAGCGTGTCGTCGAGCCGTGTCCAGGTCTGGCCGCCGTCGGCAGATTTCGCCATCGGGCCGGCATGGCCCCCGTGGCCGACGCACCAGACGGCCAGGATCTCCCCCGAGGGGAGCGTGAGCGTGGTGGGATGGCCCTGATAGACCGCGGGCGTGCCGGCGGCGATCACGGTCTGGCGGGCGGTGTCGCCGGAGAGGTCGACCGTGGGCAGGTCGGGGCTTTCCGCCGCCCCGGCGCCGCGCACCACAGCGACGACGAGCAGGGCCAAGGCCTGGCGGATCAACGACAGGCGCTCACTTCGTGACCGGGCCATGCATCAGTTCTCCGATCGGCAGCCTCAGGAAATACAGTTCCGCGAGTCCCTCGTAGAGCACGCCGACGTGGCTGGCGTCGGCCGGGGCGAGACAGGAGTAGCCGAGTCCCTTGCGGGAGTCGTAGAGCGTGTGCTGGTGCACGGGCCAGTTCAGCCCCTCGTCGGCCGAGACCTTGATCGTCATCGTGTGCCGGCCGGAGGTCGTGGCGGGATTCGAGAAGAAGAGGTGCGGGCCCTGCTCCGGGAGGTCGAGCCGCAGGAGGCTCGCCATGCAGACGCTCTCGGGAAGCGCCTGCCGGTCGGTGGGGTGGAGCTGCCAGGTGCGGCCCAGGTCGCGGGTCACCGCCACGGTGCGGGCCCCGCCGCGGTCGTCGCGACAGTTGATCATGATCGAGCCGTCGCCGAGTTCGACGAGCTGGCTTTCGGTGGTCTTGTCCTTCACGCCCGTGCCGATCCGCCAGCTGGTCCCACGGTCCTGCGACCAGAGGAGCGTGGAGTGGGGCACGTTCCTCGCGTCCTTGAACTGGCCCGGAAAGACGAGCGTGCCATCCCGCAGCGTGATCCCCGTGCCGGGGCCGGCGAGCACGAGCCGCCAGGCGGGATCCTTGACCTCGGCGGTGATGTTCCTCGGCTTCGACCAGGTGCGGCCGTCGTCGTCGCTCGAAGCGATCACGAGTTGCCCGGTCTCGTCGGGCGCGATCCCCGGCCCGGAGCCGTGCCAGGCCCGCTTGCCGTGGCTCCAGAGCGCCGCCACGAACAGCCGGCCCGTCTCGCGATCGGCGAAGATGCAGGGGTCGCCCACGCCGTCGAAGGCGAAGGCAGGGTCGCGGCCCATGTCGAGGGCGATCCGCATCGGCTCCCAGGTCTTGCCGCCGTCGGTGCTGCGCTGGGTCCCGACGTCGATGTCGGCCGGCAGGTCGGCGCCGCCGCGGTAGCGCACGTCGTAGGCGGCCACGAGGCTGCCGGCCCGGGTGCGGACGAGCCCCGGGATCCGGTAGGTGTCGGAGCCGCCGTCGTTCCGCAGCCGCAGGGCCACGCCCATCCGCTGGCTGCCCGGCGGGTCGCCGTCGGCCACGTCGAGCGTGCGGCCCGACACCGTGACGCTCCTCACGCCGACGTCCACCCGGTCGTCGATGTCGGCCGTGTCGGCCAGCCGCACGCTCGCCCACAGCCAGGTGGTCCCGGCGCGCAGGGGCATTCGGCCGCGGATCGTGACGGCGCCGGTGCCGTCAGCGCGGCCGGTGCCGAACGGCTCGGCAAACGCGTCGGTGGGGGCCGCTCCGCCCGGGAGCACCGCGATTTCGGCGATGTCGGCCGGCCGGGTCGTGCCCACGAGCGGCAGCGTGACGGCCTCGAGGACGAGCGGCTCGAGGGCCCCCTTGGTCTCGAGCTTGATCCCGAGCACCGGATTGACCGGCTTGCGGACGAGCACCGGCACCACCGGCTGGTGGGCCGTCACCGCGACGAGTTCCATCGGCCGCTCCTCGGCCAACTCGACCTCGTCGAGCATCACGCCGGCCTCGCTCGTCGCCCGCAACCGGACCCGTGCCGTGCCTGCGGGCACCCTGGCTTCGACGAGCGTGAGGAAGCCTCCGACCCTGACCGCCGAAGCGTCGTGGATCGTCGTGAACTCGCCCCGGGGCCCCGCGGCCTCGATCACGAAGGTGAAGGGTGGCTTGGCCGTCCACCGTTCGGCCCAGAACGCGAGCCGCCCCGGCTTGGCGAGCGGCTCGGCGAGCCTGAGTTCCGCCTGCCGATCCTTGCCCCCGTGAAGCTTGAGCGACTGCCGCCCCTCGTGGGCATGACCGGCGTGGATCGCGGCATGACCGGGCGCGGCGGTCCAGTCGCCGAGCGGGGTGTCGAGGCTGGTGAGCGGACCGGCCGAGGCGGTCTCGAACGATTCGGCGGCCAGGCCCGTCGCTGCGGGAGAGAGCGACGCCCAGAGGACGCCGATCCACATCATGCTCAGGCCTCGGTCCACGTGCTCACCTGCCAAGGAGATCAGGAGCGCCGCTGCCAGCGGCCGGCAGCGACTGTTATAACGCTGGCCGTAGCGGCGTGGGCGGCGTCAAGGCCCGCTCTGCGACCGGGTGCGCCGCGTCGGGCCACACCGGACGGGGTCCGCATTCCGGCGCCGTCATTCCTCCTCGAGTTCCCCGAATCCCATGACGGCCCGACTGCGCGGCCTCGTCGCCGCCACCTACACGCCCTTCGCGTCCGACGGCTCGCTCGATCTGGCCGCCGTGCCGCCGCTCGTCGAGCGGCTCCTGGCCGACGGGGTCGCGGGGCTCTATGTCTGCGGCAGCACCGGCGAGGGCGTCTCGCTCTCCACGCCGGAGCGGAAGCAGGTCACCGAGGCCTTCATCGCCGCGGCGGCCAACCGCGTGCCGGTGGTCGTGCAGGTGGGGCACAACTCGCTCGCCGAGGCCCGTGACCTGGCCGCCCACGCCGAGGCCGTCGGGGCCGACGCCACCTCCGCGATGCCGCCGAGCTACTTCAAGCCGGGAAGCGTGGAGATGCTCGTCGAGTGCTCTGCCGAGATCGCCGCGGCCGCACCCCGCCTGCCGTTTTACTACTACCATATCCCGGTCATGACCGGCGTGGCCGTGCCGATGACCACCTTCCTGACCGCGGCCGCCCGCCGCATCCCCAACCTCGCCGGCCTCAAGTACACGGCCAACACGCTCCACGAATACCAGGAGTGCGTCGCCCTCGAGGGCGGGCGGTTCGACGTCCTCTATGGCTTCGACGAGCTGCTCCTGCCCGCGCTCGCCGTGGGGGCGGCCGGGGCGGTGGGCTCCACCTTCAACATCGCCGCCCCGCTCTATCGGCGGGTGATCGACGCCTTCGCCAGGGGCGACATCGAGGCGGCCCGCGCGGCCCAGCTCCGGGCCGTGCAGATGATCGCGACGATCGCCCGGCATCCGTTCCATCCGGCGATGAAGGTCATTCTCGGCTGGCTCGGCACGCCCTGCGGCAGGTGCCGACCGCCGCTGCCGGACGTGTCGCCGGGGGACCAGGCGACCCTGCGGGCGGCGCTCGAGGCGCTCGGCTTCTTCGAGTGGGCCCGGCCGGGGTCCGGGGTGGCGTAACGGCGACGACCGCGGGGGATGACGATGCGACGGATCGGACCTCGGGTCGGGCTGGTGGCGGTTTCCCTGTTGGCATCGGGAGGGCCTGCGGGCGGCGACGATCCTGATTCACGTTCGACGACTCGGCTGGAATGGCGGCTGTTACCCCCGCTGCCGGACCCGATCGGCGTGGCCGGGCCATTCGTCGGCGCGCACGAGGGCGCGATCGTGGTGGCCGGTGGGGCCAACTTCGCGGCGGCCGATGCGGCCGACCTGTGGGATGTTCCCAAGCAGTACCACGCGGTTGCCTCAGTGCTCACACGCGAGGCCGGCACGACCGACAACCTGGCCTGGCGATCCGGCTTCCGTTTGGAGCAGCCCGTGGCCTATGGGGCGAGCGCCTCGACTCCTGCAGGCATCGTCTGCGTCGGCGGCGAAGACGGCAGGCAGGCGGTCGCCGACGCGTTCATGCTCACGTGGGATTCCGCTGCGGAAAAGCTCGCGCGCTCGCCGCTGCCGCCGCTGCCCGCGCCGAGCACCGCCGGCGGGGCGGCCGTCGTCGGCAGCCAGGTGTACGTGATCGCGGGGCAGGAGGGCCTGGGGCTCGACTCGGCCACGGATCGCCTCTGGCGGCTCGACCTGACGGCGCTCGGTGCCGCCGGCCTCGCCTGGGAGCCGTTGCCCCCGGTGCCCGGCGGCCCGCGGGCCTTCGCCATGGTCGCCGTCGTGGCCGACCGATTGTTCGTGATCGGTGGCCGCCGCCAACAACCCGGCACGACGGATCTCGCGGGCGTCGAGCCGCTGGCCGATTGCCACGAGTTCAGCCCGGAGCGGTTCGCCCGCGATCCGGCCACCGCCTGGCGCCGGCGGGCCGACCTGCCGACGCCACTCATGGCCGGCGCCGCCGCCGCCTTCGGCCCGAGTCAGCTCGTCGTGCTCGCCGCCGCCGACGGCGACCTGCTCAAGCAACTCGCGGCCGATCCGGAGTTCGCCAAGCGGCACCCCGGCTTCCCCAAGCGGGCCTGGGCATACGACACGGTCGCCGATCGCTGGACGAGCGCCGGCGAGACCCCCGCCTGCCCCGTGACCACGCCGGCGGTGGCCTTCGACGGGGGTGTGGTCCTGGCGAGCGGCGAACTCCGCCCGCGGGTGCGGACGCGCGAGGTGTGGCACGTGCGGGAGCGCGCCGGCCAGCCCGGCGGGGAGCAGCGGCATGACTGACGCAACCGCAGCGAGACTCGCCCGTACGGCTTGGGCGATCGTGGCGCTGCTCGTGCCGGTGGCGCTGCTCAACTACCTCGACCGGCAGATGCTCGCCACGATGAAGACGTCGATGGTGGCCGACATCGTCGGCATCGAGACCGACGCCCAATGGGGGTTCGTGCTGGCCTGCTTCAAGTGGGTCTACGCGGTGCTCAGTCCCGTGGGCGGCTACATCGCCGACCGCTTCAGCCGCCGGCTGGTGATCGCGGTGAGCCTGTTCGCCTGGTCGGTCGTCACCTGGGCGACGGGGCATGTGACCACCTACGAAGGGCTCGTGGCCACGCGGGCCCTGATGGGCGTGAGCGAGGCCTTCTACATCCCGGCCGCGCTCGCCCTGATCGCCGACTTCCACGCCGGGCCGACGCGGTCGCGGGCCATCGGCATCCACCAGACGGGGATCTACATCGGCCTGATCCTCGGCGGCTTCGCCGGCTACGTGGCCGACGCGCCGAGTCTCGGCTGGCGCTTTGCGTTCGAGGCGGGGGGGCTCGTGGGCGTGCTCTACGCGGTGCCGCTCTTCTTCCTGCTGCGGGATCCGCCCCGGGCCCGCGCCGGCGGGCCGGGCCCGACCCCGGCCGCGGCGCTCAAGGAACTGTTGGGCAACCGCGACTTCCTCCTGCTCGTCCTCTCCTTCACGCTCCCGGCGATCGCCGGCTGGGTGATCAAGGACTGGATGCCGGTGATCCTCAAGCAGCAGTTCGGGCTCTCCCAGGGGGAGGCGGGCACCATGGCGGTGCTCTGGGTGCAGGTGGCCTCGATCGGGGGCGCGGTGCTCGGCGGGGTCGTCGCCGACCGCTGGATGCGACGCACCGATCGGGGCCGCATCTACACGAGCGCCCTGGGCATGCTCCTGTTCCTGCCGGCCCTGTTCGGGCTCGGGAATCCCGGCACGGTGACGGTCGCGGTCACGATGCTCGTCGTGTTCGGCATCGGCTGGGGCTTCTTCGACTGCAACAACATGCCGATCCTCTCGCAGGTGGCCCGCCCGGAGCTCAGGGCGACGGGCTATGGGCTCATGAACCTCGTGAGCATCTCCTTCGGGGGCGCGGGCGACTGGGGCTTCGGGCTGCTCCAGGACCGCGGGGTGCCCCTGCCGCTGATCTTCGGGGCCTTCGCGGCGCTGGCGCTGGTGTCGGTGGTGGTCGTGCTGCTCATCCGGCCGCGGCACGCCTAGGCCGTTCCACGCAGGCCTCAGCGGTCACCGGCGGCGCCGGGGCGGGCTCACGGGGGCGGGGGCAGGTGGCGGATGTCGGTGACGACACCGGCGTCGTCGACGGCGAAGGCGTAGCGGCGGTCGCCGAGGTCGATCGACTCGATGTGGCCGGCCGGCGTGCGGCCGAACCGCACGAAGCGGATCACCTGGTTCGAAGCGTCGTCGGTCTCGACGAACTGCCCCTTGTCGAGGCCGGCCGACCAGAGGTCGATGAAGAACAGCACCTCCGTGAGGTTGCTCCGGTAGCCGCGGAGCCAGCGGTCGGCTGCCACCTGGAGCCGGCCCTCGGTGGAGTTCCAGTGCTGGTTGCCCTGGGTCGCCAGGCTCTCCTGGGGCGCATCGTAGAAGAAGGGAATGTCGCCCCGCATGAAGCCGAAGGCCCGCCAGTCGGAGCCCGGCGGCTTCTGCCAAGAGGCGGTCCACGCCTGCTTCCAGGAGTCGTCGCGGCCGTCCCAGAGGCCCGCCTCGCGGAACCGGGCCCGCGTCAGCTCCTGGGAGAGCCAGCCCGTGGCCGGATCGGCCCGCATCTCGGGCCCGCCGGCCGCCACGAGCAGCTGCCCCCAGCGGCGGGTGAGCGCGGGGCTGCGGCGCACGAAGGCGTCGAGGTCGTGGCTGGCCTCGTGGTGCACGACCGTCATGAACCAGTTCTCGCTGCCGCGGTCGCCGATCAGCGGCCGGGCGTCGGCTCCGAAGCCATACTCCCCCCGCTGCTCGGGCGAACCGGCGAAGATGTTCTTGAGATGGCCGCGGACGAGGAACGCGCGGCCCCCGAGCCACTCGTTGGCGGTGATGCCCGTGCCCGGATAGATCTCCCGCGGGATCCGGCGGACCCACTGGTGGATCGCCTCGGCCCCGCGGGGCGAGCGGTCGTTGTCCATGAAGATCAGCCCGCACTCCTCGACGAGCGCCCGGTGCGGACCGGTGAAGCCGGCGGCATCGGCCAGTCGGGCCCGCACGGCCGGATCGTGCTCCTCCGCGGCGAGCACCATGAGCCAGAGCTGCGCGGCGAGCGAGGGGATGCCGGGGTCACGGGCCAGGTCGAGCGGCTGCCGCCGGAGATACCGCGGGTAGTCCCCGATGAGGTCCAGCACGGCGTCCACCAGCCGCCGCCGCTCCGCCGGGCCGGCGAGGTGGACCATCGTGTCGAACAGCGCGGCGAGCGATCCGCGGAGCCGGTCGGCCATCGGCTTGTTGGCGGCGGCGGCGAGGTGGGGCCCGAGGTCGTCGGGGTGGGCGGCGAGCAGCGACCGCACGAAGTCGAGGCTCGCGGCGGCCGTCTCGCCGGTGGCCAGCCGCACCACGCCGCCCCGCTCGCCCCCCATCACCAGATCCCGCACGCCGTCGCCGTCGAGGTCGGCCAGGTCGATCACCGGCCCGTCGCAGAGGGCGTGGAGGTCGACCGCCGTTCCGCCCGGGCCGGTCACGGTGTACTGGGCGGGCTGGCCCAGGGCAGGGTGTTGGGGTCGGGCCGTGGTGGCGGGGCCGGCGGTTTCCGGCGCCGCGGCATTGAGCCGCACCTGGATCGTGCCCCAGTTGTACGACTCCACCAGGTCGGTCGTGCCATCCAGGTCGAAGTCGAGCAGCCGGACATTAAGGTTGTAGGCGCCGCCGATGGCGCTGCCGTCGGCGGCCAGGAGCGGCTCGGCCGCCGCGAGCACGAGCTCCCCGGCCCGTCCCCGCGAGCCGCGGGCGAACCGCACGGGGCCCGCGCCGGCGCCGGTGACCAGATCGGGCACGCCGTCGCCGTCGAGATCGCCCACGTCGAAGCGGATGTCGGCCGCGCGAAACTCGCCGCCGTCGGCCGCGGCGATCGGCCGGGCCGCGGCGAACGCGGGCGGCCCGCCGGGCCGGGTCTGGTTGCGGCACCAGCGGATGGCGCGATCCTGGCCGCAGGCGACGAGGTCGCCGATCCCGTCGCCGTCGAGGTCGTGCCAGGCCAGGCCGATGCGGCCCGGGCCGAGCGGGAGCGGCTCGCCGTCGGCCAGGACAGGCTGGGCGGCCGCGAACGGCGGGGCCGCGGCGGGACCGGCGCCACGCTGCCAGACGACGCGGCCGGAGCCGGCGACGAGCAGGTCGATCCGGCCGTCGCGATCGAGGTCGGCCAACCTGGGCACCACGGTCCCGGTGCCCAGCCGCAGCGGTTCGCCACCGGCCATGAGATCCCGCAGGCCGCCGAAGGCGACCGTCGCTCCCGTCGCCCGTGCCGCGACGACGCGGAGCTGCATCGTGGCCGACGCCTCGCCGCCGCGGTCGTCGGCGATCGTGAAGGTGAAGGCGTCGCGGCCGGTGAAGCCGGGGTTCGGCGTGTAGGTGAAGGTGCCGTCGCCGTTGGTGGCCACACGGCCATGGGCCGGCTGGCCGTGCGACCTCAGCGACAACCGATCCGCCTCGACGTCGTACACGCCCAAGAGCACGCTCGGCGTCCGCCCGGGCCGGTCGGCCTCGATCACGGCGTGCCGGTCGAGCGGCTTGGGGGCGACGTTCGCAAAGGGGTCGGGCAGCACGGTCGTCGTGACCGCGCGGGCCGGCTCAGCGGCCTCGAGGTCGCGCGGGTCACCGCCGAGCACGCTGGCGACGGCAAGCAGGGCGGTGCGGAGTCGGGTGAAGCGATCTCCGGCGAGGTGGTCGGTCACGCGAGACTCCTGACGACGAATCGATGGCCCTGCCGGACCTGCCGCTAGTCGCACTTGCCGCATCGGCCCTTGAGCAGGATCTCCGTCACCGAACTGATCCGGTCGGCGGCCGGCCGCTTCGCCGGCTTCCCGGCGGCCGAGCGGCGGGTGATGGCCACCTGCACGTCGTCGAGACACGACACCGCGCCGCAGGTCGTGCAGACGAAGTGGGGATGATCGTCGACCTTGTGGCCTCCGCCGGCCCGCTTGGCCTCGAACCGCCACACGTGGTCGCCCAACTCGACCCGTGAGGCGAGGCCGGCTTCGGTGAGTTCGGTGAGGTTGCGGTAGATCGTGGCCCGGTCGAAACCGAGGTGGTGGAGCGCCTCGGAGACCTCGGCGTGAGTCAGGGGGCCGGTCGCGATCTCCAGATGGTGCAGCACCGCCACCCGGGCCGGCGTGCACCGCAGGCCGACGCCGCGGATGCGGCCGCGCACAGCTTCGTCCGGAACCGACCGTCCTCGACCCATGAATGCAGAGTCTACACCACCTCCACAGCGGCGAGCAGTTCCACGATCGCCCCCATGAAGGCGGGGAGATCGGCCGGTTTGCGGCTGCACACGAAGTGCCGATCGACCACCACCGGCGCGTCTTCCCAGATCGCGCCGGCATTGATCAGGTCGTCCTTGATGCCCGGGCTGCCCGTCACGCGCACCCCGCGGTAGACGCCGGCCGAGATCGGGATCCAGCCGCCGTGGCAGATCGCCGCCACGAGCTTGCCGCGGGCGGCGAACTCGCGGACGAGGTCGAGCACCTTGTGGTCGCGGCGGAGCTTGTCTGGCATCCAGCCGCCGGGAATCACGATCCCGTGAAAGTCGGCCGCCTCCATGTCGGCGATGAGCGCGTCGCTCGGGCAGGGATAGCCATGCTTGCCCCGCCACGTGCGGCCGGTCACCGTGCCGGCGACGACGACGTGGCCTCCGGCCTCCTCGACCCGGAGCTTCGGATACCACAGTTCGAGATCCTCGTAGTCGTCATCCACGAACATCAGGATTCGAATGCCGTCGAGCGGGCGGTGGGGCGCGAGAGGATGCGTCATGGGAACCTCGTGGTCAGGGGCAGGGGGGCCGCGAACGCGGCGCCGGCCGCCAGCCAGGGCCGGCGGTGCGGGCATTGTCACCGGCGCGCCGGGCCCCGGCGAGTCGCGGACGCCACTTCCCCTCTCCGGGGTGGTTCCTGCCATCGGCGCCGGCGGTGGCCCGACCGGGCCCCGGATCGCAGTTTCCGGGGCGTCAGCCACATGGAAAAAAAGTGGCTTGACTCACCAGACCCTCACGCTACATTCACGCCCCGGCCTACCGGCAGTGGTCAGCGGATCGACCACCACAACATGTTGCGATAGCACGCAGATGGACCTGCCTTCTCGATTTTCCGGTCGTCAGGCCATTCTCCCGGGCTGATTTCCTCATGCGGCCCCGCGCCCGGGCCGATGGTGGCTTGTAGCGGAACTATACGGAAGTATACTTTTTGAGTGCCGGGTCGGCTTCGGTTTGTGCCCTTTTCCCCCAGGAGTGTCTCATCCCATGGCAGATTTCGACTCCGCCACGCTGTCCGGAACCGCCGCCCCCAGTCCAGCCACTGGCCAGCGGCCGGCGGGCCGAACGGCCCTCGAAATCCGCCCGACCTTCTGCCCCACCGAGGTGGACAGTCCGTTCGACACCACCGAGTGGGAGCTCCGCACCGCCGCGATCAAGGGGGAGGACGGCAAGGTGCTCTTCGAGCAGCCGGCCTGCGAGATCCCGGCCGCCTGGAGCCAGCTGGCCACCAACGTCGTGGTCAGCAAGTATTTCTACGGCGAGATCCACACGCCCGAGCGGGAGCACTCCGTCAAGCAGCTCGTGCACCGCGTCGCCCGCACGATCGCCGACTGGGGGATCAAAGACGGCTACTTCAAGACCGAGCAGGACGGCGAAAACTTCTACCGTGACCTGGCTTGGCTCTGCGTCCACCAGCACGGCGCGTTCAACTCGCCGGTCTGGTTCAACGTGGGCCTGTACCACGAGTACGGCGTGAAGGGCACTCCCTGCAACTGGCGCTGGGACGAGGCCAAGCGGGATGTGGTGATGCCCGACAATCCGTACGAGTATCCGCAGGGCAGCGCCTGCTTCATCCAGAGCGTCCGCGACAACATGGAAGACATCATGGACCTCGCCCGCAGCGAGGCCATGCTCTTCAAGTTCGGCTCGGGCACGGGCACCGACCTGTCCACGCTCCGCAGCCAGCGGGAGAAGCTCGCCGGCGGCGGCAAGCCCTCGGGGCCGCTCTCGTTCATGCGGGTCTACGACCAGGTGGCGGCGGTGGTGAAGAGCGGCGGCAAGACGCGGCGGGCCGCGAAGATGCAGTCGCTCAAGGTCCACCATCCCGACATCATGGAGTTCATCGAGTGCAAGAGTAAGGAGGAGAAGAAGGCCCGGGTCCTGATCGAGAAGGGGGGCTACGACTCCAACTTCAACGGCGAGGCCTACAGCTCGATCCTGTTCCAGAACGCGAATCTCTCCGTCCGCCTCAGCGACGAGTTCATGCAGGCGGTCGATCGCGAAGACACCTGGACCACCCGCTGGGTGACCGATCCCTCCAAGGCCGGCCCGAGCTTCAAGGCCCGCGAGGTGCTCGACCGGATGGCCGAGTGCGCCTGGCAGTGCGGCGACCCCGGCGTGCAATACGACACCACGATCAACCGCTGGCACACCTGCCCCAACTCGGGCCGGATCAACGCCTCGAATCCGTGCTCTGAATACATGTTCCTCGACGACACGGCCTGCAACCTGGCGAGCATCAACCTGATGAAGTTTCGCCGGCCCGACGGCAGCTTCGACGTGGAGCGGTTCGCGACGGCCTGCCGGATCTTCTTCGTGGCCCAGGAGATCCTGGTGGACCACGCCAGTTACCCGACGGCGCGGATCGCCAGAAACAGCCATCTCTACCGGCCGCTGGGCCTCGGCTACTCCAACCTCGGCAGCCTGCTGATGGCCGACGGCCTGGCCTACGACAGTGATGCGGGTCGGGGCCTGTGCGGCGCGTTGACGGCGATCCTGCACGGGGCGGCGAACCGCACGAGCGCCGAGCTCGCCGGGGCGGTCGGCCCGTTCGAGGGCTTCGCCGCCAACCGCGAGCCGATGCTGAAGGTGATGCAGATGCATCGCGACGCGGTCGAGGCGATCGATCCGGCCTGCCCGCGCTCCCTGCACGATGCGGCCCGCAAGGTCTGGGACGACGTGCTCGCCGGCGGCCGGGCCCACGGCTATCGCAACGCCCAGGCGACCGTGCTCGCTCCGACCGGCACGATCTCGTTCCTGATGGACTGCGACACGACCGGGATCGAGCCCGACATCGCGCTCGTGAAATACAAGCAGCTCGCCGGCGGCGGGATGCTCAAGATCGTCAACCAGACCGTTCCCCTGGCGCTGCGGACGCTCGGCTACGACGAGCCGGCCGTGGAGGGGATTCTCGCCTGGATCAACGAGAAGGACACGATCGAGGGCGCTCCCGGCCTCAAGAGCGATCACCTCCCGGTCTTCGACTGTGCCTTCAAGCCGCGGCTCGGGGAGCGGAGCATCGCCTGGGAGGCGCACGTCAAGATGATGGCGGCTGCCCAGCCGTTCCTCTCCGGGGCCATCTCCAAGACGGTGAACATGCCGCGGGAGTCGACCCCGGGCGACATTGCCCGGGCCTACCAGGAGGGCTGGCGGATGGGCCTCAAGGCCCTGGCGATCTACCGCGACGGTTCGAAGGAGAGTCAGCCGCTCTCCACCAGCACCGAGGGGGACAAGGCCGCGGCCAAGGCGACGACGGCCGCGCCGCGGCGGGAGCGGCTTCCCGACACCCGCCGCAGCGTGACCCACAAGTTCAGCGTGGGGGGCCACGAGGGCTACATCACGGTGGGCCTCTATGACGACGGCCGGCCGGGCGAGTTGTTCATCACGATGGCCAAGGAGGGGAGCACGATCGGGGGCCTGATGGACGCCTTCGGTACGGCCGTCTCGATGAGCCTCCAGTACGGCGTGCCGCTCGAGGTGTACGTCAAGAAGTTCTCGCACACGCGGTTCGAGCCCTGGGGCTACACGAAGAACGCCGACATCCCGGTGGCCAAGAGCCTCGTGGACTATCTCTTCCGCTGGATGGGGACGCAGTTCATTCCGGGTTATCGCGAGGCCAACCGGCCCTCGGGTGACGGCGGCGGCGGGGAGGCCGCCGCGGGGAGCGGCGACGCGGAAAGTGAGTCCAAGCCCGCCGCCATGAAGGCGAGCGGGCTGGCCGATGGGCAGGGAAAGCCCAAGCCGAAGGTCGAGGCGACGGCGGCCCGCGGCCGGCATCCCGGCGGCAACGGCTCCGCCGCGGTCAAGCCCGTGGCCGTGCGGACGACCTCGGCCGCGGCCGACACCGCGGCGGTGCTCGAGCGGGCCGGCTTCCGGATGGCGGAGAATCCGCACGCCTCGGTCGACGACCGGCAGAGCCAGTTCGCGAAGTTCCAGATCGACGCCCCGGCCTGCGACAACTGCGGCTCGATCACGGTCCGCAACGGCAACTGCTACCTCTGCCACAACTGCGGCAACAGCATGGGCTGCAGCTGACGACACGGCGGCGGGGGCATCCATGACCCCCGCCGCCGTGCCGGGCCTCCGCCCGGCGGTCGCACCTCCGGGCGAGCGTGTTCGTGGGCGTGGTGGCAGGCGACGTGGGTTCAGACGAATCCGGTTTCGCGGCAGCAGGGCGGAGGACGTTGGCCGGCCTGGCGAATCCAGGCCGGAGCGCCCCCGGGGAATCGGCGCAGTCGCGCCAGACGGTCCGGGCGGGGCGGCCGGCCGCCCTCGGGCAATTGACTCGGGCCAGAGCGTCAACCATGCTTCTGGGACGGTCTTTTCCGCCCTGTCTCCCCTTCCCGGTAGGTGCTCCGTGCGTCGCTGCCTGCGTGTGTTCCTCGTCGGTCTGGTCACGCTCTCGCTTCTCGGCGGTCCGGCACACGCCTGTTGGCGTTCGCGTCAGGCGCGTCACTGCCGGACGGTGGTCGTGGCGGCCTGCCCCGCTCCGAG
>Ga0214917_10001955_pt1 | contig 25805 bp, 29 predicted proteins | sample LL_1208_BB_MetaG_FD_177983 | JGI IMG/M metagenome (GOLD analysis project Ga0214917, IMG submission 177983) | Freshwater microbial communities from Lake Lanier, Atlanta, Georgia, United States - LL_1208_BB | ecosystem: Environmental > Aquatic > Freshwater > Lake | place: USA: Georgia | collected...
TAGTAATGTTAAATTGTATAAAAAAAATATTTAATATAAAAATAGAGAATAATGATAAATTATTAAAAAATATTACGATAAAACAATTAATGGATATATCAAATAATTTAATAGATAATAATATATATTACGATAAAACAGATATAATAAATAAATATTCATTAATTGCAACGACTATATCAAATGATAAAGTCTTAATTAATAAAGTAAAAAACATACTAATAGAAAAACTAGAACAAATAAACAATCAAATAGAATATGTAGGATATATTTATTTTTATAAAAATAAATTTTATTATATAAAAACAAATATTTTATTTAAGGATAATAAAGATTTAATAAAATTACTAAGTAAAAAATATAAATTAGATATCAAAGATGAATTAGATATTATTTATATTGATAATATATTTTTAGTAAATAAATTAAGTGAAAATTATAATATACAAAAATATATAAAAATGTATGGAGAACATTTTTTCATTTATTAAATAATACAAAAAACATAATTTAGTATATAATAAATAATTTATAGATAATGTAAGAAATATATAAATATATGATAACACTACAAGAATATATTACATATATAAATAATAAAAGAAAAGAAGAAATTTTACAAAATAAATTTGTAATAAGAAGATCATATATTAAATATGTATCTACTGAAAAGATAAAAAAAGTTAAAAATGTAATATCTAACAAAGATACTCATACATTTATATGTAGAGATAATATATATAATTATTTTTTATATAATTCACCAAATCATGGTTTAATGTATATATTATTAGATTTAGACAATAGGCCACTGAATTATGTTCCTGTAACTACTGAAACTATATATAATGAAATATACAATGATAATATATAAAAATAATAAAAATTGAAAATAAGAAAAATTATTATATTTTAATATATATATCAATAACATAAATCTTAAAAATATGTCAACATCAATTCTACAAAATATAGAAAGAGACTTGCAAAATATATACAATGATCATATATATATAAAATACCTGATAATATTAAAGAATTATTAAATTGTTATTATTTAAATTACATAATACCAAATGAAGAAAAAATAAAAATGGATAAAGAGAATGGCAAATTAATACCAGAAAGATTAAGAAGATCAATGCTTTTTAATATAAAAGATGAAATTATATCTGATATTGATGAATTAATTAATAATGATTTAGATAATACATTTATTACATTACATGATAGTTATAATATAGTATATTTTCTATATAAAATAGATAATAAATTAATATTAATAACATTTTATAAAGATAAAGATTTAAAATTTTATGATCTTGTAGAAGATAGAGATGAATTAATTGCATGTATTAATAATTCTTCTTGGAAAAATATAGATTTAATTAAACAACATTTTGCTGATTTAGATCGTAATAATAGTGATGAATTAGATATTGCTATTGAATATTTTAGATATCTTGAAAATGTAAATTTATAAATTTTTTATATTCGTATGTATTTATAAAAATAAAATTTCCAGCAAAAATTAATCAAATTATTATAATTTATAAGATTAGTATTTACAATATTAAGTTCTTTTAGTCTATGAATAGAACAAAAATATAAAATAGAATCTTCGTTATCTATAATAGTAACTTCCATAAAATCGTCACGAATGTTAAATACACTTCTATTATCATTTATATATAAATTTGGCAAAGTAATATATAATCTAAAATTATTATATATAATATTTGTACAACCTAAACCTAAATTTTCATATTTACTAATATCTATTTTTGAATATATATTAAAGCATCTTCGTATATCAATATCAAATTCCATAAATTCAATGATATATCTAATAATATCTAGAGGTAATATCATTTTGTTATCTATATTATAAATATAAAAAAATCTAATAATTAGTGATGAATGTAATATACTATTTATGAGAATTTATATTTTTTGTTCTTTTATCTTTTGTTCCATCAGCTTTACAAAATTGCGGTGTAGAATATCTATTATCAACACTGCCATCTTTTTTAATAGGCATTTTTTATATCAGTAGTTCTTCTAATGTTTTTATTTATTTTATTTGATGTAGGCATAATAACAATAATAATATTTTATATAATATTATTAAATTATTGTTATTTTATCAATTTTTAGAAACATATACATTAGTGATAAATAAATTTGATTATAAATGACTAAACATACAGTTATCTCCATTTTTACATTTACCTTCTTGAAAATACTTACATGGTGTTTTAGATGTCTTCTTAGTTACATCTAAGTCGTGTGAGAATAAACAAGTATCTCCATTTTTACATTTACCTTCTTGAAAATACTTACATTCTGTTTTTTTTTCAACAGGTTTTTTAGATGTGTTATTAGTTACATCTAAGTCGTGTGAGAATAAACAAGTATCTCCATTTTTACATTTACCTTCTTGAAAATACTTACATGGTGTTTTTTTTTCAACAGGTTTTTTAGATGTGTTATTAGTTACATCTAAGTCGTGTGAGAATGAACAAGTATCTCCATTTTTACATTTACCTTCTTGAAAATACTTACATGGTGTTTTAGATGTCTTCTTATTTGCATTTAAATCATGTGAGTATTTACAAGTATCACCATTTAGACAGTTACCTTCTTTAAAATTGAGACATATGATCGTTGACATTGAGTAAGATTTTTTAGCTTATTCTAAAAGAATTGATTGTTTTGTTGCTAGTTATAGTTAACATTATCAATGTAAACAGCTATAGAAGATAATATTTTCAATTTTTTATTATATATAATAAATATAATGATAGCATTTATAAAATTATTAACAATGTTTATATTTTCAAATAATATAAATTATCGTAATATATATATTATTAACACAAATAGAATAAATAAAACAATACATGATGGTTATGATATGAGATATAATGAAACAGAAGAAAGCAACAATATGCATGATTTATTTTATAAATATAATTTATTACAAAAACTATCAAATAATAATATAAATGTATATGATAAATTAGATATTATAAAAAAAGAAAAAGGTTCAATAACAGGTAATAATTTATTAAGTAATTTAGATATTGGTGATTTTGATAAAACTATATTAGAACCATAAAATAAAAAGTATAGATATATGTAAATAAAAGTATAGATATATGTAAAATAAATATATAATATTATATTAAATTATGATCTTTAATATAATAAATTCTGTAAAAAACATAAGTAGATTATTATTATCAAGTTTATCAAGTGTATTTATAATATATAAAATTACAAATAACAGAATAATAAATATAAATGAAAATAAAATAATAGAAAAATCAATATTAGCAAGTATAAATATATTTTACACATATATAATTTTAGTAATTTTTGAATATAATACACAAAAATATATAGATACTAGTAATCACAATATTACAAGAATGATATCAAATATAATAAAAAGTAGTGTACTAATAGAGTTTACTTATTATATATTACATAGAATATTACATACGAGTTATTTGTATAAAAATTTTCATATTTATCATCATAGAACAGTAAATATATATCCAATTGATTCATTTATAGTTGATATAATTGACATATTATTTTTTGTAATATCAAATTACATGCCAATATTTATATTGGATATAAATTTACTAGAACATATGATAATATTATATTTTTATATAACAAGCATAATAATCACACATTCTAATATAATATCAAAAATTCATATAAATCATCATAAATATTATAAATATAACTATTGTATAATAATACCATATTTTGATATACTATGTAATACATATAAAATTGATTAAAAAATTGATTTTCAATTATATTAAATAATATTATAGATATATAACTAAAAATGAATAATAAATATAATTTCGTAGGTGAGGAATATGAATTTTTAAATAAGGTATATAATATTACAATTATGAAAAGAGAAGCTGATTCTGCATTATATAAGAATTTAAGATTAAATAAAAAGCAAAAACAAGAGATTGAAGATGGATTATCAATATATGGTTCAATATTATTAGATTTATTAAAAAAAGAAGATATATTAAAAAAAGAAGATTTATTATTAGATGAAAATACAAGTTATATAAAAAAATTACTACAACTAGTACCAAGCGATAAGTATATAATAATATACAATGCGAACATGATAAAAAAAATGAACATATATAAATCTGATGTTAAAATCGCAAATCCAAAAGATATAATAAAAGAATACAATATATATTCAAATAATAATTTTTTAATATGTGAAGATACATTTTATAATAGTATCTATGGTAAAACATTATTTTATAACAGAGAATCAATAATAAGATTTATTTTAGAATATTATAATATACCAAAATATATAAGTTTAGGAATGTTAATTACAAACAATGGTTATCACACAAATAAAGTAAATACAGTAAATACAAAAATTTGTGGAATTGATAAAATGAATTTAGTAATAACTTTAGATACGAAAGTACCATTTATATTTATTACACATGAAATGAATTTAGATGAAAACGACAATATAGATATTTATAATTTAAAACAAAATATTATTGAAAATATAATTAACTATACCGTAGAAGATTTAGAAGATATAAAAATAAATTTGAAATCATTTTACGACGACAGCAAAAGTAGTATAATCCAATTATATAATAATAAATATAATAGAAAATCTATGAATGAAAAAATGATATTACAGATTATATTAGAAAGTTTAGTAAATAATGATAAACTCTGAAGCTTTATATAAATTACAAGTTGGCAATAAGCTATTATTTAGATTTTGATAATAATAATTAGAAACAGTAGCAATAGTATTATCTGTTTTAGGATATACAAAAGGAATTCGCTTAAAATTACAAATATTAGCACTATTAGATGTGATATAAAATGTTCCAGAAGTGTTACCAATTTGCATTAAATAAATAGCAACGTGTTTATCATTATTAAGGATTTCATTATTAAGAATAAATTGTTTATTAAATAAATCATACAATAAATAATTATTTTCAATCATAATATAATTATCATTAGATAAGTTAAAGAATGTAGGATTATTAGTAAATATTAAATTATTATTATAAAACTGTAAATATTTTTGAGTGACAGTATCCATAATATAGAATCTTGATACGATATTCTGAAAAGTTTCAGTATTTATAAAATTTTCAGAATTTTTAGATTTATTGTAAAAAAATAGTACAAATATAATGACTATAATAATAAATAAAATGTTATTCATAATATAAATAACAATATGAAAAAAAATTTATGAAATAATATAATTTTTATAAAATAATATTATTTTTATGAATAGAATAATATTATATTATTTTTTTTATAATTAGAATAATATTTTACTAGCATTTTTAATATCATTAGACCAATGAACGGAATAATTATCAGAAGATTTAACTTGTAAATAATAGGTTTTATTATTATAAACAAAATATAAGATATGATTAATAATATCATAATTAACAACATTAGAGAATATTTTAGTATTAGTTTGATAAGTAATAGAACCTTCATTTTCAACAATATTATTTCTAGTTAGTAAATTATTTGAACCAAAAATTGTATCAATACCGGTTAACATTTTATTTTTTTCAGCATAATCAATATGTAAATATAAAAATTCACCATTCAAGTTAAAATGCAATGGTACAATTTTATCACTAGTATTAAAGTTAAAAAATGGTGTATAACTTGGTGAATTAATAACAGTTAAAAGATTATTTTCAAAATGAAGAACAAAAGAAGGGTTCTCTAACACATATAATTTTTTACTAATAGGTGAATTAATATCAAAACTTTCTTTTTTATTAAAGAATAAATAAATTATAGCAATTATAGCAATCATAATAATCATTAACTCTTGATGATTCATAATATATAATTTAGTTTATATAAAAATAATAATTTTTTATAATTAAAGTCAATATAAAAATCTAAATAATATATAGATATATGGGTTCAAATAATTTAAATCAAAATAATTTAAATCAAGAAAATTTGAGACAAAGTATGAATTATGTTAAAAAAAACAATTACTGGAACAGTCATCATCATGAAATATTAAAGTCATTATTATCAATACTAATAAATTGTACAAAGAATATCAAAAATCGCATTTAAGATATAAAGCAAAATTACAACAATATCGTATTCCAATAATAGTAATGTCATCTTTTACTGGTTTTTTATCAATATCAAATAGTGGATATATACCGGCTTATTATGAGAAATGGGTATCAATGATTGTAGGTTTTACAAATTTAATGATAACAGTAATATCATTAATAGAAAACTATAAGAAGATAGATGTGAATATGAATAAATGTTATAGTTCATATACTAGTTTTAAAAAACTGCATGATGAAATAGCATTAATATTAAAGATACCTGAAAATGAAAGAGAAAGTAATGGATATGATACTGTAACAGATATATTTAAAAGATATGAATTATATTTACATGAAGCAATAGTTTTAAATAAAATAATACACGATTATTTAGATACAGATTCACCTGAAAATACAACAATTTATATAAATACTAATACAACAAGTATAAGAAATAATTCAAATACTTCAAATACTTTAAATAATGATTCAAATAATGATTCAAATAATAATAAAAATAAATTTTTTAATTTTTTTAATTTTTTTAAAAAAAACAATAATAATTATATGTCACTAAATGATAAACTTGGATTAAATAATATTAGCTCAGATATTTTAATGACTCATAGTATTAGTAAAACCCCTATAAAAACATCTGAAGAAATAAAAACATCTGAAGAAAATAAAACATTTGAAGAAATAAAAACTTCTGAAGAAATGGCTACATTAGAAGAAATAAAATTATTAGAACAAGATATTGATTTAGAATCAGGTGATAGATCACTCATATTAAAAAGTGATAATATGACAATATTAAAAAATATTAAAATATCTGAAGATATTGAAAAATAGATAAAAATTAAAATATTCAAGTTGAATAATAAACAATACTGCCAAATAATACTGCATAAAAACTACCAAGACCAAAATATTTAGTAAAACTTAATGTTTTTTCTAATTGGTCTATAGTATAATTATCTGGTAGAGGACATAATTTTTGTAAAATTTCTAATGATTCGGATTCATTAGAATTATAATATACTTCTTGACAACCGATATGAATCATACCAAATATGGTAAATACTATAACAAATGGTATAATGTTATAAAATTTAGTTGGATTAATAATATATAATGATATTAGAACTGCGATAGTTTTACTAACATCACTAATATGATCATAATAATCTCCAAATACCGTTGTCATGTTATAACTTCTAGCAATATGACCATCTAAACAATCAAAATAATATGATATTATTAAAAAGAATGCAGCCCACCAATAATTTGATTTAAATAATAATATTATAACAAGTATACAAGTAATATTTGATAATGTAGTAATCATATTTGGTGTAAATCCATTATCATAAAAAAATGGTGCAGTATATTCTACACCATTTAATATTATATCATCAAATGGATTTTCATATATATGTGGAATTTTTCTCATAATATTCTTATATTATAATTATATAAAAATTGAAATATTATTTATTAATTATATGTATTATATACAAATGTAATTGATATCGTACTCCTCTAATAATAAAAATGAAAATATTAATTGTAATAGTAGTAATATTGTTAGCTACTAGACCTTATTTTTCTCTAAAAATAAATAATAATACAACTAAGAAAAAAAATACTAAAAATATAAAAAATATAATTAAATATATTATCAAAAATAATAAAAAAAATAATAAAACTAATAAAACTAATAAAACTAATAATACGAATAATAATACGAATAATAAAACTAATAATACTAATAATAAAAAAAATAATAAAAAAAATAATAATATAAATACAAAAGATGCAGATACAACTAAAAAATATACTATTTTAGACATACATAATTCTAGAATAGATTACAAAGAGTACATAGATTTTTTATTATAAATATTTAATAATAGAAATTATTATTAATAAAACATTTTTTTCTATAATCAGACGAAGATGCATATAAATGCATAATAAATACTTCATTACTACAAACATTATAATTAAATATAATTTGATTACTTAGAATTGTAGTATAATTAGAATATTTATCAGCAATTAGCAAATTCATAATACCTTGTTCATAACAAACACCAGCCCAAGATCCGTGTAATGAGCCATCTTCTTTAAAACATGCAACTGGAAGATAATTAATACAATCATTTAAAAAATTAATACCAATTTCTGTATTTTTAATAATAAAAACACCTGCATTGGTTAAATAATATTTTGGATGATTATCACTACCAATAAAAATATCACTAGAGAATTTATTAAGTATTTTACCAATATCAATATCAAAATTTTTAATAACAGTATCAGAATCTAACCACATAACATAATCATATTCTTTAGTTTTAAGAGCATCTAATACCATATGTATTTTACACCAATAATTATTTTTATTACATGTATTATAAAATTTATATTCATAATTCCATTTTTGTGTATATAGTTTCATATTATTATTATGTATTTTAATATATTCTTGATCATGTCTATTATCGTATGTAATAAATAATATTTTATTTTTTTTATTAATTTCTTTATCTAATAGATTATTATTAAGTAATTTTCTAATTAAATTATGATTTATAAATTTATTGTAATAATAATTATCTTTAAAATTAATATATTCAACATCATCTATATTTAATACATAATAAGTTAAAACAATTATTATAATTACAATTAAATAAACATAAAAAAAACTATTTTTTTTTTCCATTTATCTATCTTGAGAAAAATAAATTTATTATATTAAAAATTAAATTTATCAAATTCATAATATTTTTTATAATTATTTTTATAATGATTAGATAACATATCATATAGTATACTGAATTTTCCATGCATTAAACTATAACTCGTTTTATCTATATTATCAACTATTGCTTTATCCTGTTTTAATGTATTATACATTGTATTATATGTTATTATGTCTCCAATATTATTAATAATACTATTAAAAAATATTGAGAATATATCAGAATTTTCAGTATTAGTATACCAGTAATTTCTATATGCTTTTACATATAATTTTGTTTTAAATTTTGATATTGGTAATGCATGTGTTATTATTGTTGATGAAAAATTACCAAATAATACTCTAGCAACGGTTGTATGTGGTAATATATATTCATTTTCAACTGTGATTTTATTAAAATTATATATTTTATTTACTAAAGATTTTGGACCTGCTAAATATTCATAAATTATTTTATAATGATAATTAGAATCATTCATTTTTATTACACGAGTAGAATTTATCGGATTAGGATTTTTATTATTACCAAAAGTATGAACAAAACCAATATGGCAAATATCTAAACTATTTACTGATATAAATTTTGCATAATGTTCAAAATTTTCAGATAATATTACACCTTTTTGATTTTCATCATATGCTTCTGGTTCTATCCATATTGATGTTTCATTAATTAAATTATTATTATTTTTTATAGGAACAGTATTCATATATACAAAACCAAACTTTTCAATAATTTTATATGCATCAACATTATGGCTTTCAGAATCCATAAATTGTAATTTAGGTATATCAGTTAATTGTCCATTAATACCATTAAAAGTATAACCATGATATGGACAAGTAATACTATTTTGATATATACAACCGCCTTTAAAAGAAGAACCTTGATGACTACATGCATCTCTGATAGCATAATAAGAATTAGAATCTCTCCATACCATATAGTTAATATCTCTAATTGTAATAACTTTTGGTTTATTTATTGGAAAATCACACGAAGTACCAATTACATACCATGTTAATTCACCATTATTATTTAGTTCATCTAATCTTGGATTAATACCAAATCTATGAAATTGTTCATCATTATTATCATTTTTATCATTTTTATTAACAGATTGTTCATTTAATTGTATATTATTGTATGATCTAAACAATTTATTATCTAAAATAGATTTAAAAAAATAATTTTTAGTTACAAAAAGAAAAACAGAATTTAAATTAATTAGAAAAAGTAGCAAATTTTTCATTTATTAAATAAATAAATGAAAAAAACTTTAAATATTATATATTTATATTTTTATATAATGTTGATAGTATTATTTATTATTAGTTTATTTTCAGTAAATGGTTTTACACAAAAAAATAGTCTTACACAAAGAAATAGATTATTATCTACAAGATTACGTGATTTAAATGTTGAAGATTTTAGTTTTCTAAAAAATAAAAATTATTTTGATATAGAAACAATTTCAGAATTAGTAGATGATATAGATAATCAAAAGATATCAAAAATATATATTTCAAATGATTACAAGGAATTAATTTCATTAGATAAAATTGATAATAAAAAACAAAATTATGATTATACCGATTACCATCTAGTCAAAATTAATCCAATTATTACACAAAAAATTATTGAAAAATCTATTGATAAAAAAATTGATACTGTTTTTATACAACAGCCTATTAATTCATTTTCATCTTCTGCTAATCAATTTGCATTAGAAACTGTTAATTTTTTAAGTAATATATTTTTTCCTATTATGATTATTGTTTTTTTAAGTAACATTTTTTCAAATGTTAGTAGAATGAACGGTGGAGGACAATTTGGTAATAATTTTCGTGATTTAAAAAAAGATAAAGAAATAGTTCAAAAATCAAATATAACATTATCAAGTTGGTCAGGTAGTCCAGAAATTTTTGAGGAATGTACAGAAATTGTATCTTATATAAAAAACGATACATTGTATAAAAATGTAGGTGCAGAAATACCAAAAGGTATATTACTAGAAGGTCCACCAGGAACAGGGAAGACATTATTAGCAAAAGCGATAGCATCAGAATGTAATGCAAATTTTATATCAATAGCTGGATCAGAGTTTGTAGAATTATTTGTAGGGATGGGTGCATCACGAGTAAGAAATTTGTTTAAACAAGCACGAGACAACAAGCCATGTATAATATTTATTGATGAGATAGATGCAGTAGGAAGACAGAGAGGTGCAGGTGTGAATATGGCAAATGATGAAAGAGAACAGACATTAAATCAATTATTAGCAGAAATGGATGGATTTAGTCAAAATGATGGTATTATAATATTAGCAGCGACAAATAGAAAAGATGTATTAGACAAAGCATTATTAAGACCTGGTAGATTTGACAGATTAATAAAAGTTCCACTACCAGATAAAGATTCAAGAAAAAAAATATTATCATTATATTTACAAAATAAAAAGATAGAACAAAATATAAATATGGATGATTTAGCTGAAATAACTGGTGGATATTCTGGTGCAGATTTAAAAAATATAATCAATGAAGCAGCAATTATAGCAGCAAGAAATGGTAAAAATTATATATCTGGAAGTAATTTATATGAATCATTAGAAAAATCAATTGTTGGAATAATTAAAAAGAATGATTCACGATCGTTAGATACTATTGAAAGAGTATCAATACATGAGACGGGACATGCATTATTAGTATTACTATTTGAAAATTACTTTAATTTACAAAAAATATCTGTTCAAAGTACTTATAATGGTGCAGGAGGTTATACCATTTTTAGTGAAAAACCAGAATATATAGAAGGTGGGTTATATACTAAAGATTTATTAAAAAAACGATTAATAATTACATTAGGAGGAAAAGCAGCAGAAAATATATTTTATGGCGATGATCATGTATCATTAGGAGCAACACAAGATTTAAAACAAGCAAATAATTTAGCACAAAGAATGATAAGTAATTACGGCATGGGTGATAAATTAGAAGTATTTTATAATGATAATATAGAATACGAAGGAAATCCATTTCTAGGTAGATCATTAGCAATGGGTGATAAATATTCTGAAAATAGAAAATTTGAAATAGATAAAGAATCATTAGAATTAGTAATTGATGCTTATAATGAAGCAAAAATTCTATTAACTAATAATAAAGAAAAAATGCTCAAAATTATTGACTTACTAAATAATAAAAAAATTATTTATTATAGTGAACTTAAAGATCTACTATAATAATTTATTGTTAAAAATTATATTTATTGTTAAAAATTATATTTATTGTTAAAAATTATATTTATTGTAATTATTTTTTATAATCAGGTGTTTCACATAATAAATAATATTTAATGTTTTCATATTTAATGTTTTCATATTTAATATTTTCATATTTAATATTTTCATATTTAATATTTTCTTGATTTTTATTATTTATAACATTATTAGAGTATTCATTACAAATACCACAATGATCTTCATTTGACAAGTCTACTTTAATATTTATTTTATGCATATCATTTTCAAGGTTCCATCTACCGAGATGATTTTTGTATTTCATAAAATTATTTTTTTGAAAATATGTAAGGATATTATGTAATTTATTATAAATCATTATTTTACTATATATAGACATTTTATTAAACTTTTTATATTATAAATAATATATTATAATATAATCAAATTTTTATAACTTTCAATAATATATAATGACAGAATTAACAGCAGATAAGATTAAAGAATTAGATAATTTATTAAATAATAATTTAAGATATGATGATATTTTATTAAGAGATAAAGAAGAAATACAAAATGATTTTTTTTCAGGTATTAATAAAAGAGATGAATTTCCTAAAATAGAAAAATCATTAGAAAACAAAATTGCATATAATCTTACAAAGAAAACATTAGATACACTTGATAAAGAGAAAAAGGTTTTAGAATATTTTATACCATTAATAAATTCAGATTCTATAAAAAATATAAATAACAAACAACGAAATGATAAGTATATATATGATATTAGTCTACAAATAGATATATATAATAATATTATTGAAAATAAAAAACAAAAAGGTGGTTATAAAAACAAGTATTTAAAATATAAAAATAAATACATAAAATTAAAAAATAATAGTTTATATATAAACGACGAGAGGATAAAATAAAAATAAATAATATAAAGTAAATATAGAATGAGAATAATAATAATATGTAGTTTAATAATGATAGTAAATTCATTTTTAAATAAAAATTTTGGTATAAGAAAACCTTTTAATTTTAAGAATGAAGAAATATCAAACAAGATTGAATATAAAACAACACCAAATAAGCAGAATATAATAAATAAAATTTCAGGATTTTATGGTTTAATAGGTCCAGATAATAATAATAACATTACTGATTTATTCAAATTATTTAATAGAAATGGTATAATACAAGGTATTTTTTTTGATAAGGGCAATATACATTTTATAAAAAATTATATTAGAACAGATAAATTATTGTATGAAGAAATGAATGGAGAAATAGTAATGAATAATTGGAATATGCTAATATTTAAAATATTTGAGAAAATGAAATTATTACCAAATATATTAGGATTAGCAAATACAGCATTATTAAAATTTAATAATAAATTATATGCATTAAATGAAAGAGATTTACCATATGAGATAATGGTAAATTATAAAAATAAATCAATAGATACGATAAGAAAGGTAAATTTAAATTATTTAAAACATTTTTCAGCACATACAAAAATAATAAATAATAATTTAGAAACAATAGATTATTCATCAATGATGCCACAATTTAGTTATTTTATAATTAATAACAAGTTTAAGAAAGAAAAACAAATAAATATCAATACAAAATATATGCCAATGATACATGATTTTGTGTCATTAAATGATAACATATTAATTTTAGATAGTCCAATGAAATTTGATATTGAACAAAGTAAAAAAGCAAATATACCATTAAAATTTCATCCAGAATTACTATCTGAATTTTACATAATAAATAAAAACAATGGTAATATAAATAAAATAATGATTAAAGATAGTTTTTTTATATTTCATTATGCGAATAGTTATGAGAACGACGATTATATTATAGTATATGCATGTGTATATGATACATTTGATTTTAATAATCCATATGATAATTATGGAAGATATCGTAAATTATTAATAAATAAAAAAACAAATGAATTAAAAGTATTAAAAAATAATGAACTAGAAAAATATTCATTAGATTTTCCAATACAGTATAAAGATTTAACTATTTTATCAATAACAGATAAATTAAAAATTAATGGTTTTATTGTTGTTAATGATTTTAAAATTGTTAAAAAAATTAATATAAATAAAAATATTTTAGGTGAACATTCTATTATTGAAATTGATAATAAACCATATATAATTTGTTTTACAAATGATAAAAAAAATATTAGTTATATTACTTTATATAATATAAATGATAATAATGAAATATCTATAAAACTACCATTTAATGTGACAATGGGTTTTCATTCTATTTTTTATTCTTTTTAGATTTTTTTAACTTTTCTATTATTTTAGAAAACTACTAATAGTTATTAATTTTATGATTAGTATTGTAAAGATATAGTTATAAACAGATTGATCACAACTGTTACTATTATCATTACCCCAAAATATAATTGCACCAACAATAGTCCAAGCAAATGTAAATATTTTGAATAATCGTTCTAATAAAGATAATAAATAATTATCTTTATTATTTACTTTCTCAATATTCATAAATATGATATAAATAATGATCATTAGTAATACAATACCCGAAAGTAAACCATCAACAACTAGATATGTGAATAAATTAACTTGTAAATTATCATTATTTTTATGAACACAGGAAGTGTCTGTATATGCATAATATAAATTACATATAATAAAAGGTCCACAAAATATTAATTGAATAATTATCATCATAATTTTATAATAGTCTAATACATCTTTTTGTTCATTCATATCATTTGAATTTACAAAATTACTAATATTTTGAAAAGATTTATCTAATGATTTTTTATTATAATTATAATTTTCATTTTCATTTTCAATATCTGAAGAATTTATTCTTATTTCTTGCATCATTTTTACAAATTTTTATGATTACACATAATATACAATTTAAGTAAAAGTTATATAATTAGTATATTTAATATTGTATAAAATTCAATTTTTATAATAAATATTTAATATTTAATAATATACATATTTTATATTATATATTATAAATGAATTACAATATAATTTCAAATAATCAAAAAGAATATATCGACATGTATAATAATATATTAAATAATGAAAAAAACTGGATAAAAATGGACGGTGGAATATCAAATGATGTATATTCATTTGATAATAAATATATTATTAAAAAATTAAATAAAAAAAATGATAATTTATTTTGCAATTTTTCTAATTTTTATAAAATTTTAAAAAATTTAGATACAACATTAATAATTGATGATATTAATAATATTATAATTGAGAAATATATAAATGGAACAATATTAAGTAATGAAATTATTTTTAATAAAGATTTTTGTTCAAAAATATATAATATTATTGACAATATTAATATTCAGGATTATGAGATTAATAAAAACAATATTATTATAGAATACATAACTTTTTTAAATAATTATATAATTGAAAATAAATTAATTAATGATGAATATGAAATTTATAAAATATTTGCTGATACAATATTATTAGATTTAAATAAAAACAATGATAAATTAGTATTTAATCACAATGATGTACAAAAATACAATATATTAGATATTAATGATAATTTATACTTAATAGATTATGAATATTCTGGTTACACTTGGAAATATTTTGATCATGCTAATTTTATTGTTTTATTATTAAATGAGTTTATTACTAGTTACAATATAATAGATTCTAAAAATTTTAATAGTGAATTTGATATTGATTATTATATTGATTTTACCATTAAAAAATATAATATAGAAAAATCTTATTTATTAAATTTAATGTTTATTTCTTCATATACTTGGTTTTTGTGGGCAATCGTGAAATATCATGTAAAGAATGATGAATTATATTCAATTTATATAAAACAAATGTTATTTATATTAGAAAAATTAGTAAGTATACAAGTTATTATGTGAAAAATTTATAATCAAAATTATTACAGAAGATTTTTAAATATTTAATTTTTTAAAATCATCAGCTAGTTCAGCTTCTTGAATAATTAAACGAATTAAATCATTAGAATTTTTTTTTAATCTATTATATTTATCTTGAAGATTTTTAACAATTTGATAATATTTTTGTATCAAGTCCGGATGAATAGAATTTGGATTTTTTTTATTTATTTCAATAAAATCTTCATAAACTTTTAAATTAATTCTATACTCGTTAGATATTTTCTTTTTATAATTAGTATTTTGTCTTAATTGATTTCTAAGATCACGGATTATAAGATTATCACTTTCATTAATTTCATATCTAATATAAGCAGCGTCATCGCCATTATTAGTATTTTGAGGATGTGAAGTTCTATCATAATTATCATCATCATCATCAGTACGAGAATAAACAGGATATGTATAACCTATATATGTTTCATCATCAAATGTTACAGATTTTTCATCATCTGACAATGCATCCATCATAAAATTTATTTCTTCTTCAGAAAATGTATCATCAGTATTAGATGATGAACTACCAAAAATCAAATCATACAAATAATTACTTGTATATGAACATGCAAATCCAGCTATAGTTCCAGCGACACCTCCAGGCAATAAATATGATATACCTTTATCGCAAGCATGATAAGCTGCGACAGAAGTAGCGGTTTTTGCAACTCCTGTTGCAGCTGCAGTTAATGCTTTTACAGTATCATTAGATTTAGAATACTCGTCTACGCCAGATGCTACTCCAGCGGCACCAATAATTAGAGGACTGAGTATATTAGAATTCTGGTTATTTCCTTCATTTAAAGCTCTTGATTTACCTGGAAATTTATTTCCAATATTATTACTTGTACTATAAAGTGTTTTAGTAATTGAAATACTAAATACACCGGGAATTAAAATAATAATCCAAAGAGCGGAAAACATATTTGTTTTACAAATAAATATGCTTATTAGTTATGTTTTTTTGTTATTGCTTTCTTATATTTTTATTTCTAATATAAATAAATACATATGAACTTCAAATAATTAAAAAATCAATTTTTTTTATAAAAAATTATATTTTTAATTATTTTTAATATTTTTAATTCCAAGCGTTCTATATCTAAAAAAGATATATAATACAATTTATATTTTTTATAAAGTAAGTTTTCCAATAAATTTACTTTATACATAATTGAAAAATAATTCATACTAGTTACACAGTTATATTTTTTGAATATATTGAAAATTTTATTTTGAATACGCATTCTCAATTTAATATTATTTTGTAAATAATCTGGTTTATTTAACATTCTTGAACTAGAATATTTTTTTTGAAATAATTTTTTAGGTGGTAACATTATTATTACTATTTATTATTGATTACTATTATTTAATATATAATAAAGTATAATAATAATAAATAAAATCAATTTTTTTATAAATATAATTCATAAAACATATGAAAATATTAAGAATATTTTATAGATTTATGACAATAACATATTTATATATTTCAAATAAGATAAATTATAATCCAAAATTAGAAACACGAGTATTAAATACAGCAATATTAAATTTTGCACCATCGTTAAAATTACATCATATAGTCTTATTATCAAATAAAAAAAATAATATATATACATTAGATTTTTCTCCATTAAATCAGTCACATCCAACTACATTGTTAAAATTATTATTTGGACAAAATGTACCAGCGGAGATTAGAATTAGACATTTATATAATATAAGTTTTTATGATGATTATAATATTATAAATAGTTGGTGCACTCTTAATAATGTAAACTATATTGAATCACAAAAATTAAGTGATAATACAATTAAAAAAATAAATAAATTTACTGATTATAAATTATACAAACTAATTTATCATATATATAAAACTAATAATACAATGAATCTTTATAATTATAACTGCCAACATTTTAGTTCGCGTGTATTAAATTCAATAAATTCATCTTATATACTTTAATATTTCATTATACACTTCATTATTTACATTATCAGCTCGGTATGGTGTTAAGCATACTTTTACACCTCCAAACATATTTTTATATGTCATTCTTACAAATAATTTTTGTAAATGTGGTGGCAATTTTTGCCAATGTGATGTAGATAATTCTAGGCCGTTACCTAACAAGTGACGATATGGACTTTCTGGCCCAAGACCACCTGGAACACTAGATACATATATAATATATGTGGTTAATATAACCACTAATAATAACTGCATTTTTATGAGTTTATCTTGTTATTCTATATAATAACAATTCACATAATTATTTTTTCAATTTTTGTAAAACTTAAAATAATATTATTATTAAAATAATATTATTTACGCTTCCTATAGGATTTGAACCTATGACCTAACGGTTAACAGCCGTTTGCTCTACCTACTGAGCTAAGGAAGCATAACTATATATAATACTTAAACTTTAAATTATTTTATTATTTCTACCTTTTCTTACAGAAAAGCTTGCTAAAGCAAGGCAACAAATGTTGCTTATATTTTATATAATAATAGCGTGATTTATCACGCCTTGCTTTAGCAAGCTTTTCTGTAAGAAAAGGTAGGCATATTGCTTATTTATAATTTATATCTATTTTTTATTATTTATTAGAAGCAGGTGCATTTGATAATTCGGTACCCCATGCATATTTAGATTTTTGACTTAATGAATATTCAGGTGCTAATTTTTTAGTATCCCAAAAATCAGGTACATTGTTAATATTACCTTTCCAAGCACCTTTCATTAAAATATGTAGAGTATAAGTAGCTAATTTTTCGTGTGATCCGTCAAGATTATTAGATGATGAATTATTTACGACATGACAATGATAATGATAACCATAATCTCCGTGTGAATGACCACCAAAACTATCTAATGCTGTAGAATATCCATCCATGGTATTATAATTATTATCATAAATACCATAAAGTGCAATACCATCAAGACCAAATCCAATTAATGGTGGATGTTTTCTATTAACATAATCATGATAATTATATAAATTTAAGTTATTATAAGATGTATCAGCACTATGACCATCGGCATGATAATGTAAACCCATACCTCTACCTACATGAATACCAGTATTTGTTATCTCGGCACATTTATGAGCACTATCTAATGTATTATTCATAACAGGATATAAAGCAACACCATCAATTACAACACCAACAGCAGATATACCTACATAATTATATGGATTATAATTTAATGAACTAACATATCTAGCTTTTCCATCCCAATTATTATTTTCAGAAGGATTACTTATAAAATCATAAGCTAATGTTGTTAACATTTTATTATAATTATTATTTAATATTGAAGTTACTTTAGAATTACTATAAGATACTGTTCCTGATAAATCATCAACTAGTCCATAATCTAACATCGGTATTTTATATAAATATAATTGTAATGTAGCATCACGAGTTACATCTTGTTCTGGATAACCACCTGTCCCTCCACCACCAGGAGGTTTACATACATCTAATAAACGATTAGGCTTATCAGATATAGAATATGTAGCCATACACATAAATGGATGATATTTACCAGAACTATCTTTTTCATTAGTAAAATAAACATAAGGTACGCAATTCATATCAAGATCACCATTAGCAATAGAATTACTTTTAAGAATAATGTTTAAAGCACCATTTCTGAATGTTTTATAAACATCTATCGGATATCTTAATTTATTACCCTGTGCAGTTACCTTAGAATATATTTCATCAAGCATAGTATTTGCATAATAATTGGTACCATTTGTAGAATCATCATAACCAGCTTTAGAAATTTGTAATTTATAATTATACCCATTATCACTTTTTGAAGAAAGATGATTTTGAAATTTAACATTAGGATCTTTAGTAGAAGAACTTTCAAGACCTGCTCTAGTATTAGCAAGCCATTCAGTAGATAATGATACTCTACTATTAGGTTGATATGAAGTAGGAACAGGATTAAAATCAGTAGGTATATAAACATTCATTGGTGAATTATAAATAATAATATTACTTGCAGAAGCATAAGTATCTGTTATTTTTAATGAATTAGAATTAGAATCAAAATAAATAAAATAATTAGTATATTTAAAATTAGTATCTATAGAATGTGTATAATCAGTATTTGTAGTAGTTTTATTATATGTGTATCTATTTTTAATTTGGAATTTATTATAAGAATATAAAAATGTAATATATCCACTATTATTTTCAGGATTACTGCCCCAATTATTTTTAAATACAAGTGTAGAACTAGTTTCATCATAATCTAATGAATATAAACAATGTAAATCAGAGTCAATACGGAAATAACTAGAATTAGAACTATCTTGAACAACTTGAAATACTTTTGTTAAAAAATCATAATAAGTGATTAAAGTATTATTAAAATAAGGTGTATATTTATCACTTATACCAATATAACTATATGAATTAATTGTATTAATAGAAATAATATATCTGTTTCTACTTGTTATTGTATATATAATATCTGTTCCACATGGATTTGAAAAATCTTTACTAATATTTAATAATAAAATATCTTTAAATGGTAATGGTGTATAAACATCTATTGATGATGCAAAAGTATCTTTTGATATATTTTTTGTAGAATATTGTAATACAATAATAACGAGTATTAAAATTAAAATTTTAATAAAATTACTAAAAATCATTTATAATAAATATTAAGATAATAAAAATTTATTATTTTTATTTCATTATTACTAATAATCCTGAAATACTTAAAAATAACATAATAACACATATAACTATATATATAGTGTAATCTGACTGTTCTTGATCTTTTATTTGTTTACTATTATCTTTTATTTCTTTATTATTATCTTTTATTTCTTTATTATTATCTTTTTCTAATATATCTAATTTTACCGGATTTGGTGTTGTTAATAAACTATTTGATACTATTGGTTTTGATTCTTTTGATTTTAATTCTTCTTGTTTTAATTCTTCTTGTTTTAATTCTTCTCTTTTTAATTCTTCTTGTTTTAATTCTTCTTGTTTTAATTTTTCTTGTTTTAATTCTTCTGATTTTAATTCTTTTGTATCTAATATAGTAAATGTATGTACTTGTATTGGATTACTATTTAAATTTGTTGATGTAATGATAATATTATTAGCATCTTTTAAAACTAATCTATAAGATTCTAATTTATTTTGTTGGGTATCTCGCTGATATATTGTAATATTTCCAATGTATTCTGGATCAATTGTTAATTCATAATATACATTTTCTGTATCTTTTGAATTATAAATATCTGGATATGCTCTTACTTTTTCTACTCCATCAATTGCTTTTTCTTTAGTAGAATTTGTATCAGATGGTGTAGATGCATTAACTGTAATTGGTTTTATTTTAGTACCATTCGCATCTTTAATAACAATTTGTGAAATTTGTAAATTATTTGTTTTATTTGGTATATTTTCAATTCTAATAGTTTTTATTTTTGTATAAATTGATGATGTTGTTACTGGAAAAGATGATGTTATCTGTGGTGGAGATGATGTTGTTGGTTGTAATAATATTTGTTGTGGAGGAGGTGATGACGACATTTGTTGCGGAGGTGGTGATGACGACATTTGTTGTGGAGGTGATGACGACATTTGTTGTGGAGGTGATGACGACATTGGTTTTGATGATGACATTTGTTGAGGAGGTGGTGATGACGACATTTGTTGTGGAGGTGATGACGACATTGGTTTTGATGATGACATTTGTTGAGGAGGTGGTGATGACGACATTTGTTGTGGAGGTGATGACGACATTGGTCTTGATGATGACATTGGTTGTGACGACGTCATTGGTCTTGATGATGACATTGGCTGCGATGACGACATTGGTCTTGATGATGACATTGGTTGTGACGACGACATTGGTCTTGATGATGACATTGGCTGCGATGACGACATTGGTCTTGATGATGACATTGGCTGCGATGACGACATTGGTCTTGATGATGACATTTGTTGAGGAGGAGGTGATGATAATGTATTAGTATTTGTTCTAGAAGATATTGTAAACATTTCTTTATTTTTTAATTGAAGTTTATATTGATATAAATATAAAACAACAAGTATTAAAATTGCAATTATAATAAATTTAATATTCATTTATAATAAATATTAAGATAATAAAAAAATTTATTTTTTTTTCATAAATAATGATATACTTGAACTACTACATAATAATAAAACTAACACACCAGCAATAATATATATTGTATAATCAGATGACGTTTGTTCTGTCGTAGTATCTTGTGTTTTTGATGGTGTTGATGTTGTTTGTGTTGCTGAATATGATGATGTGGGTGCATTTGTAGATGTAGATGGAGAGGTAGATGTAGATGTAGATGGAGAGGTAGATGTAGATGGAGATGTAGATGGAGATGTAGATGGAGATGTAGATGGAGATGTTTGAGAAGGAATTTGATTACCGCAATTATTTTCTAATACAGGATTTATATCTAGATTATTGCCAGCAGAAACACCAGATGCTTGAACGATATTAGCACAAATGGTACTATTACATGCACCTTGAGCACGAGAAACGGGGTCAATATAACTAGCAGATCCAACTTGGCATCCAGCTTTATAACACATTGGAGGAATATTTAAAGGAACACTTGCCAATGCACCAGTAGCAGGAGCATAACAAGCACATTCAGGTGCATAATTTATAAAATCAGAAGTGGTAAGATTTTTATTTTCATTAAAAACCGTAAGTACATTTTCACAATTAGTTTGAAAGAAAGTATTACAATAATCAGAACCCGCATACATATATGTAGGACAAGTATCAGCAGGTATAGATACAACAGTTTTTTGGAAATCATATTTAACAAGATCTTTATTAGATGCTTCAGCAGCAACAGATGGACTTAATGGTGCTCTAACAGTAACACTAATAGTCTTATTATCATTATTATTTCTCATACAACAACCTAATTTAAGAGGAGATTGTTCTAATACTTTACCAATAGTAGCAGGAAAAGTAGAGCTAGTATTAGTATCATAAGTTTTTTCATAATATTTTTCATAAATACTGCTATTACTATTAGATAAATTAGCTAAAATAGCAGAATCAGTAATTTTATTAGAAATATTATAATTAATATCTTTACCTTTAATGGTTAAAGGATTATTAGAAGAATATAAATTATATTCATCAAATGATTGTTTACAAATATCAGGATATTTAGTATCAATAACTTTATTATATTCAGAACAAACAACATTTTTAAGAGTAGTAGTAGGTTGAAAGTTAATACTTTTACTACAATTAGTATCAAGTGTTTTATTATCATAACTAACAAATTCATAACTAGTATAATCGGTTTTAATTTTACCAGGTACTAATCCATTTGCAATATTACTATTACAATTATAACCTAATTCACCTAATGTTTTTAAACCAATCGCATTATATAATTTAATACATTCATCACCTACTTTACCATTAGTACATACCATCGGATTATTATTATAAATAAAATCGTTTAAAACATTATTACATTCTGTATTATCTTTAAAATATATTGGCTTAGTAGCATCAAAACTTGCAACACTGATAATATTATTAGTTATTTTAATAGGAATACTAGTATCAACATTATTAAATTTACAAGAATAACCTAAATTTGTAAGAGTCATTGGTGCTGAAGAAATTCCAGTTACTGATGATAAAATATTTTTATATTTATAATATAATGTATTTTCAACACTTTTTATCTCATCATATGATAGTTGTCTATTATAAACTACAATACATGCAATTGCCCAATCTGATCGTTCATCTGATTGATTTCCAGTATTAATACGCAAATTAGTATTTTTTATATATCTATTATTTACTGTATAATCTACACCATTACCTCTATATAATATTGGTTGGTCAGTTGATAATACCCATTTAGTAGCATCTATATTGCTTATTTCTTTTGTAACCCAACCTCCATTATGATATGAAAGACCCGCTTTATTATTATGAAATCCAGATAACCAATTTTCTGTACCTTGTATAATTCTATATTTATAATAACCATTATATTTGCATATATGAAATAATGTATATGTAGTTGGTAATATTGCACTTGGAAATGTAACTGATGTTTTAGTGCTTCCAGTTATATAATTATAGAATTTTGTAATTGGTGATGGATTAAGTGTATTTGTAAAAGTAACATTATTATTATTACCAGATAAATCATACCATGTATTTGGATTAGTATAACTATAACTTGTAGAATTGTAAAATCCAACTAATCCATCTGTAATTGGTAATTCTGATTTTTTAAAATTAAATATAGTAGATGGTTGTATTAATTCTGGTAATAAATTTGAATAAATACTAATTAATTTATCTTCTAAAGCATTAATTTCTAGATTTGATAATAAATTATCATAAATAATAATACAAGCAATATCCCAATCTGAAGGTTCATCACTTTGATTTCCAGTATTAATACACAATTTTACACTATTACTAGTACCAGAAGTACTCATAGTATAATCAGTTTTATTACCTCTATATAATTTTGCTTGATCTGATGATAATAACCAGTTAGTTGTAACATTTGATCCATTATCAGTAGTTACCCATGTATTATGATATGCAATACCAACTTTTTTATCTTGAAATCCAGACAACCAATTAATAGTACCTTGTATGATTCTTCTTTGATTTGTACTACCTGGTTTATATCTACAAATATGAACAAGTGTATAATTTGTTGGTAAAGATTGTACAAATGATACTTTTGTTTTAGTAGTTCCACGAGCATAATTATCTATTTTTGTAGGCGCATCACCGGTAATAGTTGCGTGATAATTATTTCCAGATAAATCATTCCATTTAGTAGAAGTAATACTATCCACAGTATATAAACCTATTAATCCAGATGTTTTTGGTAAAGTAGTTTTAGTTATTGTAGAATATGTTACAAATGTATCTTTTTGTTGTAATACAGTATTATTAGTATATAGATATATAACAATTAATATAAGAATAGCAATTATAATAAATTTAATATTCATTTATAATAGAATATTAAGATAAAAAAAAAATTTTATTTATTTAACATTAAAATACAACTGGATGATGAAGATAATAAAGATAATGATAATAATACTATTATTAAAATAATATAATTTTCTAATCCATTATTTTCTGTATTTATTGTAGTCATAGTTATAGGTGTTATTTCATTAGATGTATCACTTGTTGCAACAACTTTTAATGAAGGAAAAGTAGTTGTAGAAGGTGATGGTGCAGGTGCAGAAGTATCATAACCCCAAACATATTTAGATTTTTGACTTAATGAATATTCAGGTGCTTTTTTATTAGTATCCCAAAAATCTGGTATATTATTAATATTACCTTTCCAAGCACCTTTCATTAAAATATGTAAAGTATAAGTAGCTAAATCTTCATGTGATCCGTCTACATTATTAGATGATGAATTATTTACAACATGGCAATGATAATGATAACCATAATCTCCATGCGAATGACCACCAAAACTATCTAATGCTGTAGAATATCCATCCATGGTATTATAATTATTATCATAAATACCATAAAGTGCAATACCATCAAGACCAAATCCAATTAATGGTGGATGTTTTCTATTAA
>Ga0214917_10001956_pt1 | contig 25789 bp, 20 predicted proteins | sample LL_1208_BB_MetaG_FD_177983 | JGI IMG/M metagenome (GOLD analysis project Ga0214917, IMG submission 177983) | Freshwater microbial communities from Lake Lanier, Atlanta, Georgia, United States - LL_1208_BB | ecosystem: Environmental > Aquatic > Freshwater > Lake | place: USA: Georgia | collected...
AAACTAATGGTCATTATTATATGTTATATAATGATTGTAATGAAGAATTTAAAAAAAATTTTGTAAAAAAATATGGAAAAGAACCTTTATTATATAAAAATGGTATAGGTCAATATGATATTAAAAATAATTTATTACAAGAATTTTGTTCTAAACAACAATGTTGTCAAATTGTAGGTATTGGAGATAAATCATTATCTAAGGCACTTGAAAATAAAATATATTATAATGACTATTTTTATAAATATCTTGACGATAAAGTAAAATGTTTTTAATTGATTTATTGTTTTTATAAATAATATGTTATTTATCGTATTTTAAGTATCCAAATTGATTCTTCATATTCTTTATATCCTAATATTCTAAATATTTTTTTATAAATAGCTTGAATAAAATTACATATTTCTTTTTTTTCATTAGTATCACTCTACTCTCTAAAGAGACTCACTAAAGTGAGGCATCAATAATCATGCTATTATATTTAATATAATAATTTGACAATAAAAAATAAGCAAGTTTACTTGCCTCACTCTAGTGAGTCTCTTTAGAGAGTAGAAATAATTCAGTATCTTATATTTTTTAGTATAATGTATTTATTATTATGTAAAAATTGATTATTATTTAAAAATAATAATATACACAATAATAAATACATTATAATGGAAGAAAATATAAAAAATAAAAGTAAAAAAGTATTAGAAGTTCATAAATGCGAATGGGTAAATCAGAAAGGCAATCCATGTCCTTGGAAGTCAATTACTCCAGAAAGGCCATATTGTGAAGAACATTCTGAATATGAAGGAATATATACAAAAGCAGATATTCCTAATTTAAGCAGATGTTCTGGATGTAAAAACTTATTTAAAATAGATCTTGAAACTAATAAAAAAACTTGTACAAAATGTATTCTTCGTTCAAAAGAGAATCGTGATAAAAGAAAACAAAATAAAGCTAAAAATAATAAAAAATGTAAAGGTCTTACACAAAATAAAACAATTTGCACTAAAGATGCATTAAAAAATGATGATTATTGTGGTAAACATCAATCATATAAAAAATGGAAAGAATTAGTTGACTCTGGAAAAAATGTTTGTAAAAACTGGATCAGAGGATGCTTTGAAATTATCAATGAAGATAAAAAATCTTGTAGTAAATGCCGTATAAAAGAACAAGAAAATGAAAATAAAAATAACACAGTAAAAAAAAATAAAGCAATTAAATTTAATGAAGAAAATCAAGAAAAAACAGAAAATACAATGTGTCAACAGTGTAATAAAATAGTTAAAGAAGATAATATAATAAATAATAAGTGTTTAGAATGTTATGATGCTTACAGAAAAGCAGAACAAAATAGAAATCCTCAAGATCCTCTAATTAAACATTTATCAGATTATAAATCTAGATGTAAAAAAAATGGTATTGAATGGGAATTGACTGATGAAGAAGCAAAAGATTATTTTAATTCAAAATGTGATTACTGTAATAGTTTAACAAATTATAATGGAATTGATAGAATTGATTCAAATATTGGTTATATTAAAAAAAATTGTGTTGCATGTTGTAGTATATGTAATATTATGAAAGGAACTAAAACTGTTGATGAATTTTTAAAAATTATTAAATATATATTAGCAATAAATTTAAAAATATTTATTCCATTAGATTCAGAAACTAAAAAATTATTTGTTTGTGGAAATAATGCAAAATATTACAGATTTTTAAATGAATGTAAAAGAAGAGAAATTAATAATGAAATTACTGAAGAAATTTATGATTATATTGTAACACAGCCTTGTAATTATTGCAAAAATAATTTTGATAATGGATCTAGAGGAATTGATCGTATAAATTCAAGTATTGCTTATATTATGGGTAATATTACTCCATGTTGTTATACTTGTAATGTTATGAAAAATATTTTAGATAGTAATACATTTTTTGAACATCTGAATAAAATATATAATTTTAAAATTCTTAAAAAAATAAATAAAGAAGAACAACCTTTAAGAGAAAAAATATTAGAATTATGTAAAAATGTAAAACCATTTGAACATGAAAAGTTTAGACATAATTCTGAATATTATAAAAATTTAGTGTTTGTACCTAAAAATATTGATGATATTAAAAAAATTAAAATTGAATTAGAATTTGCTGAAGATAGATCTCAAAAAGATATTTGGAATTATTATAGAAGATATGTTTCTAGTTTAAAAATATTAAAAAATAGTAAATTGATTGGAAGACAAATTCATATTCTTGTAAAAGATAATATTACTAAAAAATATTTAGGAATAATGAGTTTAAGTAGTGATGCGTATAATTTTGAAGTTCGTGATAAATATATTGGGTGGAATAATGAAAATAAAAAAGAAAATCTTAAAAATATTATGAATATGAGTACATGTGTTTCACTTCAACCATTTGGATTTAATTTTAATGGTGGTAAGTTATTAGCATCTTTAGCTTTTTCAAAAGAAGTATTAAATTATTTTAAGGAAAAATACGATTACGATGATTTATTAGGTATTACAACAACTTCTTTATATGGAAAATCAATCCAATATGATAGATTAAATAATTTAAAATATTTAGGTAATACAAAAGGTCATAGTTCTTACAAAGTACCATCTGAAGTTACTAAATTATGTAATGAATTCTTAAAGAAAGAATATAATTATAATTATGATTTGAAAAAAAAATTTATAATATTACAAAAAACATTTGATATACTAAATTTACCAAAAGAAGATATACTTTCAGATAATCCAAAAGGTATTTATTTTGGATTTACATATCCAGAATCTAAAAAAATATTAAAATCTAAAGATAAAAAAAATATTAAATTAACTACTACTAATATTAAATCTGTTACAGAAATATTTGATTGGTGGATTGAACGATGGGCGACACAGCGATATGATAATTTACTAAAAAATAACAAATTACAGACTTAATTCTACTTTTTCTTGTAGAATAGAATTATTTTTTTAATGATATATTCTTCATATCTAAATTAAAACTTTTAGATATATATTGTGTATACTTACAATATTCAAAAATTTTCATATATGAATAGTATAATAAATAGCAAGATTCTTCTATTTTATCATTTATCATACTATTTATTAAATTACTAACAAGATTATTATCTTCTAATCTTGGTATTAAAATATTATTAATATAATATATTATTTTTTTATCTTTATTATGACTAATGTAAAATTCATTGGATGTTATATATTTTATAAATCTTTTTTTACTAATCATTGGTTTTGATAAATATATTTTTTTATTATATTTATAAACTTCAAATTCTCTTTCAGTATTTGGAAAAAATCCATATTTACAGTAAAATGGTTCACCTTTTGTTATCGTTCTTAAATGTATTAATGGTATTTTAATATTTACACATTCTAGATAAGAATCATCTGTTAAATTTAATTTTACTAATCCATTACGATGAGCTAATATAATAATAATTCTTATTAATACATCACCTACTTTAAATGGTTGTGTATTCTCAATACACTTTAAACAATCTGTATAATTAGCTAATGATTGAATAGCACCTGTTTTATTATTTTTATCTATAATTAAAATAGCACAATTATCATTTTTAGAAAAGTCACCATTACTATCAGGTTTTGCTTTTATTTTAATTAGATCAATAATTAATCTATTATCACCACCTATATCTTCATATTCATCTTTTTGAATTAAATATTTATTACCATTTACTTTAATGGTAATATTCTCAATATCACCACCAATTAAATTATTATGTAAATCTAAAGATAAAGTTGTACTTTTAACAAATTTAAGTAGTTGTATTTTACTGTCTCTAATAAATTCCATCACATTAAACATATTATGATCTTCAAAATATTTAGATAATATCAAATAAATACGACTCATATTATTCTATATATAATATATTTTTATCGTATTTTTAGTATCCAAATTTTATTACGATAATCTTTATATCCTAATATTTTATAAATATCTTTATAAATAGCTTGAACAAAATTACATATTTCTTTTTTTTCAGTAGTATCATTTGTATTATTCAGCAGTTTAATCATCTCTATTAATAGTATTTTTGGATTAATTATATTATTATTTTTTATATAATCATAAAAATATTTTTTATAACTATTATTATGATTTACTTTAGAATGTTTAATTACTTTAAATAATTCAGTATTTGTAATAGTTTTATTCAATTTGTAATTATTTCTATTGTATTTAAAAATTTCATAATCTACTTCATCTTCAGGTCTAAATCCATACTTTGCATAAAATGGTATACCGTGTGTAATTGTTCTCAAATATATTAATTCAATACCAATACCATAACACATCTTTTTAGATATATCTGTTAATTCTATTTGTTTAATATGTGAGAATAATTTATTTTCTTTTACAAGTTGTATTATTATTTGCATTAGTATATCACCGACTTTATAAACATGGTTTTTATCTTCACATTTGATACAATCGTCTTGATTTGATATTGATTGAATATATAATGTATTCTCTTTACTATTTTGTGTATCAAAAAATAAAAACACACAATTCTCGTCAGTTTCTGTTAGATTGAGAAATGATATTTGTTTTTTAGTATCATCATATGGAACTATCGTATCTATATGATATTCATAAGTTTTTCCATCTTTTAATTTAATTATTTGTTTCTTACCACCTACTTGTGATTTAAAAGATAATTTGCCTTTAGTATGTGTAATTAAACCACTTTTTGTTTTAATACCATGACTTTGTAATATTTCAAAAATATTTTGTGTTACATCTGTAAACTGTATACCTCTAAATTTACTATATACTGTCTTAGCAATAGATACTTCCATATTCTATATTTATTATATATAAAATAATAAAAAATTTGATAAAAATATATTATAAATATATTCATAATTATAATATATAAATGAAAGAAAAATATAAACTTTTAAGTGATATAGATATTAAAAAAAATCCATTTATGTATGATTATGATACAATTGAATGGAATCTGCAAAATTCATTTCTAAATTTAAGAACATTAGTTTTATATCAAAAACTATCTCCATATATATGCGCTAAATATGTTGTTTTTGGTGGAACAGATGAAAAATATGCAAGTTGTACTGAAGATGCTTGGATTGGAACTGCAGAAATACCATATTATCAACCTCATATTACTATGGAAGATATGTATAAAGCACATAATATGGTTGATGATGAAGAAGAAAATGAAATAAATGAATGCACACTAATGAAAAAAGAAGATAATAAATATTATTTTAGAAAGAATTAATTATTTTTTTAGATTTATTTTTTAGATTTATTTTTTCAATATTATTTAATTTATCATAAATAATATTACTTAATGGTTTATAACTTTCAATAATTTGAAAGAACGGATTAATATCTTTATCAATAATATTATCATTTGAATGTTTGTTAAGATTAATAAATAAAAAGTTTTTTTTTGAAAATAATTCTTTAGGAACAATTAAATCATTATTATTAGTAATAAGTATAAAATAAAATAATAATTTGTTATTAATATTTTTTATGTTTTTATAAAAATTCGTTATTTCATTTTTTTCAATATTTTCTGTTTTATCACAATATCTAATAAAAAATATTTTATTACTGTTTTTTATATAATTAAATAATCGCTCTTGTCTTCTTTGATATTTTTCAACTACATTATTTATTTTTTCTATATTATTCTCATTATCAACTTCTAAATCGTGATGACTAATTAATAAATCAAAATTTTTAAATAAAATACTACAAAAAATATCATTACTAATAATTTGCCCTACTTCTATTTTTTTATTAGTTATTACATCATTTATACTTTTTATTGAACATACTAAAAAATCAAAAAAGTTTGTTTCTCTGTTATAATTATAAATATATGATTTTATATATAACGCAACGGCACATGCATTACCCGCAATTGGTGCAGATAAAGATATAATATTCATATGTATTATTATAATATAAATATTACATACTGACTGACAGATCTATATTTTATTATGATATATATAATATAATTTATAAATACTATAAAAATAGAATATTAAATACATATATGTATAAGTAGAATGTGCATTATGATTAAAAATAACAATTTTTGCATTAAAAAAATCAAAATATGTTTTTTGTTCCATCTTACTAACTAAATCTTCAGGCTCAACATCAAGTAAATAATTTTGAAAATGTGTTAATAAACAAGTATTAAATATAAGCCAATGAAATACAATTAAAAAAATTATAATATTAAACATAAGACATATTGAAAAATCATTAGTTGATGCAACAATATAAATTATAATCATTGGTAAAAATATATGCATAAATTTTATGAATAAACCTAAAAAATAAGATAATGTCATTTTATATAATTGACATTATAAATAAAAATAATATTTTTATAATATATTTATTTTTATAATATTGTACTTTCTAAATTAAAATTAACAGTCGCAATAGTTGGAAATATCATAAATACTTTTAATTTATAATTTTTTATTAAATGATTTATTTTGACATCAATTGGATTATCAATAAATTCTATTAATTTTAGTATTTTATCTATATTTTTATTATTTATTAGATAAGAATACATACCAATTAATTCACTATTATAATCAAAATTATATAGATTATTATGAATAACTTCTGCATGATTATTAACTAGATTTCCTAAAAATATAATATCAAAGTCAATATTATTATAACATAAATAATGTAATGAATCATAAATAATATTAAAAAAGTTATTATTACTAATAATAAAATCATCTTCAAAAATAACTGAATATTTTGAATTATAATTATTTTTAATATTTTGTAATAATTGTAAATGACTCATATAACAACCTATTTCGCGATATCTTTTTGGACTATTATTATCTTTAAAATTTATAGATAATATTTTTTTATTATATAAATCATCTTGATCTAATGTATTGCCATTAATTGCATCAAAGACAGTAACATTAAAATTATATTTATATTGTTGTTCATTTATTTGTTTTATTCTAATTGTATTTTTTAAACTAATTGCAAAAAAGTCAATACATGGATTTTTATTATATAATATTAAAAGTAATATAATAATAGTTATTATGATTATTAATTTCATTTATATTATTTTGATATAATATTTTTTATAATTTTATAAATATCATAAACTATATATGGATTTTCTTTAAACATTGAATGTCCACAAAAATTTATTAATTCCGGATTATATTCATTTGAAGGTATATTTATTATATCTATACTTTTTTTAAATATATCTTCTATTATATCTTTTTGTGTTTGTATATTACCAATTACTGCATCATTTTTTGGATATAAAATTGTAACATTGTTTGCATTTATATTTTCTGGTCTTGTATTTTTAAATTTTAATAATTTTGTATCTAATTTGAAAAAACCTGCTAATTCATAATAATCATTTTCACCTAATATTTCATAATGTGTATCTCTAATATATTTATACCCGTTTTCTGGAAATTTAAGTCTATATGGCATAATAAAATTTAAAAGTGGATTTAAAATTTTAGAAAAAATACTATTGAATAATAAATAATCTAACATATTCTCATTTTTTAATAAAAAGGGTGCGCATAATATTATATTATTTATTTTACATTTATAATTAAATTGTGAAAGATATAATGCAATAACACAACCAGTTGAATATGATATTATATCAATTTCTTCATATAATTCTTGTAATATATATATTGATTCTAAATATGTAATTGTCCAATCATTTGGATCATGATCTTGAAAAAATGATCGTCCATTACCAAAAGTTCGTGGTGCAAAAAAATCAAATTGATTATCATTTTTAAAATAATCTAATATTTCATTCCAAATAAAAGGTATATCTCTATATCCAGAAATAAATAATATACATTTTTGTTTTTTAGATGTTTTTATATGAAAAATAGGCATTGCAACAGAATAAATATGTAAATCTTTCTCCCATTTTATTTTTTTAGGAAATAATCTATCTAATCTATTAAATGTTATATAATTACAATAATATTTAAATAAAGTAGTAACACTAAATAATGATAATATTGATAATATAGATAAATTAATAAATTTGTAATTTTTATTAAAGTAGTTTATAAAAAAATGTGACATTATAAATTATTAATAATTTTAGTATATATATTTTTATTTTTTATCCAATATTTATAATAATCTTTATTTATTAATAAATTTAAAAATCCACATGAAAAATCTTCAGAACTTTCTTTTGGAAGTAATGATGGAAGATTATTAATAGCTATTATATCAACTATATTATTATAACTATATATGGGTTCATTCCAAGTAGTATTTTTATTATAAATTTTAATTGGATTATTTGGTTTAGAATAATCACAGCTTATATCAACAATTAAATTATATTTATAATAATTGATATTGTCATCAAACCATATTTCATTATAATTTATATCTAAATTTATACAATTAAATATAATATCAAAAGATTCTAAATTTCTTTTATTATCTTGTCTTCCAAATGTTGTATATTCTATATTCAAATCATTTAATATATATTTAACACCATTGCTACATAAACCATTTTTAAATTTTATATTATTTACACCTATTATACACATTTTAATATTACTATAATCATATTTATTAATAACACTCATTATTGATGATAAACTTTCAAATGGTCTCAAATTTGATATATTTTTATTATTAATAATTTTATTCTGATATTGTAATAATCCTAATATACATCCAACTATACCTGCATAAAATCCAAAACTAACTAATCTACTATTATCTTCATCTGTAAAATATTCAAAATCATATAGTGTACTGTCAGATTTTTTAAACATTGATAGTATATTGTCAGAATTTTCCTGATTTTTATATGAATGAGAAAAATATATATGTGTGTGTTTCTCTAAATATTCTATATTCTTAAAATCTTTTAATCCTATTATTAATCCATTTTTAAATTGTTCATCGTGCCATTCTTTATTTGTTATTATGCCGCCGTGTTTTTCATATTCATTATTAGAATATATTCTATGAACTGAATATTGAATATATACTGTATATCCTAATTCTACCAATTTTTTAACATGTATCGGTATTAGTGGCGTTCTAAATTCATTTATATTGCTTTCATTTCTTAAATAAATTATTTTTGTACTATGGATATCCATCTATACTAGAATTATATTTTTTTATACTATTTAGTGGTGTAGTTTTATTTATAATATAAATTAATTTTAATAAAATATAATTATATTTATTATATTTTATTAATATATAAAAGTAATATGTCTTATTTAGCACAAAGAGGTATGGCACCATTCGGTATTTCGTCAACAAATTCTTTTTCATCTTCTATTCAAACACATAATACAGGAGGTGGTGATTCTTCTTCAACAATGAATACTATGTTAAGTGTATTAATCTGTCTTGTGATATTATCTTGTTCTTACTATATAATAAGTGGTAATTCATCTGTTAGTTATTTATCATGCTGTTGTTCTTGTTTTATTATGTCACTGTTTTTATATACAATGATGTCTGCATCAAAGACAACAAAACATGTTGAAAAAGAAATGTAGAATATTACTAATTATTATCACTTGATTCACTATTATTATTTGATTCACTATTATTATTTGATTCATTATTATCACTTGATTCATTATTATCACTTGATTCATTATTATCACTTGATTCATTATTATCACTTGATTCATTATTGTTATGTGATTCATTATTATGCGATTGATTATTGTTATGTGATTCATTATTATGCGATTGATTATTGTTATGTGATTCATTATTATGCGATTGATTATTGTTATGTGATTCATTATTATGCGATTGATTATTGTTATGTGATTCATTATTATATGAATTTATATGATTATTTATATGATTATTTATATGTTCTGATACATTTTTAAAATGCTCTATTGCTTTATTATAATGATGTTTCATAGTATCAGAATGATTATTATTATTTGAATTAATATGATTATTTAAATGTTCTAATGTTTTATTAAAATGATGTACTACTTTTTTAGAATGATGATTAATATTATTTTGATTACTATTCATTGTATTATTTAAATGTCCGCTAAATTTATTAAAATGATGATTTGCTTTTTTAAGATCTTCATTATCTGTATTATTTGTTTTATTTGCAATATCAATAGTGTTAGTTAAATGATGAAATGATTGTTTAATATGTGAATTTGCTTTTTTAAGATGTTCATTATTTGTAGTATGATGAGGTGTTGTAGTATGATGAAGTGTTGTAGTATGATGAGGTGTTTTGTATAAATTAGTTTTTTTTTTCAAAATACCACCTTCTTGTTGAGATTCAAAAGTTTGTATTCGTTTTTTATATCTCTCTATCATATCTTCACAATAAGCTAATGCCTGTACTTCATTGTCTATATTATCATTATATTCATCTATCATTCCATGATACCTTTCTATTTCTGTTTCTAGTTTTTTTACTTTATTTTTACATTTATTTATTTTATTAATAATAACAGCATCATCGTTATTATATTCGTGGTGATTATCATCTAAATCTTTATTATTTTTAAATAAACCAAGTAAACTCAAAAGAAAACTAAAAAAACCTCCAGAATCGTTATCAGAATTATCATCAGCTTCATCATCACCTTTCTTCTTCTTCTTCTTCTTTTTAGATTTTTTTTTAGATTTAGACTTTTTTCCTTTACCACCGGCAAATAGATCTTTCAAGTCTAGATATTTATTTTTATACTTATCATATTTCTGTTGATAAATATTCATATTATAATAAATATATAATATATTATTATTTTATAATAAATAATAAATGCACGATACTATAGTTATATTTAATAATGAAATTGAAAAACACAATAAATATAAAGAACAATATAAATTAAATGATATTTATTGGGGTTTGGGTATTGAAAATGAGCTATATTTAGAATTTTCAAATAAAAGAAAGATAACAAAAGATTTTTTCTTTAAAAATCTTAAAAGAGAAAGATACAGCGTTGATTATTTTAATAATTATAAAAATGAATATTTACAAGATGCATTATTAAATACATATAAATTGATGGGTGATAATATATTATATTGTCCAATATTATTAAATGCAAATAGTTTTGTTAAAACTGATAAGAATAACAACAGTAGAACATTATATACAAAGAAATGCGAAGATAATCCAAAATTCAATGGAAAAACATTAATTGAAACATTACAAGACAATAATAATTATTTTATAGAAACAATAAATAATAAATGGTTATTTGACGGTGATACAGTTGAATTTGCAACAGAATATTTTTATAATACAACACTAATAAATATTTATAATGAATTAATTGATAATAAAAATGAATTTATTAAAAATTTAAATATTTCTTTCAACGAGTTACAAATTTTTAGTGAATATGGTAGTATAGATTTTATGAAACATAATCATCCATTTGCAATATATATGACTAATATTAATAATATGTCTATGTTTAATAATGGAACATTACATTATAATATAACTTTACCATCATATTTAGATGAATATGGTTATATAAAATATAAAAAAAACTTTATTAACGATCATATTAAAGCAATTAAAATTATTCAATGGCTTGAACCAATTATTATTGCTGTATATGGTTCACCTGATCCATTTAGTACTTTACAAGATTATGAAAATAGAAATAAATTTTCAGCAAGTTCACAAAGATGTGCAATATCTAGATATATAGGAATAGGAACATATGATATTGATATAATGAAAAGTGGTAAAATTTTAACTATGCCAATAGAAGATTTAACATGTAATAATAGTGATTGGTGGTATAATAGATTTTATGAAGATAATGCTTATAATAAATTAAAAGAAATAGGATTAGATATAAATTTTAATAAACATTATAATCATGGTATTGAAATACGTTTTTTAGATCATATTACTAATGAAAAACAAATATTAGAATCTTTTGAATTTATAATCTATTTAATGGATATTATAATGAGTAATGATAATATTAATAATCTTCCAAATCCTATAAAAGATAAAATATGGAATGATATTGTTTATAATGTAATTATACATGGCATGGATTATAATCTAACTAATGAACAAATTAATATTTATGAACAAATATTTAATTTTAAAATTTCTAATACTAATATCGTTAAAATTTATTATGAAATTTATTTTAAATTATTACTTACTCATAATTCTATATTATATGATAATCAATATATTATTATTACACCGTCCGGTCATTTTTCATCGCTAACTCTTCATCAACAAAAATTACATACTAATTTATTATACAATTATCTTGATAAAAATTATGTTGATAATATTATTAATATGAATATTAACTATAATAACGATATTAATAATATTGATGTTCATATTAATATTGATAATAAAAATTATTATGTTGATTGTTCATGCTGTATAATATCATAAAAATAAGATCTAATCAATCATGATAATTATTATATTTTACAAATATTCAAGATCTGTATGATCATGTGAATATAATTATTATAATATTTGCTATTATAATAATATTTTTACAAAAATAATATTTATTAAGATCTATATGATCATACTAAATATGAGTAAATTATTATTTATTAAGATGTAACTGATCATAATTTAATAATATAAGAATAAAAAATAGAATATATAACAAATAGTTTGTGTAATATAAAGAGATTGAATAAATTTGTATGAATAAAACAGATAAATGGATAAAAAAGTAAAAAAAGAAGAAAATAAAAAAGAAGAGAAAATGGTTAAAAAATTTAATTTAATTTTTTTAAATTTATTTTGCAATAGATTAAAATTTTTAATAAAATCGTCTTTTTGTAAAAAAATTTCTTCCATATAATTTTGCAAATCTAGATTTTGTGTAATATTAAATTTATTAATATTAATATATATTTTAGTAGGAAAATCATATTTATAAAAAAAATTTATAAATTTATGGGTTAATAATAAATCATTTTTATCAATTGTATCATATAACACAGTTAGATCATATATTTTTTTATAATTTTTATGTGTATTTAATATTGTATTTAATCCAGTTGTTCTAGGATAAAGTAGATATTTAAAATTAATTAATTTATTTTCTTTTACATATAAATCTGACTTTTCTTTTGTTTTTTTATTAAGACAGGTTCCTTCTGGAAACATATATAATATATCTGCATCATTTTCATTTATTAAAATTTGAGTATCATCACTAATTTTTCTATTTAAATAGATATCTTTAGAAAATGCACTAAATAAACCACCACCTAATAAAAATAAACCAATTGATTTTTTTGCAATATAAATAATTTTAAATTTAATTTTATTCAAATTTGATAAAAAATATGATATATACAAAAAATCAATTTCACTAAAATGATTTTGTATTAATATAATTTGTTGATCATTATTAACGATTTCATATGCTAATTTATTTGAATTAATAAATACTTCAATATTAAAAATATATTTCATAATAAAAGTAATACTTGTAATATAAATATTTTTAATAATAAAGCCAATAGAATCAGATATAAATAAATTTAATATAGAGATTGGTCCTAAAAATAATAAACCCGAGAAAAGGAATGATATATATAAATATAATGCAATAATAGTAAATTTAAATTTTAACATTACTAATAATATGTAAAAAGATAATAATTTATAAAAAACAATTATCTATTATTTTTTTACATTCATCTAATGATTCAAAAATATCGCAAATCATATAGTTTTTATAATTAAATAATAAATCATATTTGTTATTAATACAAATAATTTTACCATATATTATATCTTCTATAAGTATATCCCAATTATTTTTTGAATATTTTTTTATTAAAATAACTAATTCTTTATTATTTGAATTGTTTATGTTTAATTTCTTATTTATAAGTTTATTAATATTACTTTTAATAGTAAATTCATAATCTTTTATTATATTTATATGTGATTCTAATGATTTTTTTATATTATCTTCCATTTTAATAACTGAATTTTTAATATTACGAAAATCATCATAATATATATTTAATTGATCTAATAAATAATCCATGTTTTTTTCTAAATTATATAATTTATTATAATATGGTCTTGAATAATTATTACAAATACTTTCCATTATACATATGGAAAATTCTATCTTCATTGTTAAATTTGATATTGATTCTTCTATTGAATTATGACTTATCATATATTTTTTACTTGGTGTATTTATATGCATTGCGTATGGTACATATAATATATAATAAGTTTGTTTATTATAATAAAATGTTTCTAATTCAAATCTTTTTTTACCAACAATACCTGAATTTAATGATATAAATATACCATAATATGTATTTGAAAATTTCATATCATATTTTAATTTATCTACTTGTTCTTGATCTAAGGTTTTATTATAATTTTTTACTTCTACCATTATTCTGTTATTTGATGATAATATTAATTTTATATCACCACTATGCGGTATTTTTGATGTATTTTCTATTTGATAATCTGGAAATTTATTAACTATTATATCATATACTACTGATTCACCAAGTTGTCCTTTTGATGTATTTTTATTTTCTGTTATAATATTTGTTTCTTCAAAAGATTGTGTAATTTCATGTTTAATAAATGATTTTACATAATTAGAATAACCTATATTAAATATTTCATCTATTACATATGGTAAATAATCATTTTTAATATTTTTAATAAAATTAAATTTATCAAGATCTATTTTATAATCTATTATCATTTTTATATAATAATCTGTAATTATTGAATAATAATCAATTTTTATAATATACATAAAAAAATATCCATATTATAATCTATATATGAAAATTATAATGAAAATTATAATTAAAATTTTAATATTCTTATTCTATATGTTATCTATTATGTCTATGATTGTTAAGCATAATACATTATCAATTTGTAAAGTTATACCAATCAAAAATAATGTTATAAATACCAGTAAATACGATTTTATAAATAAATTATGCAAAGATTGTAGATATTTTGTTCCTGCTACTAATGATACAATTAATCCATTAGATATTAGAAATCATTTAGGTAAATGTAAAAATTTTTATAATATTAATATTAATGATATTGAATTAAATTATGAATTTGCTATTAAATGTAGATTAGATGACAATAAATGTGGCGAATCTGGTAAATTTTTTAGATTCAATAATTCATACTAATAGTTATATAAAATTTTTATTTTGATTTTTTTTGTAATAATTCAAGTGCTTTTTCCAACTTTAATTTATTTTCTTTCTCTTTCTTAATAAGTTCATTATGTTCTTTCAAGCGCTTATTACTTTCATTAAGTTGTTTTTGATAGAAATCAAATAGTTCTTTTTTTATTATATTATCAAGAACAGTATTCTCAGAAGTATAATCTAGTTGTTGATTATATAATTTACTATGTTGTAAAATCAGATTACCTTCTTCAAATTCTAAACTTGATATCTTGGATTGAATCTCAATAATATTTAACATATTCTCTAATATTGCTGGATCAATTTCACTTAATTTATGAAATTTTTCATTATACCATAATAATGGTTTTTTATCGTCTGATAAATTATCAGAAAATTCATTTGATGGTTCATTTGTTTGTTTATCTAATAATAATTGAAAATGATAAGTACCAAATTGACATATTCTTACAATATTTTGTCCATTGCCAATTACATTAATTAATTCGCCATTATATGCTACAAAATTATTTCTTGTTATTGGAATAAACACCAAAGTTAAATTAAATAATACTGATAATTTTTCAAGAGATTTTATATGATATTCATTATTTATATCAAATACTTGATTTTCAGTACTAGAATCTAATCCTGCGTAATTTCTTAAATCATGTAATGATAAATCATTCCAACTATTGTTTTGTAAATATTCTAATAGTGATATAAACATACATTGATTTATTAATCCTTCCGATTGTCCATCATTGTGTACTGTTGAAACTCTGCCAGTTGGTAAAGGTATAACTCTACCATTAATATTCACTATTTTCATTCTCTTATTACACTTTGTAATACGGCTTTCTGTTAATTCTAACTGAATACATCATTCAAATATAAAAAATATTCAATTTTTTTTGTAAAATAAAAATTGATATAATAATAATAAATAATAACTATGAAGAAAATAGATATAATAGATATAATATTATAATATTATAATAATGGATACAAGTATTATAAGTTTACATAGTTTATTAAATGATAGAACAAATAACAATGAAAATTTAATATTTACAGATAATAATAAATTTGGTATATTAGAAGTAACAGTTTCAGATACGCCAATTTATAAAGAAGAACAAAATATTTCATTTTTAGTAGATATTTCAGCATCAATGTCTGATAATTGTAATGATGGTAGAAGCAAAATGCATCACGCGCGCCATGTAATAAAAAATATTATAAATGAGATAGTAAATAACAAATTAAATATAAACATAACAATTTATGCATTTGATGACAATGTAGAAGAGATATGTTTATTAAAAAAAATAACACAAGAAAATTTATTAGAAATACATAATAATTTAGATATGAAATTACAACCAAGAGGTTCAACTGATCTAAATTTATCATTACAAGTATTAAATAAACAATTAAAACAAAATATTACTGAAAATATACAAACAAATATTATAATAACTGATGGTATTCCTACAGTAGGAAATACTGATTTTGATTTAATGAAAGACGATATTCCAGATAATTGTTATAATATATTTATTGGTTTAGGATCCGATCATGATGAAATTGGTTTACAAAAATTAGCATCTGCCAAACAAAATGGTATTTATCAATATATAGATAAAATAGAGAATACAAGTTTATTTTTAGCAGAGATACTTCATAATATATTTTACATAGCATTACAAGATATAACAGTTGAAATCTGTAATGGTTTATTATATGATTATAAAACCAATACATGGAATACTAACTTGTATATATCAACTTTAACTAGTGAGAATTTAAAAACTTTTCATTTTAAATATGAATTTAGTGAAAATAAAAAAATAAAAATAAATATTTATGGTAAAAATATTATTAATAATAATAGAGATATAAGATTACTTAATTCTATATTAATTGATATTGATAATAATGATTGTTATCAAGATTTAACAAAATATATGCATCGTCAAAAAGTTCAAGAATTATTATTTATAGCTCACGATTATACTATCAATAATCAAAATAATTATGAAATATTTAATGATATAAAAAAACAATTAAAAGATTATATTAATTATATTGAAACATATATTACTGCTAATAATCTTACTGAAAATGACTTTTATAAAAATTTATACAATGATGTATATATTACTTTAAAAACTTTTGGTAAACGAAAAGCAGCAATGTATTCTGGTTCAAGACAATATTCACAAGGAAGACAAACATCTTGTAATATTAGTCAAATTGATGATATTACATTTGATAATACAATAACAAATTCCAAAAAACTTAGAAGAACAACTAATTTTATTAAAAAATATAATTCTGATAGTGATCATGGAGATGATGATAATTTTAGTGATCACGGAGATAATGATACAACTATTTTTTCATTATTAAATACTACAATTAATAAATCAAACACTACTCCAAAAATATTAAAACTAATGAGAAATATTAGTACAGGTATTTCTAATAAAGAATTAGATATAACTAATGAAAATATAGATAATAATGATAGAGAAGAAGAATCACAAATACCAGATTTTTTATTACCACCAAGTATTGCTGAGAAAAAAGTGTAAAGATTAAAATATTAAAAAGTATAATATAATAAAACAGTAAAATTAGGATTATTTAATTTAAGAACAGGATCATCATTAAATCCTAATTGTTTATATAATTTAAAGCCTTTAGAATTAACTTCAGAAATTAACATAATAAATCTTATATTAATTGATGCAACATAATTGATAAGATTTATCATCATTTGAACACCAAGTCCTTTAGATCTATATTTATTTATAATAAAAAAATAACTAAGATAAAATATATATCTACCATCTGGTAATTCTTTTGTTTCACCAATCATATAACCTACTATTTTATTTTTACTATTTAATAAAAACCATCCTAATAATTGTTTTGAATTTAATGTTGATTTTATATCATCAATAGAAAATGTTATATCTGGTTGATTCTCTAAATGAATAAAATTTAAATAAATTATTTTAGATAATCTATCCGTATTTTGTAATTGATTAAATTTTTGTATTTTCATAAATGAAATTTATATTAAATTATATTTATATTTAATTTAATTTTTTATTACTTATAAAAAGTTTATTATTTTACTAATTTTAATTTATTATTTTTTATTATTTATTATTTATTATTTTTTATTATTAATTATTTTAGTAAAATTTATTTAGTTTTAACAGTAATACCTTTAGTATTAGTATTTGATGTAATAATTTTGCTTTTATTAGTTTTAGTTTTAGTTTTAGTTTCAATTTTAGAATTATTTTCTTCAGAACTTAATAACCATTTATCATAAAGTTTTTGAAAATTATCTAATTCTTTAATCCATAGATTTTGAATAGTAGTATTTTTATACATATTTAATTCTTCTAATTTATTATTATATTCATCAATAAATTCTTGAATTTTTTCACTTGTTAATGAAAATAAGGCTAAATTTGTAATATAATCATATGATAATTTTCCATCCAAATTTGTTGATAATTCTGGATATTTTAATTCTACTAATCTTTCAATAATTTCTGATTTCTTCTTTCTTTCAATAATTATTTCTTTACTTAATATTTGTTCTATAAACATCTTCCTGTATTTTAATAATGATAATTCATTATCAAGTACTTTTATAGTATGTTCTTTTCTTTTTTTATATACATCTAGTCTAATGTTAATATAATCTTTTAATATTAAATTTGGATTTGAATATTTTGTTATTATATTGTTCTTGTATAAATGCATGTTTGATGTTTTTATAATACTTATTAATTTTAATTTCTTTTCTAAACTGTTCGTTTTAATTAATTTTTGTAATTCACCATTTATAAAATGTAATTTGATATCTATCTTGTGATTGCCACTATTATTTTCATAATCATTAATCATTGATTCTTGTTCTATTAATGTTGATAAAAATTCAATGTAATCTTGTGTCCATGTTCCAATTGGTAACTCTGTTATATGAATTGTTGTTTCGTTCAATATTTGAACCTTTCCAATACTATTATATGTATTTTCGTTCACTTTCTGTATCGTTCCAATAAATCCTTTATACCATGGAACCATCTCATTTAATTCTGATATATCTTTACCATTTAGTATTTCTCTAATATTAAATATTATTTCAGTTGGATTGTATGGTGGAATAAATGTACTAAAACCAGTTCCAATACCTTCACTTCCATTTACTAATACCATCGGTATTATTGGAAAATATGTAACTGGTTCTACTACATCACCCTCTTCAATATTATATTCTAATACTGATTCATCTTTATTAATATATATTGCTCTTGTAATTTCATTTAATTGAGTAAAAATATATCTTGGACTTGCTGAATCTTTACCACCCATTCTTCTACTACCAAAGTTACCGTTTGGTTTTAATAAATTAATATTATTTGATCCACAAAAGTCTTGTGCCATGTTAATAATTGCACCTTGTAAACTTGCTTCACCATGATGATAACCAGTATGTTCAGATATATAGCCTGATAATTGTGCTACTTTTATTTCTTCATTATCTAATTTTCGTTTAAATGAACCAAATAATATCTTTCTTTGTGATGGTTTTAAGCCATCAGTAATATTTGGTATTGATCTAATATTATCACTATTTGAAAAGTGTATTAAATCTTTGTTAATAAATTCATGATAAGATATCTTTTTAATACTATTTTCTATTATAATTTCTGGTTTATATTGTCTTAACCATTCTTTTCTATCATTTGATTTTTGTTTGGCAAATGCTAATGTTAATGCTTGATATGATAATTCGTTTTTATCTACTTGATTATCTGATATTTCTGAAATGTTATCTGAATTATTATCTGAATTATCTGAATTAGATTTTTTATCTGAATTACTTATATCATTGTATATATCTTTAGAATTATTTATAGTTGATTGATTTATTGTTTTCATATCCCATATATAATTTATTATTTTATTTTCTATATCTGTAAATGATTCCTTTGCTTCTTTTTCTGTTGATGTACCCAACCCTTTGTAATATTTTATTACATAATTCTTAAAATTATCACCAACATTTTCACACCATTTGTTGTATTCTGTTAATGTGTAGAATATTTCAGGATTTACTTTTTTACTATCAGATTTTTTATACACCTTTATTATCGGGGTTGATATAGATTGTACAAAACCTTCTATCTTTAATAAACTTGGCCAAAAATAATGAAAGAAATTCATTAATAAACCCTTTATGTGTGATCCATCAACATCTGAATCTGTTAATAAGATTACTCCACCGTATCGTAATTTCTTTGTATCTTCGTATTTTGTATTCTGTTTTAAACCTAATATCTGCTTTAAATTCTTTATCTCTTCATTTGCTAATAACTGCTTTGGTGTTGCATCACGAACATTTAATAATTTACCCTTTAAAGGAAATACACCGTACTTATCTCTTCCAATTATTTCTAATCCACTAATTGCAAAAGATTTTGCTGAATCTCCTTCGGTTAATATTAATCTACATTCACTTGATCTTTTTGTTCCTGCTAATCGTGCATCATCTAATTTAACCAAATTCTTTAAATTAACATTTTTTTTACCATCACTCTTCTCTAACTCTGCTAATTGCTTAACTTGTGCTATCTGAACTATCTCATCTACTAATCCTGTTTTACATATCTTTTGAATAAATTTATCATCTAATTCGCATTTTATATTAAATAATGATGACTTTGTTGTTAAACATTCTTTTGTTTGCGAACTAAATGATGGATCTTCTACAGTTGAATTAATAAATATTGTTAAATTATCTTTTATTTGAGATGGCTTGATCTTTAATGTCTTGTATTTTTCTAATATTACATTCGTAACTTTGTCAACTATTTGATTACTTATATAATTTAAATGTGTTCCTCCTTGAAATGTACTTATTTTATTAACAAATGTCATATGTTGAAATCCTGAATTTGTATCAAATACAACACCGACTGACCATCTTTCATTAAATTCTTGATAAATAATATTAATATTCTCATCTGTATAAAACATCTTGATATAATCTTCAAATGATTTAATAGTTAATAAATTTTCATTGTAATATACTTTGACACCAGAATGTGTTGTTCCTGCTATGTCATATACACGCCTTTTTAATAAACTTACCATGTCATTTGTTAAACCTTTTAATCCAAATCTTTTGTAATCTGGCTTGAATGTTATCTTTGTATATGATTCCACATTTTTACCTATATCTGTAATAACTGGTTCTTCTTTATCAAACATATTGTTACTAAATCTTTGAGAATACTTTTTCTTTCTTATTGGATCACATATTTCTAGTTTAAAATACTCTGAATAAATATTGGCACAATTATGTGTCACTGTAAAATCATTTATTAATAATCTATGATTTCCATCAACTTCAATACCAATATAATCACCCATTCCAACTTCATTAACCTTTAAATATCCAGTGGTTCTAGATGAATGTGTTTTTTCACCTGAACATTTCTTTCTTGGTAATAATGTTGGAATATCTACAGTATTTTCTCCAGAAATATTAATATTATATGCTTCACCTTTTGTAATAGTTGTATAAAATCCAAGAGAACGAGATAAAAATACAATATCTTTAACTAAATCTTCATGATTTAAACTACATGATATTATAAAACGATTATCATCTGTAGACAGTATTTTATATGCATCAATAATACCTGCTAAAACTTTTAATCTAGTATCACTGTCATTATTAATATAATCTATTGGAATATGCTTTTTTTCAAGTAAATTATACTTGATTAGTTGATTTTTAATAGAAGAACTATCTTTATTACTATCTCCAAGCCATAAACCTAAAATATATGGATCTATATCAATATCTTTATGTATCCATTGAACACATTCACCACGAATACCACTTAATTTTAATTTGGTAGCTTCATCTAATTTAATATAATCTTGAATATTTATATCAATTGTATTATTATTAGTAATTGTATTACAAAATTCTTCTAATTCATTTTTTGCTTCATTAATATCTTGAATAATTTTAATAGTCTTTTTATTAATACAATTTTCTTGATGATTCCACCATAAAACAGACCATCCATTTTCACTACCATTCCAGAAAATAATTTTATGATCTGGCATATGTAATGTAAGTGTGTGATTGTTATTTACTTTATAAGGTTCACCATTTACTTGAATAATTTCATACATTTGACTTTTACCTTTAATTATATTTTTAATATTTCTAATTGTTCCATCATCTCCAATTAATTTATCTTCATTTGTTAAATCTTTTGCTTGTTTAATCTGTCCATTAAATAATGGAATAAATGTATCGGCTGCTAAACATTTGGCTCCTAGACCATTCTTTCCACCGACTGTTTTACCTTTTTGATCATAATTACCTGATGTTAATAAATTTCCAAAAATTAATTCTGGAACATAAATATTATATTCTTTATGTAATTCAATTGGTATTGTTGATCCATTATTCATTACTTCTATCTCACCTAATTCTTTATTTATGTTAACTTTTATTTGATTGCATTTTGTATCACGAACTGTGTTATCTGCTGCATTTACTAATATCTCATCAAATATTTTATATAATCCTAACACTACTGTGCGATCTTTCCTTGTTATTATATTTTCATCTTCATCATATGAATAAATATTTATTGAATCAGTTTGTACTGATCCTATGTATGTATCTGGTAAATCTAAGACATGCTGATGCAATGACTTCTTTTTATACTGTTCTTCAATGCTTGGCACTGTATCTTTTTTATTTTTTATTTTTGACGACATTATTAGAATCTATATATTCATTATAACTTTAAGTTATTTTTAATCAATTTTTTTTAATAATAATAAAAAAGATTAAATAATTAAGTATAATATATGATAAAACATAATAATGGGTGATAATTACTATAATGAGTTTAACAATAATGTGAATTTTATAGAGAGTCATGTTGGTGGTAACTTGGATGATAGTTCAGAAAATTTAAAGGATCAGAAAGAAATAATAGAAGATTCAACAAATGATTACATTCGTTTAATAAATTATCATAATAAATTAAAAGAAGAGAAAAATAAAAATACAAATTACATAGAAATGTTAGACAATGAAAAAAGAGTAGCAACATATAGAATTAACAATGCGCCAACATTTGTAGGAGATATAAATTATTCTAATCCGATAATATTTCCGAAAGAGTATGATCCATATTTTGAATATCTAGATAATAAAAATCTAGGATCTATAAATACGACTATTATTAAAAAAAAGACAATTGTTAATATTGATTCAGCGAATAGAAACAAACTCACTACATTAAAAATCAAGGAATATTATACATTAAATCAAAATTCATTATTATTTACAAATAATTCAAATACATTTAAAATTGATTTAATTGATGCAGATAAAAAATTTATGGTTAATGATAAAATAATTTTGAAAGGTTTTCAATATTATTCTTTAACATATAAAAATATTAATTTCTTTTTTACTAATGATAAAAGTTATGTAATTCTTGATTTAAAACCAAATTTTGATTTTATTATTCCATATTATGATGTTATTATTTCAATTCAGAATGTTTCTAATAATGGTGAAAATCAATTTAAAAATATTCCACTAAGTCTTATTAATCAAAGACATCGTGTAGTTATATTTAATTATAATGGTGATTTACGTTTAAGATTTGAATTACCTATTATTTTTTATACTAATAATGAACTTGATCAAACATTAACATCTGATTGTATTATTACATTCTATAATATTGGTAATTATCCAATCAGTCTTATTAATGCAAATTATCCTCTAAGTGAATACAATTTAATTGGATATCATACGATTACAGATGTAACATCTAGTTATTTACAAATTAAATTATCAAATAACTTATCAATTAATCAAAATATTAATTTACAAGGTTCTTGGAATAATAATATTTTTTATACTGGTACATCTATTCAAATTGGTGCGATTGAAACTATTAATGATGGATTTTTAACACCTAATTATTATACTATACCTTTAAACAAAAGTATTAATAATGTTGCTTCTGTTAAATTATTAAGTTCTGAAATTCCGAATGTTAAAAAAAATATTAATTCTCTTATTCAAATTAGTTCTACTATGGCTAATAATAAATTATATTGGGATAATTTACTTGATTCTGTTACATACTCTATTGAAATACCAACCGGATTTTATAATTTAACACAACTTAAAATTATTATTGAATCTTTAGTATCTAAAGTTAAAAGACAATTCATATATCAAAATAATTATATTATTGATACTAATAATATTACTGTTGATTTTAATAATAGTTCTAGTATTGCTAGTTTTTATTCTTTTAATATATATAAATTACCACAATGTCTTTATTCTATTAATAAATTTAGTGATATTAATAATACACAGGGTAATAATTATACTATTAAAATTTATCATCCACAGCATAATTTACAAACTGGTGATATTATATTTATAACTAATTCTACTAATTATTATTATATTAGTTCAGAGTATATTAATGATGTTAATGGTTATAAAATATTTGAAGTCATTAATAATGATTATTATAGTATATTATTAACCGATATTAATATTATTAATGATGTTGGTGATACTAAAGGAGGTTATGATATTCAGATTAAAACATATAATTCTTTTAGATTAAGATTTGATTTTACTGATACTTTTGGTAGTATTATTGGTTTTAATTATACCGGATCTTCTATTGCTATTACTCCATATTGTGGATTACATAATAATTATACTATCACTAATTTACAACCATATGTTTATGATATTACAAAAATTCTAATTTATAATAATAATGTTAATTATTATAACTCGGTTACTGATTTTAATATTTATAATTATAAATATTTATTACTACAATGTGAAAATCTTAATGTTTGTACTAATCCTAATGGACCTTCCTATTTCTATAAAATTCAATTAAATGATAATGTTAACACTATTCTATACAATAGTTTTGTTGATGCACCTATTTTCTTAAACCCACCAATTAGATCATTATCTGAACTAACTTTTAATTTTATAGATCCATCAGGTAATACATTTAATTTTAATAATATAGATCACTCTTTTACTATTGAAATTACTAGTTTTGATAACTCTCCTTCTAATACTAATATTAATACAAGTATTTCAAGATTATAAAAATTCTATTTCTATAGAATCAGTAAAATTAGTATTTACATAATCAAAATAGTTATTATAAATAATATCTATATTATTTTTTGATGTATCTAATAATTCTTTCATACCAAGTAATATTGATTTTTTTTTCATATTTAATAATAATAATTTAAATTCTTCGTATATTTTTTCAGATACAAATTCTGTTATAAATTTATACAAATTACATATACTTTTAAAATATTCATCATCTTTGGAATCTATAAT
>Ga0214917_10001957_pt1 | contig 25786 bp, 26 predicted proteins | sample LL_1208_BB_MetaG_FD_177983 | JGI IMG/M metagenome (GOLD analysis project Ga0214917, IMG submission 177983) | Freshwater microbial communities from Lake Lanier, Atlanta, Georgia, United States - LL_1208_BB | ecosystem: Environmental > Aquatic > Freshwater > Lake | place: USA: Georgia | collected...
AAAATGTAGAGTTTGTAGTTGCTCACGAAATTCTCCATAATGTATTTGATCATATGGGTCGTAATGAAGGACGTAATCGTAAGGTCTTTAATATTGCCGCAGACTATTGCGTAAATGGTCAGTTGATCCGCGATCGTATTGGCGAACAACCTCCTAAGATTCCTATTTTCCACGATGCTAGTCATTATGGTAAAAGCGCCGAGCAGATCTATGATGAACTAATGGAAAAGTATGATGATGAAGAACTTGGAGCATTAGGTAAACTACTCGATGAACACATTGATTGGAATAAGGATGGAGAAGAAGGCGGTGGTGGTCGTCCTAAATATACTAAGGAAGAACTAAAGCAAATCCGTGACGAGGTGCGTGAAGCCGCTATTCAGGCTGCAAATGCGGCGGGTGCGGGTAATACCCCGGCTAGTGTGGCTCGTTTAATCAAAGACTTAACTGAGCCCAAGATCAACTGGCGTCAAATGCTACGTCAGCAGATCCAAAGTTTGATTAAGAATGACTACAGTTTCCAGCGTCCTAATCGTAAGGGTTGGCATATGGGTGCTGTATTGCCTGGTCTTAAGAATGATGAGACTATTGATGTTGCTGTATGTATTGATACTAGCGGCAGTATTACTGACGTTATGATCAAAGATTTCCTCAGCGAGATCAAGGGTATTATGGAAGAGTACAAAGACTTCAAGATCAAAGTATGGAGTTTTGATACCCAAGTATATAACGAGCAGGACTATGACGGGTATAATGATGATATCACAAGTTATGAACCCAAAGGTGGGGGAGGTACTGACTTTGAAGCCAACTGGAGTTATATGAAAGAACATGATATCAATCCTAAGAAATTGATTATGTTTACTGATGGATATCCTTTTGGTAGTTGGGGTGATGAATTATACTGTGATACACTGTTTATTATACACGGTAGTACCAGTATTGTTCCTCCGTTTGGTAGCCATGCTTACTATGAGGAAGAGGCTGCTCAGTAATGGCTATGAAGCATGGCAAGCCAAATGCATTAAATTTGTTGGATCTTAGGCGGGTGAGGTTTCCAGCCCGCCATTTTCATTATACTATATTAACACGTTTCAATCCAAACCGTACTATGAGTATAGAAGATTGGATCCTTCAAAACTTAAATGGTAGATTTTATATTGGGCAAACTCTATCTTTAGATAGTAACAAAACTTATACGTATGAAACGAAAATTGGGTTTGAGGAGGAAAAAGAACTTAGCTTCTTTTTGTTAGGATATTCAAATCTGTGATGAATACAAATAATCATAGATATATACTAATAATTTAAGGAGTAATTATGGTTACAAAATCAATTCCAGAACGTGAACCAGAGCCAGAAATTCAGGACCAATCCGATGATCTTAATATTAATGATCTCAATGCACTTAAGCAAATTATTGAAGTTACTAATAGTAGAGGATCATTCAAAGCTAATGAGATGGAAGCAGTTGGCAGAGTATATAATAAACTAGCTAGATTTTTAGATCAATCAGCTAAAGGTGGGCAAAATGAGTAACATAAAACATGTAGGCAGAATATTAAAGACAGGTAGGAAATGTCTAGTAGCATATAGAACATTACCAGGTGATGCTTATCATTGTCTAGTTATTCCTACTGAGGCGGTAGAAGATAGCTATCATGATAGTTTAATTAACCTTGTTGAAAGCAATGCTGCTCAAAGTGCCTATGAATTTGCTGAAGTATTAGCTAGAAATATATTTAGTGATGGTAGTGTAATGTTAACTAGTTTACATCAACAAAATAAATTGGTTAAGATTCCAACTGATCAAATTGAAATGATACCTAATACTATGCAACGGATTAAACTTAGCGAGCTTAATCAAATCATTGCTGAACAACGTGGTGTAGCAGTAAATGATCTAGCCTTACAAGATCCAAATAGTATTAAGCCTACTACAGAAATTCAGGATATTGCACAGGTTGAGGAACTACCTGCAACTATTAGTGACGAAATTGTAGATTTAGATGCTTTATCACTTGAGGATAAAGCTAAAAAATTACGTGGTCAAGCTGATAAACTAAGCAAGCAGGCTGCTGAACTACGGAGACAGGCTGAAGAACTAGTGCCTATTAAAAAGAATGCCCGGAAAAAAGCTGAGTAAGGAAGTCATAGAGAGTTGGCCTGAAATTTTTGAAGAAGTTAAACTAAACGTAGTACCTATTCAATATCTTTGTAGTGTACATGTTAAATTCAAAGATAAAAGAATTTGGACTATTGACGTTAGTCCAAAAACTAGAGATGCTAATTGGCAAACTATAGAACGTAATATTCATGAATTAGTTATGAATTATAAGCGTCATATTGATAGTATAGATTTTAAATTAGATACTGACAAAATCAAACGTGATATCACTAAAGAAACTAATAAATTTTTACGTAAACGAAGGCTCTCATGAATGTTAAACTTGTCTCCTACAGCCAACCCACTGAGGAATTTAGACACAACGGTATCGAGGATGCGCAGGACCTCATTGCTTTCTGCGCCCGCGTCAGCAATCCCAGCAATCAGTTCAATACAGAAACAAGCGAAAAACTTATACGATACTTGGTACGAAACAAACACTGGAGTCCACTCGAAATGGTCAGTGCCTGTCTCGAAATTACTACCACAAGAGACATTGCCAGACAAATCTTACGACACAGAAGTTTTAGTTTCCAAGAGTTCTCCCAGCGATACGCTGACCCTACTAAGGATCTCTCGTTCGTACTTAGAGAGGCCCGTTTGCAAGATACCACTAACAGACAAAACAGCATTGAACTTGGAACAAGTATTGAGGAGTCCATACTTAGAGAAGAGTGGATTCGGCAACAAGAAGAAGTCTTACGAGCAGCACGAAGAGCCTACACTTGGGCTATCAATAAGGGCATAGCAAAAGAACAAGCACGTGCCGTATTACCAGAAGGTTTGATGGAAAGTCGTTTATATATGAACGGTACTATTCGTAGTTGGGTGCATTTTATTGAACTACGTAGTGCTAATGGTACACAATTAGAACATCAACAAGTGGCACGAGCCTGTGCTGAAGTTATTACTAAAGTTTTTAGTTTGGCTTCAGAATTTACGGCCAATTAACATATAACGATTAAAACTTTTATCTGGGTACTCAAAGCCAATCTCGCCTTCATAAAAATTAATCATCTTATACTTCGACTTAAGCTCATTTAAACTAAACGTGTAATCGTGTTCATCATTGTCATCATGGATTTGGTCTGTACTTTGAATAACTACTAATTGATCTGTAATTTTATTAAACCAAGATCTATCAATAATATGTTCGGCACTAGTGTTGATTATTACATTAAATTCTGATAAATTCACGTTATTGACATCATCAGTCCAAGCCTTAAATTTCCAACTATCACATACCCAAGCATTATTAATTTTATCTGCTATGGATTCAACTTTAGTATCTATATCATAGGATCGAATATATTCAATATTTTTATTATTTCTAGTTAATAGTAAAAATCCTGTTAGTCCATACCATCCACCTAATATAGCAATACGACTTGATTCAGGTAAAAACTTTTCTATTTCATCACATAGCCATATCTTACTTTTTATTTGTCCATGACTAAATGCTGTAAAGTCAATCATTGTTCTAAAAGTTTTTTTGAAATAAGATAATTTGATAAAATTTCAACTAATTGACTGGTAGCTATTTCATTTGGATGCGGATTGATTTCTGAAACTGTCCACTCAGTATTTCCATTATATAAATGACTTAAATAACATGCCCAAGTTCGTCCAAAAGCAGGGTAGTTCTCTTCTTCATCAAAAAAAGTTAACCAATTATCATTGTTTATACCAAGATATAATGAATCTAAATTTATATTACTCATATTATCTTTATTATTTAATTTAATTGTATCTTTAAGATTAGGTCCATCAAAAAATTCTACATCTCGCAGACTTCTATAAAAAGTATATGTAATATTATTTAATTCTAAAAAATTTTGAAGTAATAATATATTCCTCGTATAAGAAATGAACCATTCTTCAGTTGTAGTTTCAATGATGTTATATCTCATCCAATTCTTTACATTTTGATTATGTCTATCAAAACTTCGACTTACAAGCATATTTTTCCATATTTTTCCGTTAAAATGTAGTTTTCGACTAGCACAAGTCCATCCAATAACAACATGATATGTTTGTCTTTCTTTTACAGATAATGGTAACAAATAATTTATAGTAGATAAAGAAATAGTGTCATTACTATTTCCATCTATTGCCAAAGAAATTACATCAGTTTTTAGTTTTTTATTCATCATACCTTGTTGGTTATACATTGGTCTAAAGTCTCTTCTATACATAAGAAAATATTTACTATATTGAGGATAATCAAGTATTGCATACCAATCAATATCTAATTGATATTCAATGCAGAATCTCTTCCAAGCAATTTCATCACCGGCAACCATACTACATCCATTTAAGAGAATTCTTTTCATATTAGATGTTTATTATATGATTAAATCTAGATTTTAGCCAATCAAAATCATTGATAAGTTTTAAATTATCTACATTATCCCGATTTACAAGAGCATAGTTTTTACCTTCTTTTGCTCCTCTAATACAGTATTCACCAAATGGGTTTTCTGTTCCTACTTCACACCAAGTGTTTAATCTCTGTACACTTTCATCATTGTCTTTTTTATTAAGCACATTAAGAGTAAGTTTGACACATTCTCGAAATGCACTACGCCAAGTGCTAAACTCATCTACATTAAAATGAGTTATATTTGATACTTGTTCAATAACTTTAATCTTATTATTAATACTCAATGTCATATCAAGTGATTCAGTGTTAAGCTTTGACGTCAACATTCTGGGTAATAGCTTTACAGCACCATAACCATATGTTAAACCGTTAACTGGATTTAAACTATAGAAAATATGTACGCAATCCTGATCATATTCTGAAACTTGGTAATCAAAATTGAAACTATCTAATAGCCTAGCATCACCATCGACTACCCAAAACATCTTAGTAAAACTGGCCTTTGCGGCTGCTATATGTGCTTGATGAATACCCTTAATACCATTTATTCTTTTAGCCAACAAAAATTTTTTAGATAAAATACTCCAATTTTCATCAGCATTAGGTTCATCAGTTGAAATAAAAATTATATCGTACATAATTTAGCTTAGTATATTTATTTTTCTTATCATTTACCTTTCTTAAGAATAAATAAAAGACTATAGGAGTTAAAAATGAATTCTACAAAAAAAGCTTTACTAATAGGTTGTGGTTCAAAATGGGGTGAAACATTCACCAAAACAATTGCTAATTCAAACTACACTATCGACTTAGTAACACATTCTGATTTCTCATATCCCAATGTAAACACCGTAAAAATTGATTGGCACTCAATCAGTTTAAACCAAATCAATGAGATTATACCTCTAACTGACTATAATTTAATATTTTTTAATCATAATTCTGCTGGTGCTGTAAATGATCATTGGCTTAAAGATGGCCACACAATTCCACAGGAACTGTGGAATAAAAGTTATTGGATTGATTGTCAATTTCCTTATTATGTAATAAAACATCTTAATGGAAATATCAGAGAAGATACCAAAATTGGATGGATGTTGACCGGATTAATTGTTAATAGAAATAGTGAGCATTTTAAATTCGCAGGTTACGCTGCTTCTAAATCAGTTAATTTTCATTTAATGAGAGGATTTAGTCAAGTCTCTAATAATGGAATTTATTTTGCCATTAATCCCGGTCGTCTAATTGAAAACGATCATAAAAAGGATTCAGAGGACATTCTACAAGTCATAGAAAAAATTACCAAATTAGATAGTGGGAAATCATTTTCAAAAGATGGTAGTGTATGGATGTAATTAATCTATAATTTTATAGTTAAGCCAGAATACTAGAATACCATATCCATCTATAATCTTTAATATTCCTTATACCATGAATTGATCCATGTGTATTTAAAAACATTACACCATGATTCTTTTTTTTAGGTGCTTGATACACTGGCTCCTCACTATCACTGGTATAGAATTCTGTAGATGTTTCATTATCTTGTATTAAATTAACAATACATTGTACTACAACATTAACATTATCGATATGTGGACTCATATAAAAACCAGGATAATCTAAAATTATATTTGCAAATTGAATAAAATTATTTCTTATTTCTGAAATATTCTTTACATATTTTTCCTTAAATTCTTTCGTAGTGCTAACAACATCTATAATTTGTTCCTTAAAAGTTTGTCCTTTTATCATATGGACGGCATCATCTTTATCGCCTTCATAATAATACCTAAAAATTTCCTCAGAAAATTTTATAGTATTATAATTATTTTGATCCTTTACCAAACTTTCAAATTCTAAATTATTAATATCATAACCTTGAAGTTCAATTTCCCAAATAGGTACTGAATAAAAATGTGAAAAAAAACTCTTTTTTGGCTGTATTGTAAAATGTTTATGAATAACTAATTCCATATAATTTCTCTTAAGGTAGTTTATACAATAATTTAGAATCTAAAATTATTTCTAAAATTGTGCTACCAGGTAAATTAGCCCAATCAATTGAATCAATATTAATTATATTACCCAATGGATAACGATCGATTGTCTTTTTTGATAGGATTGATTCATTTCTAAATTCATCATTATCAAGAATCCTTGAATAAGTATAATTTGGATCCAATACTAAATTTGGTGTCATAATAAGATTACCTGTAACATCATTTTCTGTTAAGTCATCACAATCTAGCCATGCTTTAAATTGATCTTTTCCTATAATATCTTCTTGTAACCAAACACTGTAATTATATTCGCTAATGTTAAAATCAAATCCCCCAGGAGTTATTTTCTCAATATAATCTTCATCCCATAGCTTATTAGTAATACATTTTAAATTATATCCGTCACAACATTGCGCTGTGTATTGAATCTGTGTTTTATCAAATAATCTATTTCTTCTTGGTAAATCAGCATAAGTATATCTTTCTAATTGGTGTGTGTTTGTATTAATAGCATGTGTAAAAGAATGTACTATTTTCTTATCAAGACCATTAGGTACTATTGAGTGGGGGTGAAAATATTTAACGGCTAATCTAGTAAAAGATCTATGCCAAAGATTGAGATGTTGTTGTTGGAGAATATTTATATCTGAAAGCACTAGATTAATTATTTCTAATTCTTTGGATACATCATCATCTAAATATGAATCAAAAAACTCTAACGCATTTTTAATTTTATCAAGATGAGGAATACATTCATCTAAAGTAAAAGTCCTTTCAGAACGATTCATAATATTACAATACCAATCTAAATTTAAACATCGTTTTAATGTACGTTGATAATAATCTTTCCATTTATGAGTAAATGAATGATCATTAAATTCTATCTCTATAGTGATCAACTCTTTTCTTAAATTAATTACATTAAAGATTAGCACAATTATACCTCCCTTGGATAATATAAATTATTAATAGCAGATATAGAACCACACATTTCTACACAAAATAATAGTCTACCATCTTCTACACTTTTCTTATTCCAACCATCTATAAAAAAACTTTTAAAATCGCTATTATTCAGTATTTCATATATATTATTTTTTCTTAAATCAATTTTGTCTATTCCCATTTCTTTGATTTTATGATTAAATTGCCATCGACTATATGTACTATAAAATTGACCAAATACCCCCCCTAAAAAACAACACGGTAATAAATGGCCTGTAGCAGATACATAAACTTCCTGTATACGGTTATCTACTGATCTACATTTTATACAAGAAGTTTTTCCAAGATTACTGCTAAAATCGTTAAGAGTAGGAGGTTCAGGATTTATAGCAATTTTAAACGAAATATTTTTTACATTTTCCTTCACTACCCTTTCTCCTTGAAAATTTACAGGATATATTGGATATTCGAATTCACCATCTTTATTGTATACCCATAAAGGAATTTGCTTTCCGTTATACTCTCCGAACCCCATAGGATTTTTTAAAACTAAACTAAACCCTAAATCATCTGCTATTTTTTTTGCTTCTGAAACCTGATGTTGATTGTGTTCAAAAACTAAAAACTCCCATATACCAGTAGCGCCTGTACTAGCATATGCTTCCATATTAGCAATAACTTTTTCCCAATGTACACCTCTACGATATATATGATTAGTGTCCTTTAATCCATCTACACTAAAAACAACAGAAGAACGTTGCCAAAGATCGTGTGTATGAGTTCTATTTTTTTGAACTTGAAAAAAGAAATTTCCAACTTCTTTCCAATAAGTAGGCTTTCGCATACCACCATTAGTTCTTACTTGTTGAACAATATGTCTTTTACTTGTTATTTGAAAATATTCAAGTATCGGTAAAAGGTCCAGAGCTATACCAGGATCACCTAAATTTCCACAGTAATTTATACCCATAATATTTCTTGCAAATTCAGTAGGGAAAAATTTCTTAATATCATTTATGGATAATTCAGTAATCTCCAAATCTGGATGAGTTACTGCTCCTGAAAAATTTCTACTACAAGAAGGGCAACTAGCATTACATCTTGATGTTAATTCAAGATGAAGTTTTCCTATGTTTTCTAAATTATACACTTGATTCCCTAATAACAGTTTCCACGATTTGATTAAATTGAGTTCTCCAATCTAATTTTCTACGTTGATCTAATTCATCTAAAAATCCAAATAATTGATTAATTTCATTTATATTTATAGATGAATTAAGCATTCTAGTTCTTACTCCTAATATCGATTTTTGATAATCTGGTATAGGATTATCTAATGTATCAATGAACTTTTCTAAATAGGGAACTAGGGTATTTCCAAAATGATACACATTAAAACACGAAGGTGCCATAATTGTGTTCCAATGAAAAAAGATAGGTTTTTTTAATTTCCATTCATTAACTTTTTGACCTAATTGATACATACTAGGTAATGATAGTGCTGAAATAGTTGCGTGAACTTGAACTGCTATATCTTTTGATTCAAGTAGCATAAGCATATTTTTTTCAGCTTTTTCCATGTCAAATCCATACCTAACATACTCAACATCTGGACCCCAACAATCAATACTACAAATAAATTGAATTCCTTTAATTTTATTTTCTTCAATAAGATTATGAATTTTTTCTAATTTAATTTTTAGTTTATCATTGTCATGATTCAAATTAGTAAAAATATCAAATTGTAATTCTGGGCAAGGGGTTTTTTCGAAAAAATCTAATAACATATTAAATTCTTCTTGATATAAAGGTTCTCCACCTAACATTTTAAAATATTTTAAGTTGTTTCCATACTGAGTCATATATTCAAAAAACTTTTCTAAATATTTTGGATACTTAGACTTTTGATCTATAGACATATTCGAATAATCTGTATTAAATTTACTTGGACCATGGAAACGTACTTCCTGCTCTATTTGGCTACTGAATCTAGGTCTACAATATATACAGGATTGATTACATAAATTGTTAAAATAAACTTCTAAAATTGTTGGGCTAACAATTAATGATGATGGATCTTCAAATAATTCTACAGGTATAAAAGAATCCTTATTTTTAAAAAATTTCACTCTTTCACTGTTACCACCTACTGCTTCTACATCCCTACAATATTCACAACCATTTCCAGGCCATTCCCCATTTAACATTTTTTTTCTATCTTCAAGCTTACCTTCCAAATTATGAAAATTCATTATAGAATTTTCATCAAAGTAATAATGTTTACATCTATGACAACTAGATGTAGATCCTGAATTTAAAAATATTGTACTCCAGCCCCATTTAAATTGACACGTTATTCCATCATTTACAAAAACTGTTTTGTTATTGTCCATCATATTTTACCTATAAATTTAGCAAAATTAATTTTTTTATTTCTACGCTTAGTATATTGCTCAAAAAATATATCACTATCTCGTCTCATTTGTTCTTGATTATCTCTAATAAATCCTTGGTCTAAAAATTTAATTAATCTTTGATAATGCTCATGTTCTAAAGATAACAATTTATCTTTAATCGTTTCATAAAATCTTTGATACTTATTAATATAAAAATCTCTTTCTGATCGGGTTAGACAAGCAAACCCTTGAAACTCTGGTTTATCTACCATATTAATACTAATATAAGGTTTTACCCTAGTTCTACTTCTTATATCTATAATATCTAGGTACATTTGATCTAGACTTTGTAAAGAAATAGCACTTATGGTGGTACTTATGCTTAAATTCTTTACTGTACTGTTAGCAAGATTTTCAACATTAAATAACCATTCTTTGTAATTCATGCCTTCACGAATAAATTCAGCAACTTCACCAGCACTCTCATTGCTAATATTCATTCTTAAATTTGATAATTTTTTTATTTTTTCAAAAAATCGATTCATTACTAAAGGTTTTTGACATAAATTAGAATGAATCACACACTCTATATTAGGATTATATTGAGTCATCATATCAAAAAGAATAAAAACTTCATCATGCATCAAAGGTTCACCTCCTGAAACTCTGATACTTTCTAAATCAAATATCACAGTATTAAACCATTCCCAAAATAGTTTCATGTTGGGTGGATCAATCATTTGATCTATTTCTATAATACTTTTTTGATAATGTTTTCTATCATCTGTAATAATATCAGTGTATAAACCATTATTTTTAATATCGTTGATCCAACTTGTACTAAATTGAGGACTACAATAACTACAGGCTAGATTACAAGTATTTTTAAATGCTAATTCCAAAGCTTTGGGTTTGAATATATAATTTTCATTTTTATAGTCTTCTGCGGATAAATGATCTGAAAAACTTAAACTTTTACGAGTCCTATCACTAGTTAGTCCTAAATTTTCATATCCCCAACAACTGTTACAAGCTGAAGGTTGCCCTCCATTTAACATTTCTTTTTGTTGCAATCTCTTTTCTAAAGGATTATAAAAAGTATCTACAGTATTTCCTACCTGAACAAAAGGAGTATAATGACAACTGGCAATCTTACCAGAATAAACCCATATACTTGCTTCATGAAATTTAGCAAGGCAAAATGTAGGACTTATTTCACTCTTTATCTTAATTAATTTTTTTAATTCCATTTATAAATTGACGAATATTTTCATGTTCTGGAAAGGTTTTATAAAAGTCTTCTGATCTAATCATATCTAATTGTCTTGTACAATGATCAAATTTAAGCATTTTTTCTTTTACAAAAAACATATTTCTTTTAACACTTCTCATAAATCCTATTGCATTATCTATTCTAGATAAGAAATATGTTGAATGTGGAAACTCTTTCACCCATAGTTTATATTGGTTAAATTCATTTTCTATTTCATCTTTTTTCCACTCTGGGATATTTTTAAGACTATAATAATCAGGAACATCTAATGGATTTATATTAATATCATTTATTCCAATTAATCCATTCTCTACCCATTCTTTATGTAAGGTTATTAAATTAAAAGCATTTATCCATGATACAGTAAAAGCAGCTTTAAACTTTACATGTGGAGATTCTTTCTTGATTGTCTTTACATTTTCTACTATTTTATTCCAATTAGTTCCAGATCTCCAATATTCTGCTCTTTCATAACTACCATCAATACTTGCAGCAACTTCTACTTTTTTTAATTTATTCCAATAATGATAAACAGGGTCATAACCTTTTAATTTTAATTGACTAAGATTCGTATTATAAATAATATCTACATCAAAATTTCCTATTTCTATTACCTTTTTTAATACTTCATAGTGTTCTTTCTGCATAAGAGGTTCCCCCCCAGCAAAATATAATTGTTGAACTGTATCTAAATGAGGAATAATCTGATTTAATAAATCATCTTCTTTTTTACCACTAAAAAGAAAAGTTTTTTTACTATTTGGACTAATTTTTTTATAATCCTCAATCCAGCCTGTACTATATGCAGGACCACACATTCTACATTTAAAATTACATAAATTATTCCATCTTGCATCTATATAAAATAATTTGTGATTTTCCACTTCTCCGTCAATTTTTGTTGAAGCAATTACTTGTTTAATTTCTTCTTTTGACATAAATGCATAATTAAATCCTGATTTATATTCATCATTTAAAGCTTGTCTACTTGTACATACATAACAACCATTAGGTTCTTTTCCTGTTAAAACTTCTAGTCTTAATTTTTTAGTTCTATCATTATTCCAAACTTCTTTTAAAGATTGTTCTTTAAGATTACCTAAAGGAAGTTCTTTGTCATGAAACTTCCAATTCGAATTAAAAACACAACAAGGAGTAACATCACCTGCTGGGCCTACATATTGATGTATGAAAGGTAAAACGCAAAATGTCTTACTTTTCATGGCTAAATCTAGAGGGTTAAATTCATTTTCCATAATTTATATATAACTTTTAAAAATTGATAAGATTTTTTTAAACGAATGATTGTGATCAATATTTCTTTTAAAATCAATTGTTTTTAAATTAATCAAGGCCTTTTCAAATAGTCTTGAATTATCTGGACCTGTTATAAGATATGTTTTATAGATTTCATAAGCTTCCATAAAAGTACTATTAGCATACATCTTGTTTATTTGATTTTCAATTTGTTCTAAAATATGTGCTCTTGCTTTTAAAGGAATAACATCTACACTATATTCTTCTGGATAAACTAACTTATTCATATGAATATAGCAAATTTTAGGATAATCTTTTGAAAAAATATTAAACCATTCTGCGAAATTTATTGAATTCATCCAAGTCATAGCATAACTTAGAGTAATTGTAAAATTTTTAAACTCTGCCATCTTGGAATAATACAGGTCTATATTATGTTTTACAACAGAATATTTTCCCCCGAATCTAATATATTCAAATGTATCATCAGTTCCGTCTATACTAAATGTTAATGTAATGGATTGAAAATGTTCACAGTATTTCCAAATCTTATCATGATATGTTTTACCATTTGAAAAAATTCCTAAATTTATTTTTTTTGAAAATCCTTTCTCAATCAACCAATCTAGAAATTCATAAACTTTAGGATTTAATAATGGTTCACCACCTAATATTGTAAAGTTAACTTTATCAAAATTAGTTGTTAAAAAAAATTCTTTCATTAAATCTATTTTTTTTAATAGATTAGTTGACATACTTTCAAGTATTTTAATTTGTTTTAAGTTGGAATTAAATTTAATGGACTCTGAGTAAATCTGTGAACTGTATTTTGCGTTACAATATATACATTTCATATCACACAAGTTATCAAATGCTACTGTAATCCAATATTGATTATCTAATAATTCGGTTTCCAACATATATCTTTGACTATATTTGTTACCTTCTTGTTCTTGTTTGATACAATTATGACAATTTTTTTCAATATCTACATTAGAAAGTTGGTTCCTATAATCATCTAAATTAATTGGGTCAAAATCTGTCTTAAAATAACAACATGGTCTTAATGGTTTATCCTCATTAGTAAAAAATAACCACTGTTTATGTGCCTTACAATTAATATATTTTGTTAAATCCATGAAGATAACTCAGGAAAAGTTGAATTGAAATTTAAATTTCTTCTTTTATCGTACTCATTTATAAACTTAAAAAATTGATCTTGAAAATATATTTTTTCTCCCAAGTTCATTGTTGAATTTCTTGATTGCCAATATTTATAAGTCATTTCCCAAGTTTCCATTTCTACTCTTTTCATCAGATTTGAATTATTAATTTTATTATTCACTGATTGAAAATAGATATCAGCTTCATCTGGTAAAATTCTTAGATCAAACTGTTTGGGATTTGTTAATCTTGCAATATTAAACTGAATATCAATGCCATCTTTTCTTAGCTCTAAAACTTTATCAATAAAAAGATTAAAACTAAAAATGCTCATTACACCAAATGTGACCATTATTCTTATAGGTATTGAAAATAATTGATGTACTTGTCTTACCGTTAATTCCCATCTTTCAATATCTAATCCATCTCTAATATATTCTGCTTGTTTACCCCATGTGTCCATACTTGTATAAACAGTAATACTATTTATACTTTTTGATTCTAGTAAAAATTTGGCTTTATTAAAAAAGGCTTGTAAATTTTTATCTGGTACACAAAGATTTGAATTGATACTTAGGTTTAATTTTTTGTTTTCATTATTAGCTATATAATCTAATAATTTAATAAAACTCTTAGTAGCTAACGGTTCCCCGCCTGTAATTCTAAGATGTTCTAAATCTTTATACATATCAGGTAACCATTGCCAAAATGCTTCGATATAAGGATTAGTTTCTTCAAGAATCATATCGTGCATTTTATCCTTGTGTACAGTAGGATCATCAACAGGATAACTGCCTAATCTACGTATTTCTTGTTCCCATTTGCTACTTTGACCAGGACTACAATAACTACAGGCAAAATTACATGTGTTACTAAAACTCAGTTCTAAATAAACAGGATTAAAGTGAGTATCCCATTTACTATTTTTAATTGTTGTAATTCTTTCACTAGTTGCCCAAGAATCATTATTGAATCTTTTCCTATCACTTATAACATTTGGATCTAAATCTTCTATCTGCCAACAATAGTTACATTCATCAGGTCTTACTCCATTTAACATTTCTTTTCTACGTTGTAATTTGTGATCTGTATTATGTAATTTGCTGGGATCAAGTTTTACTTGATCTAAGTTCCATCTATGAATAGGTGGGTGATAACAGCTATGATTTTCTCCCATACCAAAATGCATTGTTACTTTTAACCACTTTGCAATACAAAAACTATGTTTAGTATCATCAGCAATATCAATTATTTTTTTCATATAATATTTGTAAACTCTGGAATAAAATTTTTAATTTCTAAATTACGAGATTTATCCAACGTATTAATAAAATTTTTAGCCATTATGCTTAATTCTTTATCAAAATTTATTTCAAATTTACCCTTTAAATTATTAAATTGTTGTAAGGTTAATTTATTTTCAAGATCTGATAAAAGTTTATTTCTATAATCTATTGGTATTACTTTTACACTCAAATACTCTGGGTATAAAACATAATTATGTACAGGTTCTTTGTTATAATTTTCTACAAAAAATTTTCTAAAATTACCTAAGTTTGTTATATTTAGAAAACTTACAGTTTGCGTAATAGTCCATTCAGCATTATCAAGTTTTGAAATCTTATCTAAATTTTTTAAAACATCATTCCAATTAGTGGGCCATCTTATATAATAATTGCGTTGCTCAAGGTCATCAATACTACAATTAATAGTTACTTTTTTAAAAAAAGATAATAATTTTAAAAAATTATCTGGTAAATTTGTCATATTCAAGCTATAAATTAAATGAATTTTTTGGCTTTGGTTATTTTCTATTAAGGATTGTAAAAAAATAAAATGTTCCTCAATTAATGTAGGTTCTCCGCCATTAATGTATATTTCTTCTACATCATTACTAACCTGAGCCAAAGATTCATAAAACTTCTTATCTTTAAACCAAGTAAAATTTTCTAAGAGTCTTAATTTAAACCAATCTAATTCTGCTGATAACTTTTTTTCATCCCTATACCATTTTGAACTACTGTAACTATTACATGTAACACAGGCACTATTACATACATTACCTAGTCTTAATTCAATATAACGATAATTTACATTATCCATTTTAGGTTCTAATTCTAAAAAAGGTAAAAGATGCGCCCATCTTTCATTCTCATATTGACGCTTACTTTCTATTCCACTAGCTTCATCTCTCCAACAGCCCTCACATTCATTTGGCCTATTACCGTCTATCATAGACTGTCTAACTCTAATAAATGTATCTGAATTAATAATTTCTTTAATATCTGTATCTTCCAAAAGCATTAAATCTGAACTATTTGATTTTTTAGCCCAACTTATTGCGTTAGTATGGTTGCTACGACAACAAAGACTGACACCGCCATTAGGATGTGTAGCTAAATGTATCCAAGGTAATACACAAAATGACCTACTATTCATAGAGATTGCCACCATTTGTGTAATTCAGGATGTTGACTATATATAGAACCTAGATTAACCTCTGTATTATTTCTAATCTTATCCAATTTTTCTGTATATCTCTTTCCTCGAATAGCTGCTTCTTTGTATTTGTCAGGCCATTCCTCTTCATGAGTTTTCCGTGATTCCTTTAATGCAATTAAATTACTAATTAAAGTATCATGTTTATGATTAGCTCTAGGCTTGATATATTCTAATATATCATCAACAATGTCATTTAATATAGGTCTAGGCCAACTTAGTGGAGTCCACATTATATCAGGATGAAAAGCAAAAGTTATTTTAGTTTCTATCTTAACTCCTAACTCTAAACTTAAATCAAACAACTCTTTTAAGCTAAACATGCCCGGAGCTGTAATTGTCAAATCTAAAATCATTTTTTCTCGACCATTAGGCAACTGTAACCCTAATTTAAAATTATCTAACCATTGGTCCCATTTTATACCTGTTCTAATATATTCAACAATTTCTCCTGTACCATCTATACTAGCACACATCATCCAATCTTTAAACTTGGTAAGATAATTATAAAGATTATGTCTACCAAATTGTACTCTGCTCAAGTTACTGTTATATCGTAAATAGCAATTTTTTGCGCTACCATTCTTTAACATCTCCTGTAAAGTCCACCAATGTATATCATACATCAAAGGTTCCCCACCAACCCAATACATTTCTTCAACTATGCCTCGACTTACAGCATCCTTAAACTCTTCTTCTACAACATTTAAAGTGAAATCTTGTATAGCGTCTCTTATTTTTGGAACCATAAACGGTTGACTTTCAGGAGTCCACATATTATGAATTTTTTTCTCAGTTTCCCAGCTAGAACTTAATTGTTCACCACACATACGACACTTAAAATTACATAAATTACTGAACCTATAATCAAATGATATAGGTTCCATAGTAGTAAATCCAGTTTCATCAGTAGAGTCAAATGCCTGTTTAATTTTATCTCTGAACAAAGTTCCCGTGAACCACCCTCTGTAGGAGTGTCCTTCCATTAATAAATTTTTATTACATACATCACATTGCGGTATTTGTTCACCTCTCATAAGTTTAACACGTATATCCCGCATATATGGACTATTCCAGTGTTCTTTTAAACTGACTGGCTGATATTCTTCTACAGAAGTTTTACTTTCCTTAACAATTCCATATTTTTCATCATTACTACTGTCAATATATTGTTTTTGAAAACTATGTTCCTCACGGCTAGCACAGCATAAACGACGTTCGCTTTGTGGACTTATATATGTATGCGTCCATGGAGCCATACAAAATACAGGATTAGGATTGTTAGAATCAGGTAACCCATTTGATTTCCATATTGGTATTATTTTATTGGCATTTTGATCGTTCATAACAATTATTTTTTAAAAAGATTAGAGGAAGTTAAATATATTACTATATTTATATAGATTAATAAGCGACTCTTAAATATGTTAATATATAATTTCTTAGAACCAAATAAAAAGATTACTCAACAACTTGAAATAGAATTAAATGATTTTCAATTTACAAAAAGATGGAAAGAGTATCTAATTAAAACTTATAATAGACTACCTGATATTGATTGGTTAGTAGGTAGAGCCAATAAACCATGGATGAATACATTTGAGGAAAGGTTAAATATTCACCTTTTTAGAATTTACAAAGCATTTTTATTCTTTCAACACAATCTTCCATATGATTTCAAAGAAGAAATTAATTTAATCGAATATTTTGTTTTAAATCCAGATGCTATAGGTCAACTTCATTTAAATAAATGGCATCGTTATTTTACTACTCTTGCCGAAATTTATCTACAAGAGAACATCAAAATACCTCCTAATTGTACTAGAGATGAACTTTATAGAAATATTCATGAATTGAACGGACATATTCATCATCTTGAACGTTTTACCTTCGGAAAAAATAAAAAACGTACAAAGTTTGGTTTAGACGGTCAATATGCTATACATGTACCTAATAAGCATAATATGAGCAATGTGTTTAATACTATATGGGCACCTGGATATGTTGAGTATTTAGATCCAGGATTTTTTGATTTTAAAAATGACAATTACAATTTTGATGTATGGTTACATGAAGATATTCAAGGTAAGGATTTAATCAGAGCTTGGTTAGATGATGATAACATCAATGAGGAAGATGTCACAGGAAATATTGTAATGACTCCTAGTATTTTATTAGACCCATCTAGAATTTACCAAAAAGTAATAAATGACGAACAATTTAGACAAGACGTTGCTGAATCTCATAAAACTTTAGACAGAGCACCTTTAGGTAATATAAAAAATATTAACGATATAAATTTTGAATTATTAATTACAAGTAAAGTAACTAGTATAACATTGGACAATAAACAACTTTGGTCTAATTCAAATCTGGATTGATAAATGCTTCTGAACTAGGATCTTCTGCTTTAAATATTGGAATTACTCCTGTTGTTTTACTGTAACTTTTGGATAATATTTCTTCCTTTGTAGGAATTTCTGCCTCAATATTATCAAACCATTCTATAAATTCTGAAGGGAATGTAGATCTAAAATCCTTTCCTCGTCTAATATCATATTGATAATAAAAATTTTTAAAATCTAATTGCTGTTGAGGCATGTTTATGACATTCTTGTGTGGTGTTTTAATAATATCCAAGTAATCAATTAGTCTTTGAGTTTGTTCTATTTCAATACTCATTAAAACAGGATGTGTATGTCCATTAAGTAAGACTTTAGTGTTTTTTTCAATTTGATCATCTAACCAAGATTGTAATTTTTCTTTATATTTTTGCCTTATATTAACTGGCAACATAGCACAACTTTGAAAACTAGGAAATCTTAAAATATTTAAACTCATTGTTGGATAAACTGTTTGATGTTTTACTTTAAAATCAATTATGTCATCCATAAATTCTGTTATACTAGCTAGGCAAAGACTATTAATAGTCATCATTAAATGAGTCTTTTTGATATTTCCTTCAGTGTGTAATCTATTTAGATTATATAACCATTTGTTATAGTCTAAACCATCCCTAATATATTCACCATGTTTTCCTTTACTTTCCCCGCTGGTATAAATTTCAAGATGAGGAACATAATGACTGTATTCTATTAATTTGTTCATTATGTCATCTTTTGGAACTAGATTCGTATTAATAGCGTATCTTAAAATACCTGCCTTACGATTGCGTACCTTATTTTGATTATTTTTAAACCACTCAAATAACTTCCACACACCCGGCGCCATTAGTGGCTCTCCACCAGTGATCCTTATTTCTTCTAGTTCATCTGATAATCCTTGATCCCACCAACGCCAAAAAGCTTGTGTGTAAGGATTCTTTTCATCTGGAATTGGTTTCGAATGTGGGGCTTCGTTTATAAAATGGCTACGGGCATCACCATTTATATTTCTATAAGGCCCAAACTTATGAATATCCTTTACCCAAGTAGTACTAAATGAAGGATTACAATAACTACAGGCAAAATTACAAGTTCTATCAAAACTTATTTCTAAAGTACGTAACATAGTATTAGTGCGCCAATCACTGGCTGCTGCTTCTAATATATGTTCATCTTTAAATACAGCTGTCTTGTAAGCTCTATCACTAATATTATTTCTTCCTAAATCCTCAATTTTCCAACAGTATTCACATTCCTGAGGTCTAATACCTGCTTGCATCATTTTTCTCATTAATTTTTTATGAGGTGTATTATGAATAGCAGTAGGATTTTCAACTAATTCTTTGGCATCTATTTGATGACCTAATGGGTGATGGCAACTAGTAGTTTGCCCATTACCTAACCATATTGTAGCATTTAACCATTTAGCGGCGCAGAAACTTTCAGAAATAGGATCAATTATACGAGTTTTATATTCAGCAAAGGATTCATTTTGTCTTGGCATATTAAATATTTCCTGCTTTCATTTGACAATCTAAATAATAATCCTTAAGACTTGGAAAGGTTGATAAAAAATCTGTACCTTTTCTTTTATCATATTGTTTTATAAATTGATAAAATTGTATTTTATTTTTTGATACTTGATCAGAACTTAGTCTTTGTTCTATAATATCTATATTACGTTCCAATTTTAAAATTTCATGTGGTTTAAACCCCTCAAAAGTATCTAAATAATCCTCACCTTGTTCGTGTTGTTTCATAAAATCTAAAGCAGATTTTAATTCTTCAATAAGCTCTGGCGTTGCATTTTTAGGACTAAACCAATTAGGATAGTCTAATAAAGGAATATCAAAATAAATTCGTTGACTTTTCTTTAGTAAATATTTTTTACCCTTTAAACCTCTGCGAGTTTCAAAGTCAGTAAGTTCCATAGACAGTTCCTTTTCTTGTTGGCTTTTACCGCCAAACTGACATCTTAAATCTAAAATTAACTGAAGGAAATTTTTTAAACTTGGTATTGATAACAAATTAAACGTATTAATAAAACTAATTGTAGTAAATTGTGTTTCACTTAAAAATCTTTTTATATTCTCCAACATAATATCATATTTTAAACCATGTCTAATATATTCAGCTTGATTGCCTGTGCTATCTAAACTAATATATAACCAAAATCTATTCAATCCTTTATCTACATATTGAAAAGATTTTTCAAATTCACCATGTAATTTAGGATTTTTATCATATAATCTTATTTTTTCTATCTTTTTGACTTTTTCTAAAAATTTATCGAATAATCTAGGATCTGGAGGGCACATATTACTTGTAATACTAAGTTCTAAAAGGCTGTGCGGATTATCTGCTACATAGTCTAATACTTTAAAAGTATTACGATCCATCAACGGTTCGCCACCTGTCATTCTAAAAACTCGAAGATCGTAATAAATTTCAGGCCACCATGACCAAAATGCTTTTACATATGGGTTATCTTTGTTACTGCTTTCTATAGGCATATAGCCACTACGTTCTAAACTACTAATATCATTATGAATAAAATCATAAAGTTTATAGGGACCATGAGCTCTAACTTCCTCTTCCCAAGTAGTACTTAAATGCGGACTACAGTACATACATTTAAAATTACAAGTTCTATTGAAATTAACTTCGACATATGTAGGTACTATATTTCCTGTATCCCCATTCTTAATAACGTTATCTATATTAGGTCTGGCCCACCATTCTGCGGATTTATAATGTCTATCACTTAAATGATTTCCATCTCCTGCATCTTCTACTCTCCAACAATAAGCACACCCTTCAGGTCGTTTACCCGATAACATTAACTCTCGTTCATTCTTTTTATGCTTAGTATTATGTAAAGCACTTACGTCAATTTTAAGTTCATCTAATGGGATAGGATGTGGTGGAGGATGATAACAACTTTGTGTAGTGCCATTAGTCAAATTAATACTAACTTGTAACCACTTAGCCATACATATTGTAGGACTGTATGAATTTAGTTTTTCACGAACTGTCTCAGCCTTTTGATAGTATTCAGTATATCCAAAACTACGTTTTTTACCTGGACCATCATCCCAATTATAAACACAAAAATTAGTCATTTTTATATATTGTTTCAAAAAGTTTTTCTAAAAAACTAGTTTCAGAAATATCTTCTAAGTTATAATTTTTATTTTTTTTCATATATAAAATAGCATCCAATGCGCCATGCATAGTTAATTCACCAACAGATTTAGAACAAAGTTTGTGTAAAGATTCTATGGATTTTTTATCATTCTCATCGTGTCTTATTTTATCGTATAAATGAGCAGCCTCTTTAAATCCCAAAGACCACTTAACAAAATCAGTATCTTGATTTTGAACTATTTCTATTTCTTTGTAACCATTAGAAATTGACCATTTTACGGGAAAATACTTTGCTACCCAGTTGTCCTTATTTTTAAAAACTAAACATTTAGTATTATTATTAGGGATATCATTTATTTCAAAATATTGACTATTATCTAACCAAGGATTAAAAACAATAAAATCAGTTTCTTTAGGACCTAGTTTACTTAGTTCAGTATCATATAGCTTGGAGTCACCTTTCCAAATAACACTTTTTACTTTTTCAATATCAATTTTTAAAATTTTAGTCATTTTCAATTATGTCTACTCTATTATGAGTTCTATAAACACGCTTAAAAAATTTAGATTGATCACTGTCAAAAGTAACTACATCTAATTCTAAATCATTTCTTAATTGTTTTTCTAACCATTCCAAACGATACTTTATATCAGTTGCAGGTCCATACCCTTGTTTAAGCCAATACTCAGTAAGATAATCAAAATCTCTCACGTTGCGATAGTCCCAATCAGTTAAATTAGTCATATAACAACCTTCTCTAGCACCCATCATGGCCCATAAACCATTTTCTATATCAGCACCAACATTACACCAAATTAACAATCTATGCAAATTCTTCCAATGTACGCCTTCTTTTACTGTTACTTTAGTAAGTTTGGCTCCACGATCTAGGCTCATTTTTACACCTTCTCTGAACCCAGCACGCCAAGCTTGAAAAGGTGTGGCATTATTATAGACATCGCTATAACAATCATTCATTTGAATATACTTGTTATCCCAACAAAAATCAACTTGACCTATTTTATCTTTGGGATCTGAGTTTTCATGTGTCCGCATATTCATTACAAAGTCAACTGTCCAACATTTTAAACCACCATTGCCATACATTAGTCCATTAATAACATTGTATCCACTCCAACTAATAACGCTATTTTCTAGTGTAGGATATTTGCTTATATCAATTTCTACATTGAGAAAATCTGCACGAATAATGTTATCGCCATCTACTGTGGTAAATCTATCTGTTTCACTTAATTGAGCACAGGCCTTGTGAGCACTATCACTACCTTTTACACCATGTACTCTTTTTGCCCACGGTACTTTAGTTAATAAATCAGCATAATTTTTTTCGGCATTGGGCTCATCATAACTGAGGTAAATGATATCATAATCAATCGGACGAAAAATTTTTGTCATAATTTGGTCTTAATATATTGATATTTGTTAAAAAGTTTTCTTGTAAAAATGCTTATCTTTTTTTCGTTATAATCTATATCGTCGAAAGGTAAAATACAATAATAGTTTTCAACTAATTCCTTAATTGGAACTGTTATAGTTTTAATTAGAATGTTTGGATCGTTGTACTCAGTTATATAAAAATTAAATTCTTTATCAAAATATAATCTTCTAGCTCTAAAACTATCTGCAAGACTTCCGTTCATGTATATTTTCCAACAAGTATCTACATAATCTTGTATCAAAGTAATATCATTAAAAGGATCGTATATAGTAGGGTGACTCGTATTTATTTTAAAAGGTATTTGAAATATTACATCATGTATGCTCTGTAAAACTTCTTCTTCATCGTCTTTTCTAATAAAGACAAAATCTTTTTCATCAGGGCTAAAAACAATCTTATAGTTTTCAATATGATCTGTGCCTTCTAATATTCCTTGCACCTGATGAAATTGAACAACTACTGACGCTAGGTTATAATCCTGAACACTGCTAATAGATTTTATTTCTCCAGTATCTTGAATATAATGTACAAATCTTTCTGTGTTTGCACTAGAATTAAATTTACGATTAAATTCTTCTAATTGATATTCTGTTATATCCCATTCTACTTGTAACATTATTGAATTCCTAACGCTTGTTCTAAATGATTAATTATTGTATCATTTAAAAAACTATATTCTGTATAATGAAATAAACCAAATTGTTGATAGTTTCCTATTTTTAATTGGCATTTATCATTGAAATATCCACCTATACTGTCTTGCCACGACTCACTGGGTGTTTCCCACCCTTGTATCATTGGTTTCATATGCGTAAAAGTAACTATAGAATCTTTATGTGATACTATTTCCTCACAATCAAGTATCTTAGCTACTAGACTTACTGTAACATCCATACTAGGAACCTTAGGATAATTTACATTTACATATTTTCCATAAAATAATTCCCAGTTGTTATTAACATATTCTATCCAATGAAAAAAATTTCTACTAAAGTCAGTTTTCTTAAAATACATAAGTCCAGAATAAAAATCTGGTAATTGATTTGAATCAAAAGTTTTACGATAAAATCTGCCTGTAACAACTTTATTTCTATAATCTCTTACTGAGCTAGTAAAAAATAATTCGTACTTTCTGAGTTGATCCCACCAATGGCTAACATCAGATAATACTAACATGTCTGCATCTAATATAATTGTTTCATCATAAGGACTACAATGGTATAGCTTCCATCGATCTTCTGTTTTGTAAGTAGTTGAACTTGTGTTGGTAAAATCTCTCCACGGCACTGAAATAATATCATTAAATACTATTTTATATTTTGAAGGCAAATCATTATCAGTTACAATGCTAACATTAGCCTCAGGTATATGTTTTTTTATACTAAGAGCCAAAGCATATGCACATTTAGTATATTTTTTTAAATTAGAATCTTGGGCATAGATTAAAAAACCTTTACTCATTGGCATGCTCCTTTATAATTCTAGCCAAGCTAAATTTATTCATAACATGAACATTAATGCCTTTGGTTTTTATCAAAGTATACTCTCCCTTATACTTTTCTTTTTCTACTAAAATTGTCATTTGCTCCTTATTATGTTTTAAAAGTATATCTTTGTCTATGGTATAATATAAGGTCCCAGGTAATTCATGTGTCCAATAGCCTGTTTGATAACCATTCATTATGTGAATTGCAATACTAAAAGCAAAATCATTCCTATATAAACTATGCTCTATTTGATATACATATCTATAATAATTCCAATTATCTTGTATATGAGATAATAAATTAAAGAAAATTTCTGTATTTTTATTCTTTCTAAAATAAAAAACAGTGGCCCAATAAAAGTCAATTGATTTGTCACTTAATGTAACTAATCTAGGATCATACCTAAATCCCGATAAATCTACACTATTTTTATAAATTAAAAAATCATGAGATTGTTGCCAACAATGTTTCAATATATCATTATTAATTAAATAGTCGCAGTCGATCACCAAAGTTTCGTCAAATGGGCTTAATTCAAAACTTTTAACACGCATGTCATTCTTAAATTTAAGACGCCTAAAACTCATTGCACCATCGAAATATCTTCTATACTGAGGAGAAGAAGAATATACTAGTTGTCGTTCGTCGGTATTTTCCCAGACCTTTGTGTTAATAGGCAAGGATTCCTTATCTAGGTTAAAATCAATATTGCTCAACCATACTGATCTTTCATGTAGTAATAAATCACCTTTTGACAACTTTTTTGTTACAGATAAATCTTTAATATTTTCTAACACTATGTCATATTTTTCTTTAGAAAAATCTAGACCTTCATTATATTCTTCTCTACATCGATATAATTTATTTTCATGCCATACATGTTGCCCTACTAAATAAGGCAAATTTGGATACCATTTGTCAATATCTATTCCACTATATTCTCGAGTAAAATTAGACATGTCTAGAATTGATATAGTTTCTATAGTTTCATTGATTTTACTTGTAAAATCAATCTTAGACATCCATAAAGATCTATTATATAAAAAATGATCCCCTTTAGTGACATGCGTAACTTCTATGTCACCATCTTTAACATTTTCTAACACTATGTCATATTTTTCTTTAGAAAAATCTAGACCTTCATTATATTCTTCTCTACATCGATATAATTTATTTTCATGCCATACATGTTGCCCTACTAGATAAGGCAAATTTGGATAC